>Ga0157370_10000464_pt1 | contig 50658 bp, 46 predicted proteins | sample C35metaG_FD_113463 | JGI IMG/M metagenome (GOLD analysis project Ga0157370, IMG submission 113463) | Corn rhizosphere microbial communities from Kellogg Biological Station, Michigan, USA - C3-5 metaG | ecosystem: Host-associated > Plants > Roots > Rhizosphere > Soil | place: USA: Michigan...
AAGTATAAAATAGTCTGCTGATCATAATCCATTGATCATTTCTTAAATTTGTTTGAAACGAAAGGAAGTTTTTTCTTCTTTATAAAAAATGTCGCCATGAAATTAGCATACATACAAATTCAGACCAACAATATCGAGCAAACAACAGCATTTTATCAAGATATATTAGAATTGCCAATCATAGAAAAAGATTCCGATTCCGTTAGCGTTCAGGCGGGAAATTCAGTTTTAAAATTCGCCGAAAATCCTCAATTTAAGTCTATCTATCATTTTGCTTTTAATATTCCGGAAAACAAACTTGACGAAGCAATCGAATGGTGCAAAAACAAAGTCGGTTTAATTTTAATTAAAGATCAAAACGTGATTACCAATTTTGAAAATTGGAATGCTCATGCCGTTTATTTCTATGATAATAATGGTAATTTATTAGAGTTTATTGCCAGACATGATCTAAACAATACTAAATCTGAAAAATTCAGTTCTAAGTCTATTTTAAACATTAGTGAAATTGGAATTGTAAATGATAATCCACTCGAATTAGGAAAAGAATTAATAGCAAAACACAACTTAGAATTCTTTTCTAAAAATGAAAATAGCGAAGTTTTTTCAGCAATTGGAGATGACGAAGGTTTACTGATTATGGTGAAACCAAATAGAAACTGGTATCCAACCCAAACCCCTTCTGAAAGTAATAAAACCGAAGTTAGAATTGAGAATAACGGAGCTTTAATTGAATTAAAATTTCAGTAATACTTCCTCTTTTCATCTTATAAATATTCCTTACTTTTATAAAAACTTAAAATATCAAAAATGCCATTCGTTAGAATCAGTTTGCCCAAAAAGCTTTCGTTAGAAACAAAAAATACAATTTCAGAATCGATTCATCAGGCTTTAATTGAAGAATTTCATATTCCTGCCGCCGATTATTTTCATGTAATTGAAGAATTAGAACAGCATCAGATCAAATATCCTGAAAGTTATCTTGGCATTTCGCATTCTGATGAAATTATTTATGTTCAAATCACTGCCGGGCAAGGAAGAACATTAGAACAAAAGAAGAAATTATACCATCAAATTGCCACGAGAATTTCGGCATCGACCGAAATATTGAGTAACAATATCATCATTGTTTTATTAGAAAATAATGGACAGGAAAACTGGTCTTTTGGTAATGGCGAAATTCAGGAACAAAAGCATTTGAAGAAATAATTATAACCCGTTGGGTGTAATAAATAGAAAATCCCAATTCAAACAAATGAATTGGGATTTTTATATTTAATGTAATGCTGAATTAAAACTTCATTCTTTGAATTCTGACTGCATTTAAAATGGCTAACAATGCAACTCCAACATCGGCAAAAACAGCTTCCCACATTGTAGCGAGTCCGCCTGCACCCAATATCAGTACAAATGCTTTTACAACAAAAGCCAGCGTGATATTCTGCCAGACAATTTTTTTGGTTTGTTTTCCGATGTTTATCGCCATCGCAATTTTACTTGGCTTATCATCCTGAATTACAACATCGGCCGTTTCGATGGCTGCGTCGCTTCCTAAACCTCCCATTGCAATTCCAACGGTACTTAACGCAATAACCGGAGCATCGTTTACACCATCACCCACAAAAGCTACTGTTTCGTTTTTGACTTTGATTTCATTTACTTTATTGACTTTATCTTCCGGAAGTAAATCTCCAAAAGCATTTGCGATTCCTAGTTTATCGGCAACAAATTTCACCACATTCGTTTTGTCACCGCTTAACATCGTTACTTTTACACCTAATGACTTTAGTTTAGAAACTGTTTCCTGAGCATCTGTTTTAATTTCATCGGCAATGGTTAAATAACCCGCAAATTTATTATCGTAAGCAATGGCAATCGTGGTATATACTACTGAATTTGGATCGATATCATACGGAATATTAAACTTATCCAAGAGTTTGAAATTCCCTACATGAAGTTCTTTTTCGTTAACCGAAGCTTTTAATCCGTGTCCGGAAATTTCTTCGACGTTTTTCAATTCAATTGACGAATCGATTATGCCAACATGATTATGAATTGCCGTCGCCACCGGATGTGTGCTTTTTCCTTCTAACACATTTACCAGTTTCAGGATTTCGTCTTTGTCAAAATCGGATTTAATAATAACTTCCTGAACTTTAAAAACGCCTTCGGTCATGGTTCCGGTTTTATCCATTACCACGTTTTGAATGGTGGAAATACTATCCAGAAAATTACTTCCTTTAAATAAGATTCCGTTTTTACTTGCAGCACCAATTCCGCCAAAATATCCCAGCGGAATACTAATAACCAAAGCACACGGACAAGAAATTACCAAGAACACCAAAGCTCTGTACAACCAGTCACTAAAAACATAATTGTCAACAAAAAGCATTGGCAGTAAACAAATGGCAATCGCCAGATATACTACAATTGGAGTATATATTTTAGCAAATTTACGGATGAACAATTCAGCCGGCGCTTTTTTAGTGGTTGCATTTTGAACCAATTCCAGAATTTTAGACAATTTACTATCGTTGTAAGCCGTTGTGACTTTTACCAGTGCAATTGTATTTCCGTTTATCATTCCGGCGAGAACCGTATCGCCGTTCTTTTTGGTATCGGGTTTACTTTCTCCGGTTAAAGCTGCGGTATTAAACGAAGCCGAATCTGATAATAATTCGCCGTCTAAACCTAGTTTTTCTCCTGCTTTAAGCTGAATTACAGCACCAATTTTAACATCGGCTGCTTTTACTTTTACTGCAATATTATCTTCTAAAATCGTGACCTCATCCGGACGCTGATCGAGCAGACTTTTAATATTAGATTTTGCTCTGCTGACTGCCATTCCCTGAAAGGTTTCTCCTATCGTATAAAACAGCATTACAGCAACACCTTCGGGGTATTCGCCAATGGCAAAAGCACCAATTGTCGCAATACACATTAGGAAAAATTCCGAAAAAACATCGCCTTTTATAATACTTTCATACGCTTCTTTTAAAACTGGAAGTCCAACCGGAAGATACGCTATAACGTACCACGCAATTCGAACATAGCCCGAAAACCAGCTTTGTGGAAAATAGTTATCTAAACCTATCCCAATAAGCAGTAAAACAAGCGATATAATCGACGGAAGAAACATTTGAAACAAACTTCCCTCTGCTCCATGTTCGTGATCGTGTCCATGGTCATGTCCGTCATTTTCAGAATGTACAGGCTCGTCGTGTGAGCAGCAACAGGATGGTTTGGCTTTATTTTTTGTGATTTTTATTTCTTTATCTTGATGTATCATTATAGAGTTTGTGATTTAATCCCGACAACTGTCAGGACAAGTTTTTGTTTCTCCGAAACTTTGTTAAAATAATGCTCTAAATTTAATCATTTTATGGCAATTAGCCTTATTCATGCTCTGTCTTTTTGCCACGAAGGCGCTAAGACACAAAGTTTTTTTTAGCTGGAGTAAAGTAATCTCGCAAAGTCGCAAAGCCGCGAAGTTTTTTGCTTTATTTAATTGCCTCCAGCTTTAGCTGGAGGCAAATCAAATTAAATCTTAAAAACTTAGTCCCTTAGTAACTTAGCATCTTAGCACCTAAAAAAAACTAATGCTCATGCTCTCCTCCGCCTTTCATGGCAGACAGCAGGTAAAAAGCACCTTTTGTTACAATTTTAGCATTTGGAGCAACTTTATCTACAAACTTAACCTCAGTATAACCTAAATCTGTTGTACCGGGAATTACTTCAATTGCTTTAAAATGAATTTCTTCTTCGTGGGTTTCTTCTTTTTCGCCTGGTTTGTGATCGTGTTTTTCTTCGGCATGTGCTTCCTCTTGTACAAAAACAAAATACTTGTCGGCATTACGAACAACGGCGTCTTTTGGTAAAGCCGGGACGGTAGCATTTGTAATATTGATGTTGGCCGAAACGTACATTCCCGAAATCAGATCTTTTGCATCAGCAGGATCAATTTTTGCGTGAACGGCCACTGTTTTACTTTCGTTAGAAAAAGATTTATTGATTCCGAAAATCTTTCCTTTAATCGATTTATTCGACTGATTTGTCAATACAAAATCGATAACCTGACCAATTGAAATCGATCCCAGATCTTTCTCATATACATTTAAATCCAAGTGCATCTGACTGTTGTCTACCACTTCAAACAAAGAAACTCCAGTTTGTGCAAAAGCGCCTTTGGCAATATTGATTTTACCCACATAACCGCTTATTGGCGATATGATAGGAACAAGCGAAGTACTCCCTTTTGTAGAAACATGTAACGCATCAAGCTTGTTTTTAGCCGCTTGTGCCCTTGCTCTTTCAGCAGCTAATTTTGCTTTTACTTCCTGAAAGGTTTTCCTCGGATTCACGTTTTCTTCACTCAGGGTTTTCTGGCGGTTGTATTCTAACTGTAAAAACTCAACATTGGCTGTAGCCGAATGATAATCTTCCTGCATTTCAATCACTTCCAGATTTTGAATCGTAGCCAAAACTTTTCCTTTATTCACAAAAGTTCCTTCTAAAACATGAATGTCTTTTACCGTTCCGCCAATTAAAGTCGAAACCTCAGCTGAATTTTGAGGAGGAACCGTGGTATATCCATTGGCTTTAATGATTTTATTGAGATTTCTGTCTTCAACAAATCCGGTTTCAATACCTACTGTTTTATATTGAGAAGTGTTTAAAGCTACTTCTGTAGTTTCTTTTTCTTCTACTTTTGGTTCTTCTGCTTTTTTCTCATTACAGCTGAGTAAGGTAACCGCAAAGAGCGCAAAGATTCCGCAAAGCACGCCAAGTTTTATTCCTTTGCGAACTTTGTGCTTTTCTTTCTTAGCGTCCTTTGCGGTTAAATCTGCGGTTAAACTATTTATATTTTTCATTTTTAATTGTTTTTGATGGTTGGAAATTGAAGTTCGATGGCGCTTTGATTAAAGTTATGCGTTGCTTCGGCCAATTGTTTTTTAATATCAATTGCCTGATTTAAGAAACTGATATACGACCAGTAACTCATATCGCCGTTGGCATAACTTTTTTGAGCCGTTTCGATAATCTGATCCGCATAGTGAGCGCCTTCATTTTGGTAATACGCTAAGTTTTTCTGCTGTTTCTTGAAATTGTTTTCTAATTCTTCTTTCTGCAGATTTAAGATAATCTTGCTTTTATCTAAGGCCAATTGCGACTGCGAAATACTAATAGCAGATGCTTGCGCTTTTGCTGTATTTACACCGCCAAACAACGGAATCTTTAATCCGGCTGTAAAACCCTGAAACAACGATTCGGTATTAATAGTTTGCGCAAAATAACCCAAACCTAATTTTGGTGTTCGCATCGCTTTGTGCGTTCCGGCTTCTTTTTGATAAACTGAAATTTGCTGCTGGTAAAAATCGGTCATTAAAGTTTCGGCTTTCGATTCCTTACTTTCTATAAAAGCATATTGCAGCGGAGTTGTTTCATCCGGAATTATATTTTCATCTGTCTGAACAAAAAACTGAAGCTGTTTTTGGTAAATCGCCAAATCAAATGCCAATTGTTCTTTTTGGGTTTCAATTTCTTTTACTTTAACTTTTGCGCTTATCACTTCAATATTCCCACTTTCTCCCGTTTTAAATCGGAGTTCGGCGTTCTTTAGGAATTTGGTATAAATATCATTTAATTCTGAATTCAGTTTCTGAATAGAAACTCCATACAAATATTGGTAATACGCCAAAGTCACGGCTTTTTCCAGTTCGTAAGACGATAACGCTTTTCGTTTCTCAGCTAATTTTGCTAATTCTTCCTGCAATTGTCTGTTGGCTTTTGTGACATTTCCTAACGGGAAGAATTGCTGTACCGAAACATTATGATCGAAATCTACGCTGTTAAACTGTCCGCCCTGATATTGCACCTGAAGCGGATCCGGCTGAAAAGCGGTCTTTTTAAGAACAGTTTGTTTTTCTATTTCCTTATCGGCGATTTTTAAATCAATGTTGTTTGATTTGGCAAGTTCCAATGCTTTTTCGAGACTGATAGATTGCTGTGCAAATGTTGCAGTACTTACCAATAGAAACGCACCTAACCGCAATCCCGATAGCCATCGGGAGCAAAGGTTTTCCGCGAAGTTCGCAAAAGTTATTGTGTTGATATTATATAGTGTTTTCATCATTATTGTTTTTTTATTTCACGCAGATTTTAAAGGATTTTAGCAGATATTCGCAGATTTTTTTGTTATTTTAAAATTAAATCTGCTTCAATCTGCCTTAATCTGCTTAATCTGCGTGAAAAATCATTTTTCTCTACGGTTAAGCTTCTCCAGCATTAAATACAAAATTGGCAAAACGATTAAGGTTAATAAAGTAGCCGAGATTAATCCGCCAATTACTACCGTTGCCAAAGGTTTCTGTACTTCTGCCCCACCGCTTGTAGACAATGCCATTGGCAAAAATCCTAACGAAGCTACGGCTGCTGTCATTAAAACCGGACGCAATCTGGTTTTGGTTCCTATTATAACTCGTTGTAACGGATCCTGAATTCCCTCTGCTTTTAACTGATTGAAATACGAAATCAGAACGATTCCGTTTAGCACTGCAATTCCGAATAAAGCGATGAATCCAATTCCGGCCGAGATACTAAAAGGCATTCCTCTTAATGAAAGCGCAAATACACCCCCAATGGCCGATAAAGGAATCGCAGTAAATATTAAACCTGCTTGTTTAAAACTCTTAAACGTAAAATACAGCAAGATCAAAATCAGCCCCAAAGCAATTGGCAAGGCTACCGAAAGTCTTTTGGTTGCTTCGATTAAATTCTCGAATTGTCCGCCATACGTAACATAATATCCTGGAGGAAGCTTAAAATTTTTATCGAGTTTTTGCTGAATTTCTTCTACAACAGTTTTAATATCCCTGCCGCGAACATTTAAACCAACGGTTATTCTGCGTTTTCCATCTTCACGAACCACCTGAACCGGACCTTGTTCATAATCTACCGTTGCTACCTGCGAAAGCGGTACCTGTTGTCCGTTTGGCAGCGGAATAAACAAATTGCTTACATCCGTAATATCAGCGCGATTGTCCTGATTCATTCTTACTACAACATCAAAACGTTTACTTTCTTCGTAGATCTTTCCGGCACTTTCTCCGGCAAACGACGACCGAATAATTTGGTTGATATCTGAAATATTCAATCCGTATAAGGCAATTTTATTGTAATCGTATTTAATTGTTATTTGAGGAAGTCCCGTTACTTTATCGGCTTTTAAATCTCCAATGCCTTCGATGCCTTTAATCTTTGAGATCATTTCTGATGCTTTTGAATCTAAGATTTCCAGATCATCACCAAAAATCTTAATGGCGATATCGCTTCGGCTTCCAGTCATTAATTCGTTGAAACGCATTTGAATTGGCTGAGAAATCTCAATATTCGCACCCGGAATTACTTCCATTTCTTCTTTCATTGCATTAGCCAAAGCCTCCCAATTTCGGTATTTGCCTTTCCATTCTTTTTTGTCTTTTAAAACAATAATCAAATCGCCGCTTTCAATAGGCATTGGATCGGTTGGAATTTCACCGCTTCCTATTTTGGTTACGATTGTTTTAATTTCCGGAAATTTGGCTTTTAAAATCTGTTCGTATTTGGTTGTGGTTTCCACCATCTGCGTAAGCGAACTTCCGGTCATGATGGTCGCATTAATGGCTAAATCGCCTTCTTCAATAGTTGGAATAAATTCTCCTCCCATATTATTAAAGATGATTAATCCTAACGCAAATAATCCTAACGCAATTCCTAAAACCACTTTTTTAAACTGTAATGCTTTAGTAAGGAAAGGCGTGTATAAATTTTCAAACCAAAGCATCATTCGATCGCTGAAGTTTTCTTTGTGTTCTGTTTTCTTCGAAAGAAACATGGCACTCATCATTGGCACATAAGTCAGCGAAAGTATAAAGGCGCCAATCACGGCAAATCCAACGGTCATGGCCATTGGCTTAAACATTTTACCTTCGGTTCCTATTAAAGCGAGAATTGGCAGATAAACGATCAGAATAATGATTTCTCCAAAAGCGGCACTATTCCTGATTTTAGAAGCCGAATTGTAAATCTCAACATCCATTTCCTGCTGCGTAAGTTCTTTTTTGCGTTTGAGTTTCTGCAGATGATGCATCGAAGCTTCGACAATAATAACGGCACCGTCGACAATGATTCCGAAATCGATCGCTCCAAGGCTCATTAAGTTACCGCTTACGCCAAAGGCATTCATCAAAATAATGGCAAACAGCATCGCCAGCGGAATTACCGATGCAACGATTAATCCGGCACGAAGATTACCCAGAAATAATATCAATACAAAAATGACGATCAACGCTCCTTCTAATAAGTTTTTGGTCACGGTTCCAATGGCGTTATCAACGAGTTTTCCTCTATCGATAAAGGCTTCGGCTACAACTCCTTCGGGCAGACTTTTATTAATCTGGATCATTCTTTCCTTAACACGATCAACAACTGCGCTTGAGTTTTCGCCCTTAAGCATTAAAACCATTCCCGATACAATTTCGCCTTTTCCGTCTTTGGTCGACGCACCGTAACGCAAAGCAACGCCTTCACGTACTTGTGCTACATCACGAACCAAAACGGGAGAACCATTTCGGTTTTTAACTACTACGTTTCCAAGGTCTTTTACGCCTTTTGCCATCCCGACACCACGGATGAAATAGGCATATTGGTCTTTTTCGATATAAGCGCCTCCGGTATTTTGGTTGTTTTTTTCTAAGGCGTCAAAAATTTCGGTAATCGTTACGCCTAAGCTGTTTAAGGTGTTTGGGTTTACGGCGATTTCATATTGTTTTAGCTTTCCGCCCCAGGTACTTACATCGGCAACGCCTTTAACTCCCTGCAATTGCGGAATAATAATCCAATCCTGAATGGTTCTTAGTTTTACTGCATCATATTTGTTTTCATAGCCTTTTTTGGCATAAACATCGTATTGGTAAATTTCTCCTAAACCTGTTGTAATTGGCGCTAATTCCGGCGACCCTGCATAAGCCGGAATATTTTCTTCGGCTTGTTTTAAGCGTTGAAATATTTGTTCGCGCGCCCAGTAAATGTCGACATCGTCTTCAAAAACAACGGTTACGACAGATAACCCAAAACGGGAAATACTGCGAAGTTCTATAATATCCGGAACCGTTTTTACGGCTTGCTCTAACGGATATGTAATTAATTGTTCTACCTCCTGACTGGCCAATGTTGGCGCCGATGTAATAATCTGAACCTGATTATTGGTTACATCCGGCAGTGCGTCAAGCGGTAATTGTTTAAGCGAATAGCTTCCCCAAGCTATTAAAACAAGGGTAAATAATAGTATAACGAATTTGTTTCGTATACTAAACTGAATGATTTTATCTAGCATTTGAAATATATAATGACATGAGAAATTAGACAAAAGTTTGTCTGATACATTTGTGGAAAATCCACAACGCTCTAACTCGAATCCCAACAGTTATTGGGCGAGCATCATTATGCTATTTGAGGGGGCTGCCAAATACTTCCGTAGAAATTAGAAGCAAATACAGAATGGTAACTTGGTAATGCAATTGAAATTTTAGTGTAAGCAGTTGGAAATTCATAGCTTACAGAAGTCTGGTAGGTTAAAACCTGTACACCGCAGCAATTACAGGCACAGAATGGAGAACATAAATCGTTAGCTTTATCGTGAGAATGGTTTTCTTCGGATGAAAACTGGGCCGATTTATGCATAGCACTGTTTACCTCCAAATCTGCACAGGGCATGTTTGAAAGTGCCATCAAATAAATTGACATTACAATTGCTATCCATTTCATGGGTGTAAAATTAATATTTATTCTTTTATAAAAAGAAAAAAATCAAAAATGATCTTCAAAAAAAACAATTACAATTTTACAAAACACACTGACATTCTTTTGGTTATAATTATACTTTATTAAAAAACATTATAAATGTTAAAAAAAATTAATTAACTTTAACACTATTAAACATATAATTCAAAAATCTACTTGAAAAAATAATCAATCTCTATAATCCTGTAAACGAAAATAAAAGCCGGCTTTTACCCCCCTCCCAATCATTAGTACATATTTATTTACGCAGTTCTATTAATTAATTTTAAAACACTACAATCAATGAAATGTAACAAACTAATATCAGCCATTTTCTTATTATTTAGTATACCGTTTTTCGGTCAGGTTTATACCGATAAAATCGTTGGAGAAAAAAATCAACAGTTAAAAGACAGTCTTAAAATAGTCGAATATCCGTACTCTCTTCCAATCTGGGGGCAGAAAGTCGCTCAAAAAGGATACAACTTACCTTATTCTGCAGGATTATCTGTAAATTACTTTTGGCAGGATTCTGAAATTAACATAAAAGATCTTCAGGTGGGCTTTAATAACGGCCCTATGTATAATTTAGACGAAATTGTTCGTTTTGATAAATCTTCTGTAGAAGTAGGTGCCATTACGATCAGGCCGGATATCTGGCTGCTTCCTTTTTTAAATGTTTACGGGATTTTTGGTAAATCTAAACCCACAACTAAAATTAATGCGGGAATCTGGATTCCTGATGCCGATAACAACTGGTCGCAGATAGCCAGTTTTGGTACCAAAGCTAATTTTGATGCTACTACTTTCGGACTTGGTTTAACACCTACTATTGGTATTGGCGGCGGCTGGCTTGCACTGGATATGAATATGTCATGGAGTGATATTGATGCACTTGATAAACCTGCTTTCTCTTATATTTTCGGGCCAAGATTGGGTAAAACTTTTAAACTTCGCAAACCGGAAAGAAATATTGCCGTATGGGTTGGCGGTTTTAGAGTTCATATTGAAGGAAATACCAAAGGAAGTATAGCTTTATCTGATGTATTAGATTTGAGTAATGCCGAAGGAAAAGTTGATAACGGACTGGCAAAAGTATCTGAAAACCAAAGTAAAGTTGACAACTGGTGGAATGGTTTAACGCCGTCACAACAGGCAAATCCTGTAAACGCTGCTAAACATAATACGGCAAATCGTGCGCTGGAAAGAGCGGGAACTTTCCTGACTACTTTAGACGGTGCTTTGAGTACGGCAGGTTCTTCAACGGTTCAATATTCCTTGCACAAATCCCCAAAAGATATGTGGAATTTTATTGTTGGAACGCAGTTTCAATATAATAAACATTTTATGTTTAGACTTGAATCAGGTTTTTTAGGAACTCGTACTCAATTTCTATGCGGTCTGCAATATCGTTTTGGACTTTAAACCCATTTTTATGAAAAAAGGTTTAGCATTACTTGTCGCATTATTTTTTGTGAATCAGGCGAAATCACAGGTTTTGATTTCTTTAATTTTTGGAGATAAACTCAATTCTCCTTTTTTGGAGTTTGGTTTAGAAGGCGGTATCAATCTTTCGGATATTTCTAATCTCGAAAGTTCCGGAACTAACCCGGGGTTTAATCTTGGTTTCTATTTTGATATAAGATCAAAACAAAATCCAGCCTGGATGATCAATACAGGTGTTATTGTAAAATCGCCAATGGGTGCACGCCATATTCCGGTTTATTCGTTAGACGATGCGAATCTGGATAATACTTTTGCGGGCGGAACGGTTAACCGTGAGATTCGCTATTTTAATGTTCCTATTTTAATAAAATATCAGTTTAAAAATAGAATTTATCTTAAAGCAGGTCCTCAATTAGGTCTTTTAGCATCGGCTTTTGATGAGTTCAAAAATGAAATTAACAGTAATGATGTCGTGTACAAGAAAAAAATCAGGGATCAAATTAGGGTTATAGATGCCGGAATCGCTTTTGGAACGGGCTATCACATGAATGTGGGCAACGGACTTAATTTTACCATTCAATACTATTATGGTCTGGTTCCTGTAATGAAGGGTGATGGGCCAAATGTATACAACAGATCGCTGTACTTAACTGCAGGAATACCTATCGGGAAAGGAAAAGCGGCACAAAAACGTGCGGAAAAAGAAGCCGAACTCACCAAGGTTATTCTTCCTGAAGATGAAGCGCCTAAGCCTAAAAAATAAATTATTTATTTATAGAAAGAAGCAATTCGAGAATTTCTTCATTGTTTAAGATATAATCCGGCGTTGTATGCAGGATGGCATTGTTGGGCATAAAAGGCATATCTGCCGAAAGTGGATTTTGAACCACAATCGTGCCTCCCGAAGTTTGAATTGCTTTTAAACCATCTGTTCCATCAGTGTTAGAACCCGAAAACAGGATTCCGACTAATGTATTTCCATAAATTTCTGCTGCCGATTCGAAAGAAACGTCTATACTGGGACGGCTGTAATTTATTTTCTCAGAAATATCAAGCGCCATAGTATCGTCTTTTTCAAATAATAAATGATAATTCGATGGCGCAACATAAACAAAACCTGATTTAAGAACGGTTTTGTCTTCTATAGGTTTTACAGGAACGCTTGATTTCAGCATTAGTAATTCTTCTAAAGTCTGATCGTCGGTGCTTTTGCGGTGGAGTACGATTACCACTGCAAAATTATTTAGTTTGGTTAATCCCGGTAAAATCTGCATTAAGGCATTTAAACTTCCTGCTGATCCTCCCATAATTACTAATCTGCAGTTTGAAATTATTTTACTTTCCTCCATATTTTCTCTTTTTCAAACTGTTTGTATTTGCCCGGAGAAATAGAATATTTTATGGTTTCTTTTGTGCCTAAGGCCAGAAACCCTAAAACAGCTAAACTTTCGTCAAATAAATTAATGACTCTTTTTTGGAGATCATTATCAAAATAAATTAAAACATTACGGCACAAAATCATATCAAACTCATTAAATGAAGTGTCTGAAACTAAATTGTGCTGCGAATAGACCATTCTTTGTGACAATTCTTCGTTGAATTTTGCGATTCCGTAATTGGCAGTATAATAACTCGAAAAGTCTTCCTGTCCTCCTGCATCACGGTAATTCTGCGAATACTCTTTCATCATTCTAAGAGGGAAAATTCCTTTTTTGGCTGTGTCTAAAACGGTTGCATTAATATCTGTTGCATAAATTAAGGATTTGTGCAGCAAACCCGCTTCTTTAAGCATTATAGCCATAGAATAAACTTCTTCACCTGTAGAACAGCCGGCATGCCACAACCTTATAAAAGGTTTTGTACCTAATAAGGGTAAAATATCGTTTCGTAAAATGGAATAAAAGGCCGGATCGCGAAACATTTCAGTAACATTTACTGTAATTTCATCGACCATTCTTTTGTAATATTCAGGATCGTAACGGACTCTTGAAAGAAATTCATGAAAATGATTGAATCCATCTAATTGATAAACTCTATTTACACGTCTTTTTAAAGAAGCTCTGGAATAGCTCCCAAAATCAAAACCATAATATTCGTACACCTCATTGATAAGCGTTTCTAATTCAATATCTTCAATCATACTTCATTCAAATTTTGCTTAAAATAAGTAGTAACTTATCAACATCAACCGGTTTCGAGATATAATCATCTGCGCCTGCTTCTAAACATTTTTCCTTGTCGCCTGTCATTGCCTGAGCTGTAACCGCAATAACAAAAATCGATTTTCTTGACGGAATGTCTTTTATTAGAGGAATGGCATCATAACCGTCCATTTCCGGCATCATCATATCCAGCAAAACGGCGTCAATAATTTCATCAGATTTCAATAGTTTTATTGCATCTTCGGCATTGGTGCAAGACAAGCAATCGTAGGATCTAACACGTAAAGTGTGCGTTAACGCAAAAATATTTCTAGGATCGTCGTCTACAATTAAAAGTCGTTTTTTACTCATAATTTGTTCTTATATTTTTTTTGCCGCAGATTTCACAGATTAAAGGGATTTCTAATTATAATTAAATCTGTATTATTTAAATCACAGTACTTCAATTTTTTAAATCTTTTTAATCTGTGAAATCTCTGGCCAAACTACTTACACTTTGTCAATATATTATACTTTATCATAAAGCCAAACTCGCAATAATGATAAAAGCTGATCTACATCTACTGGTTTGGTTATATAATCTGATGCTCCGGCTTTGATACATTTTTCTCTGTCTCCTGTCATTGCTTTTGCTGTTACGGCAATAACGGGCAGATTCAGGAATTTAGGATTGGCACGTATTTTCTCGGCAGTTTCATAACCGTCCATGTGCGGCATCATCATGTCTAACAAAACCACATCGGTATCTGGGTTTTCGCTTAAAACCTTAATCGCATCATTTCCATCAAATGCGGTAATAATGGTCATTTTAAACACTTCCAAGGCTTTTGTAAGCGAATAAATGTTACGAACATCATCGTCTACAATAAGCACTTTTTTATCGTGCAGGATATTGTTTAGTAAATTTAGCTTTTTATATCCTTCTTTTTTGTCTTTTCCTTCTTTTTTATCTTCTACTAAATGCATGAAAAGCGAAACTTCGTCCAGCATTCTTTGATACGAATGTGCAGTTTTCACGATAATAGAATCGGCGTATTTCTTAATTTTCACCTCTTCTTTCAGCGATAAACTTTTTCCTGTAAAGACAATTACAGGCAGATTTTCTAATCCAGGGCTTTTCTTAACCCCGTCGAGAATCTGGTAAGCCTGTTTATCCGGAATTCCCATATCAAGAATCACACAGTCTACTTCTGCTTTATTTAATGCCTGTAAACCTTCTGAAACTTCACTTTTAATTTCAGAATTAATGTTGTACGTTTCTAAGAAATAAGACAGTGCTTTGGCGTGCTTTGGGTTATCTTCGATAATTAAAACCTTTTGTGCCTCTCTATTAATAATATGTTCGATTCTTAAAAATACATCCGGAATTTTTTCAAAAGCTACCGGTTTATCTAAGAAATCAACCGCGCCTTTTAATAAACTTTCCTGTTTCAGTTTATGCGATGACATAATATGAACCGGAATATGTTTGGTTTCGGAGTGGTTTTTTAGTTCTTCTAAAACTTCCCAGCCGCTTTTTACCGGAAGTTCGATATCCAGTAAAACTCCAACGGGTTTATACAACAAAGTAAAGTTTAGAGCATAATCGCCTCGAACGGCTACAACTCCTTTATATCCTTTGTTTCGTGTAAATGCCAAAAGCGATTTGGCAAAATTAATATCGTCTTCAACAATTAAAATTACTTTATCTCCTTGTATAATGATGTCTCTGTCATCATCGATTTCGTCTGGAATAAGGGCACTTATGTATTTTTTGGACGGTGCGCTTGTTTCTGGTTCTGGTTCTAATTCTACAAATTCTGTAGGCGGAATTTTATCTACATTCACTTTATTCAAACTGGAACCATAAACCGGAAGACATAATGTAAAAGTACTTCCTTCGTTAACTTTACTATGCAGAATGATTTCTCCTCTCAGCAATTTAGCCAATTCCCTGCTTATCGAAAGTCCTAAACCTGTTCCGCCGTATTTACGTTTAGTAGAACCATCGGCTTGCTGAAATGCCTCAAAAACAAGTGGTTGTTTTTCCAGCGGAATTCCAATTCCGGTATCTTTTACAATGAAACAAATAATTTTATCATCATCGGTATTGATTTTAATTTCGAGTGTAACTTTTCCTTTTTCAGTAAATTTAATGGCATTCGAAATAAGGTTTTTCAGAATCTGCTCCAAACGCATTTTGTCGGTTTTGATGACAATTGGCGCTTCTTTCGAAATAATTTCAAACTCAATTCCTTTTTCTTTTGCAACGAGATTAAACAAGTTCCAAAGTGCGTCTGTTATTTCTTTGGTCGAAACATCTAAAAACTCCAGTTCCATTTTACCGGCTTCTATTTTAGATAAATCCAGAATTTCATCAATTAAACCTAATAAACTATTTCCAGAACTCTGAATTACTTTTGCAAACTCAATTTCTTCATTGTTCATGCTTTGGTTATTATTTTCAGATAATAATCGGCTTAAAAGCAAGATCGAATTCAAAGGCGTTCTTAGCTCATGCGACATATTAGCCAAAAACTCCGATTTGTAACGTGTAGTTAATTCCAGAGCTTCAGATTTCTTCTGGATTTCGTTGTTTTTTTCTTCCAATAAAACACTTCTTTCCGAAAGTTCTTCGTTGGTTTGTTCCAGCTCTTCCTGCTGTACTCTTAATTCTTCCTCCGAAGCCTGCAGTTTTTCGGTCTGTGCTTCTAATTCGGCGTTAATGGCTTCCAACTCGCTGTGCTGTACCTGAAGTTCTTCTGACTGTGATTTGGTTTCCTCCAGAAGTTCCAGAACTCTTTTTCTGTTTTGGGTTGATTTTAATGCAATTCCAATATTATTGGCAACCGTTTTTAAGAACTCTAAATGCAGCTCAGAAAAACCATAAATGCTGGCCAATTCAACCGCACCTTCAATTCTGTTATCTAACAACGGAACCGCTACAACATGAGTTGGTTTAATTTGCCCTAAAGCATAATTTATTTGAATATCGTCTGCCGATAAGGTTTTCAATTCCAGCATTTTTCCGGATGTAATCGCCTGGCCAATTAAACCCTCGCCTTTTTGAATGCGTTCGCGGTTTTTACTTGGTATATAGCTGTATCCACCTGAAACTATTAATTCGTTTTCGTCCAAAACATATAAAACCCCAGCGCTGCTATTAGTATACTGGCATAAAAACTCGATAATATCTTTTGAAAGTTTCTGCAGTGATTTTTCGCCCAGCATGGCATTATTTAATTCGGCAACACCGGTTTGAAGCCATTCTTTCTGCGACAATAAATCAAAAGAGTTTTTAAGAGAAACTCCCATATTGTTCAGTGATTCTCCAACGCTTCCAAGAGCATCTGCTTTTGTATCGTCTACGCGAATATCATAATTGCCTTTTGAAATATTACCCGCAATGGTACTGATTGCTTCAATTCTCTGTGCTGTTTCGACATCTTTTTTCTCCAATTCCCTTTGCAATGCCGAACGCTCATTATAATCTTTTAAAATTCTGATTAAGAAAACAATCGAAATAATAAAGGCGATGAAAAAAGCAACCACAATTAAAATCAAACTGTAAGTTCCATAACGTTCTGAATTTGAGTTGCGCTCTTCCAGAAGTTTTTGCTCTGTATTTTCTATTTTTTTGATAAGCGCACGGATATCGTTCATCATGATTCTGCCTTCGTTTAAGTCGAAGATCAGCGTTTCCTTATTTAAACGCTTTTTAACGATTTGATTGTTCAGGTATTTAAAAAATCCCGAACGTTTCGAACGTAATTCGCTTAGTAGTTTTTGCTGCGGAGGATTATCTGCCGTGAGCTCTTCGAGCTTATCAAAATAAGTATTCGATTTGGCTTCAGATTCATTAAATCGGTCTACAAATTGTTCGTCTCCCGTTAATAAATAACCTCTCATGCTGGTTTGGGCTTCTGTAATAATAGCCGAACCTTCGTTTAGGTTATAAATAACATCCTGAGTATGATTGACCCAAAAGTTGCTGTTTAATAAACTTTTAATGCTCACAAACGACGCAACAGAACTAATAGTCAGCACAAATAGTGAAACTAATGAACTAATCAGCAGATTTCTTTTAAAGTTACCATTCATATTTTATAAATTATATTTTTTCGTATTTTAAAGGAAGGATAATAATAAAACTTGCGCCCTTACCTACTTCACTTCTGGCTGTTATTAATCCGTTATGTTTTTCTATGATTTTTTTGGCAATTGCTAACCCAATTCCGGTTCCTTCGTAGGTCTGCCTGTCGTTTAAGCTTTGGAAAATAATAAAAATACGATCCAGATAAATTTCATCAAAACCAATTCCGTTGTCTTTTACGATAATGCGGCAGAATTTCCCTTCCGGGGAAACTGGACTGTCAAAAGACTTGTTGGCTATTAATTCAGATGTTATTTCTATTAAAGGAGGGCCGTTTGTACCCGAGAATTTAAGCGCGTTTCCAATCAAATTTTGAAAAACCTGTCTCAGCTGACTCGGAATACTGTCTATTGTTGGGAGTTCAGTGGTTTTAACCGTGGCATTTTTTCTTTCAATTAAATAATCAAAATCCGAAAGCACTTCCTGCAAAACTTCATTAAGATCTGTAACTTCTGGTTTTACCTGCGCCGATAAACGCGAATAAGCCAGCAGATCTGTAATTAAAGTCTGCATTCTTTCTGCCGATTTAATCGTTCTGTCGACATAATCGATTCCCTTTGCATCGGTCGTTAAATAAAGCTCTTTGATTATTTTAATGAAAATCTGAATCTTCCGTATAGGTTCATTCAAATCGTGCGATACCACCCAGGCAAACTGCTGTAATTCGTGGTTTTTCATCTCTAATTCCTCGTTTTTTAAAACCAGTTCTCTGGTTCTTTCGGCGATTTTAATTTCGAGATTATCTTGCGCCTCTTTTCTAATTTTAATTTCTTTAGAAAGAAGGTCTTTTATGCCTTTTAATTCGTTTTGCTGTTCGTAAATCTTAATAAACGTTTTTACTTTAAGCATCAGCAAATCAGTATCTACTGGTTTTGTAATGTATTCAACGGCTCCAGTTTCGTATCCTTTAAAAATGTATTTTTTTTCAATGTTTAATGCTGAAAGAAAAATAACGGGAATATCTTTGGTTCTTTTGTTTCCGGAAAGGATTTTAACGACTTCAAAACCGTCAAGTCCCGGCATTTGAACATCCATTATAATAAGACAATAAGACGTTTTTAATATCTTTTTCAGGGCTTCTTCACCAGATTCGGCGGTATCTACATCAATATTGTGCAATTCTAATGTTTTCTTTAAGGCAATAATATTTGCCTTTATATCATCTACAATTAATACCATGCTGTAGTGGGGAATAAAGCGTTAAGAATTAAAAAATATACTAAAAACTCGTTTTCAGACTATCATTTTGAACATCTGATCCTATTCAAAATTACGGTCAAAACTCCCAAATTTATAAAATTAAACTACAAAGCACTTTTATTCAAAGTCAATTTCGTTACATAATTCCCATGTTGGTAAACTAACTTCAATTGTATCAATGATTCACATTATATAGTAAAAAACTTAAAAATAAACTTCTTCTTAAAAACATAGTTATTTTCTTTCTTTTTATTGCCTTTTAATTCTTTTGGGGTAATCTTAAATTTGTTACAGCTGCTGTTTTAGCTCTAAACAGGGTAATTTTAAGAGTTAATCAAATGCTTTAAATTATTATTGTTATGAAAAAGCCTAAAACATTCCCCGAACAAAAACAAGAACTCCCTGGAAACGAACATAAAATGAATCCCGAACCGGAAATTATAAGAGAAAACTACACCGGGAGCGGAAAATTATTGGGAAAAACTGCTTTTATTACCGGCGGAGACAGCGGTATTGGCCGAAGTGCCGCCGTTCATTTTGCCCGTGAAGGCGCTAATGTTGCGATTGTGTATTTGAAAGAAGATAAAGATGCCAAAGAAACCAAAGCCATGATCGAAAAAGAAGGACAGCAATGCCTGATTATAAGCGGTGATTTAAAGGACGAGAAATTTTGCAAAAGCGCCGTTAAACAATGTATTACCACCTTTAAAACCATAAATGTGCTGGTGAATAATGCTGCGATTCAGTTTCCGCAAACCGAATTGGAAAAAATTACCACAGCACAGCTTCATAAAACATTTGAAACTAATATTTATCCGTATTTCTATATTACAAAAGCGGTGTTACCGTATTTAAAAGAAGGCGATACTATTATCAATACAAGTTCTGTAACTGCCTATCGGGGCAGTGAGCATTTAGTGGATTACGCCAGTACAAAAGGCGCTATTGTCAGTTTTACAAGATCATTATCGACGATGCTGGCCAAAAGAAAAATCAGGGTAAACGGTGTTGCACCAGGTCCAATATGGACGCCTTTGATTGTAGCGAGTTTCGATAAACTATCCGATTTTGGAAAAGACAATCCAATGGAAAGAGCCGGACAACCCTCTGAAGTCGGTCCTGCATATGTGTTTCTGGCCTGTGAAGACAGCAGTTATATCACCGGACAGTTTATTCATATTAATGGCGGCGAATTGGTAGGAAGTTAAAACTTCCAGGCGCTAAGTTTCTAAGCTACTGAGGGACTAAGGCTTTGGCACACTGATTTTACAGATTTAAAACAGATTGCTTTTGTGTTCTTTGCGTAAATCTTTGCGTCCTTACGGTTAATAAAAAACTTAAAACAAAAAATCCGCGCAAACCAGTATCATCTGCAAAACCCGTGAGCTTAAAAAACTTAGTCCCTCAGCATCTCAAAACCTTAGCAACTCTAAAAAAAATGAACTACATTGACATTATAGGGCTTTTTGCAGGAACTTGTGTTACGATTTCTGTGCTTCCCCAAATTTATAAGGTTTGGAAAACCAAGAAAGTAAAAGACATTTCGCTTAAAACTTTCGGGATTCTGACTTTCGGAATTTTGGTGTGGGTGATTTATGGAATTTTAAAAGAAGACCTTCCTATCATTATTACCAACAGCGTTTCTTTGTGCCTCAACTTACTTATGGTTTATTTTATTATTTATTATGAAAAAGAGTAATTTGAGGTTCTAAGGTGCTGAGATACTAAGGTTCTAAGGTTTTATATAGCCCGCGGATTGGGCGGATGATACGGGTTTACGCGGATTTTTATTAAAAATGATGGGGGTTGAATCTCGCGAAGTCGCAGAAGCGCAAAGTTTTTAAGTTAATAGCGTTCAGCTTTAGCTGGATGATAAATTAGCAATAAGTAAAAAAGCTTTAGCCAAACCACGTATAGTTCGGCTAAAGCCTTTTTCTAATAAATCCATTGTACCTCCAGCTAAAGCTGGAGGCAATTCAAAAACCCGTGCAAACCAGTTTAATCTGCAAAATCCGCGGTCAAAAAAATCTAAGAACCTTAGTATCTTAGAACCTTAAAATAAACCCGTTTAATCCGCCCAATCCGCGGGCTATAAGAAACCTCAGAACCTTAGTCCCTTAGCCCCTCAGCAACTTAAATAAAAAAAACAGCCCTTTAGGAAAGCTGTTTTTTTCGTAATAGTAGTTAATATATAATGCTTGTTAGCTAGCTAATTTTTGGTTGTATGGTTTAAACGACCAGTGATGTCTAGTTCTGAAAAGTTTTGCTGAAGCTATTAGTTCAGAAAAATTCAGGGTTGAGATTCTTTTGATTTCGTTTATCTGCTTGATGGCAATATTTACAACAGGATCAAATGTTTTTAAGTAATTGAAACTGTGCTGCTCTACCTCCATCTCTACAATGGTTTTTAAAATGCTTTTTTTAAGCAGTGTGCCTACAATTCCTTTTTGTGGTACTGTTTTGTACTCGCGTATCTTTTCGGCTATTTTCGAATTCTCTTTTCCAATATAAATGTAATTGCCTGAATCGTTTACAAAGCGCTGTTTTACCTGCGAAATCAAATCTGTATTTTTGTTTTCGATGGTTGGAATTCCCAATAACGTAAACTGAATGCGTTTATGACTTTCGAAGTATAAAACACTATTTATAACCGATGAATTATTCAATACAGCCGACTGGTTGGTATGCATTACTTTTCTTTCCCCATTGGCACCAAAACTATGACTTACGTTTCCTCTTTCACAATACACAAAAAATACAGGCGCTGATTGAAACGATTCAATACTTAAACTAACTTCCTCGCTAAACTCAAGATCAAAATGCATAAAAAGCGTTTTGTCTTCAAAACGGGTTGCTTTTATAGCCCCTTTTGTCCATTTTGACTGAATATTCAAATTATATTCGTTGTTTTTAGCAGTAAGTTTTCCGCTGAAACTCTCCTTTAGATCGTTTAAAACGGCATCAAATTCTCCTGTATTTATGTAAAGTTTTCTCATTTTGGTTTGGTTTAAAAAAAGTTATTCGTACTTATTTACGTACAAAACTGATTTTTGGTTTTTATCTCATTTTGCTTAAACCAAATTTCGTACTAATTATAAATCAAACACTTATACAATTTCAATCAGAAATTTCATAATTTTTACTTAGGTAAGGGACAAAGGTTCAAAGGGACAAAGGGACAAAGTTGAAAACCTCTGAACCTTTGCTGCTTTGAACCTTTGAACCTTTGAACCTAAAAAAAAAAAACAGCTGCCCCAGAATAAATTCTGGAACAACTGCTCCTCAGCAAAATAAAAATACTTATCTATTTTATTTTATGTAAGTTCACTGATATCAGCGTTTTTAGAATAATTCTTTTTCGGAATATCCTTAAAAAACTCGGCTTCTTCTAAATCTGCTGTTGGTCCGTATCCTAGTAAATGCGTTCCTTTTTGCTGATCTTTAGTTTCGATAACATATAAGATCGACATATCATCCGGATCGCTCATACCTTCGTAACGATGGTGCGCGACGATAAAAATTTCGTCGGGATGATAAGCATATTTAGTTTCTGCATCTATAAGACAGCCCTGATCGAATAAATAATTCTTAATGTAGCCTTCGTCTTGATATTTCTTTATATAGTCGGTTTCGTGTTTCTGCTCTTTTTTCATGATCCTATGCATTAAGATTGTTAGTAATCTTTGTTTATTCAAATTTCATCATTAAAAGCAAGGAAAATTAACTCAATAGATTTTAATGTTACCTCATTCAAAAAAGCACAGAATTCAATGTTTATTTTTTATTAATTTTAAAATTCTCTAATACATATATGGGATAAAGTACTATATTTATTACATAAATTTTATTGTTTTAACTGAGACAAAAAACAAATTTTAATGAACAATACAAATCATGATTTCCTTGCCAAAGGAGGCGAAATGGGTGCAATGACACGTGCCAAAGACTGGAGCAAAACTGCTGTTGGTGCAGTTGAGTCCTGGCCTCAAAGCCTGCGCACTACACTTGGAATTCTTCTAAATTCAAAGTTTCCCATGTTTTTATTCTGGGGACCGGAACATATCTGCTTTTACAATGATGCTTATCGCCCTAGTCTTGGAAACGATGGTAAGCATCCCAATATATTAGGTCAAAAAGGTGCCGAATACTGGCCGGAAATCTGGGATTTTATTGGTCCGCTGATTGATCAGGTTTTAACCGAAGGCGAAGCAACCTGGCACGAAGATTTACTGCTTCCTATTTACAGAAACGGAAAAATGGAAGACGTTTACTGGACTTTCAGCTACAGCCCTGTTACCAATGATGACGGGCAGACCGCCGGAGTTTTGGTAATCTGCAATGAGACTACTGATAAAGTAAACATTCGTAAAAAATTAGAAAACAGCAACGAACGCTATCGCAACAATATTTTACAGACTCCAAATGCAATGTGCATTTTTAGAGGCCCTGATTATGTGGTTGAAATTGCCAACGAACTAATGCTGGAAATCTGGGAGCGAAAAGAACATGAGGTATTCAATAAACCTATTTTTGAATCACTTCCTGAAGTTACGGGACAAGGTTTGGAGGATATTCTTTTAAACGTTTACACTACGGGTGAAAGGTTTACTGCCAATGAACTGCCAGTAAAACTGACCCGAAATGGCAAAATTGTCGATACTTTTATAAACGTTGTTTACGAAGCCTTAAAAGAACCCGACGGAACAATATCGGGAATTGTCGCCATTGCAAATGATGTTACTATTGAAGTAAACGCACGCGATGCTATCAAAGAAAGTGAAAAGAGATTTAGAAACATCGTTCGCCAGGTACCGCTTGCTATTGCTATAGTTAAAGGCGAGGATCTGGTGGTTGAAATGGTTAATGCAACATACTTGCAAATCGTAGATAAAACAGAAAAAGAGATACTTTCTAAACCTGTTTTTGCTTCAGTTCCTGAGGCCAGGGAAAAGGTATATCCACTTCTTGCAAAAGTGTACGAAACTGGAATTCCTTATGCTGCAAACGAATTCTTGGTCAATTTAAACCGATACGGCAAACAGGAAGATTGTTATTTTAATTTGGTTTTTCATCCGCTGCGGGAAGAAAATGACGTTGTAACAGGCGTTATTATCGTATGTGATGAAGTAACCGAATCTGTAAAAACGAAATATTTTCTAGCCGAAAGTGAAAAAGCTTTTAGAAACCTTGTGATGCAGTCGCCTATCGCAATGACCATTTTTAAAACAGAAAACTATATTATCGAGCTGGCTAATACGACTATGCTCAACGACATTTGGCAGAAAAAGCCAGAAGAAGTAATTGGAAAACCGGCATTAGAAGTGTTTCCTGAGCTCTTAAATCAAAAATACCCGCAGCTGCTAAGTGAAGTACTGCATAACGGGAAAACGATCCGGGAAAACGAATCTGAAGCGTTTATCGATATAAACGGAAAATTAGAACAGTTTTATCTCGATTATGAATATACACCGTTGTTTGAAAAAAACGGCGAAATAACATCGGTTATGATTACGGTAAACAATGTTACCGAAAAGGTCGAAGCCAGAAAAAAAGTCGAAGATGCCGAAGAAAGAGCACGTTTGGCCTCTGAAATTGCCGAAATTGTAACCTGGGACTTAAATGTGGAGACTCAGGAATTAATATATTCTGATAATCTGCCTAAGCTTTTTGGTCTTCCAGAGAATATAAAAATCTCGCGCCCTCAGATTTTATCCCGCGTTTTAGTGGAAGATCTTGAAATTATAGAAAAAGCTAACATAATCGCCTTAGAAACTAGTATCTACAAATACGAAGTTCGCATTACAAAATCAGATAATTCGATTGCATGGATCAGGGTTCATGGCAAAATATTTTTTGATGAATTGAAAAGCCCTGTCAAAATGCTTGGAACGGTAATGGATATTACGGACGAAAAGAACCGACAGGAAATTTTGATGAAAAGTGAGGAAAAATTCAGGGTTCTGGCCGACTCGATGCCGCAGTTTGTATGGACGAGCGATGCCATGGGAAATGTCGATTATTTCAATCAGTCGCTGTATGATTTTACCGGAATTTCTAAAGATGAAGTAGATAAAAATGGATGGCTTCAATTTATTCATCCTGATGATCGCGAAGCCAATGTGAACCGCTGGATGGAGTCTATAAAAACGGGAGAAGAGTATTTATTCGAAAACCGTTTTCGTCGTTATGACGGAAAATACCGCTGGCAGCTGAGCCGCGCAATTCCGCAGAAAGATACTGAAGGAAAGATTCAAATGTGGGTTGGTACAAGTACTGATATTCAAGATCAAAGAGATTTTACAGATCAGCTTGCAAAACAGGTTCGGGATCGTACAGAAGAACTCGAAATTAAAAATAGAGACTTGATTAATATGAATATTGAGCTACAGTCTTTTGCCTATATATCGAGTCATGATTTGCAGGAACCGCTTCGAAAAATTCAGACTTTTGCCAGCCGTCTGGCTGAGTTGGATGACCAGAATATTTCGGCGAAAGCCAAAACTTATCTGGAGCGAATTGAAGTTTCGGCAAAGAGAATGCAGACGCTTATACAGGATCTTCTCACCTATTCCAGAACCAATTCGGCCGAAAGAATTTTTGTAAAAACCAACCTCGACGAAATTGTAGAAGAAGTAATGATGGATTTTTCGGAACGTATTGAAGAAAAAAACGCCGTTATTGATCTTCATCCTTTAGGAATTGTTACAGTTATGCCTTTTCAATTCAGACAGTTATTACACAACTTAATTGGAAATGCTTTAAAATTTTCCAGAAAAGACATTCCGCCTCATATTGAAATTAAATGTAGAAGAGTTTCAGGAAAAAAGCTGAAATTTAAAGCCGATTATCCTAATAAAACCTATTTCTGCCTAAAAGTTACAGACAACGGAATTGGTTTTGATAACGAATACAAGGAACGCATTTTTGAAGTTTTCCAAAGGTTAAACACTGAAAGTGAGTTCTCTGGAACCGGAATTGGACTGGCAATTGTAAAAAAGATTGTCGAAAACCATAAAGGTATCATTAAAGCACGCAGTAAAAAAGATGAAGGCGCCACTTTTAAAATTTATATACCAGAACTATAAAAAAACACCAAACTCATTTTAGTAAATAAGTTTGGTGTTTTTTCTACATCAAAAATGTAATCAAGTTTTATATACAAAAGTCTTCCGGTCGGGGACAAATTCTTTCCAATTGATACTAAGCGAATGCTCAATCGATTTTATAATGTCTTTCATTAAAACCGGCTTGGTAATAAAGTAATTAGCTCCTAAATTGAGGCATTTCTCTATTATACTAGGTTCATTTGAGGTCGAGAAAATGATAACTGGAATATCACTATTCTCTTTTGAACCTTTGAGTTCGTTTAAAACATCAAAGCCATTTTTTCCGGGCATGTTTAAATCTAAAAAAATAACGCTCGGCGTAGGCGGCGGATGGTGAATTGCGTTCAATAATTTTTCCCCGCCCGAATAAGTCTGGAGATTAATTTCTCTAGATAATGACTCGACTGCATCTGTAAATATGCTTAAATCGTCTTCGTCATCATCAGTGTAGAAAATTGTGAAGTTTTTCATATGATCATTGGGATAAAACTATTTTCTCAAAGATAGCGTAATTTGTACAATTCCTAACATTTTGTTTAAAAATTCTCACAAAAACAACCATTGAAATATAATAATTTTAAAATATAATTCTGTAAGCCCAATCAGTTGTAAAAATCTCAATTTTGTTATGATATATTTTAAGATATCACAAAATAAGCTATTTATTAAACTATTAAATATAAAGCCATGGGAGATCATAAAGACCTTACAGACAATTTAGCAGCCGATAAAATAAAAGAATTGGCAGAGAACATAAAAACATGCATGTTTTGCACTTACAACAGCGACAGATTGCAATCGCGGCCAATGTCGGTTCAAAAAGTAGACGATTTAGGCCGTCTTTGGTTCTTATCAGACCGAAACAGCAGTCAAAATGCAGAAATCACCCTCAACCCTCAAGTTGAGTTATTTTTTGCAGAACCGCACGATAAATTCTTAACCCTGCACGGCACAGCCTCAATTTCTTATGATCGTGAGACCATCAAGGAATTATACAACCCTATCGTAAAAGTCTGGATGCCAGGAGGCGTAGACGACCCGAATTTAAGCGTAATCAGCGTTGTACCAGAAGATGGTTATTACTGGAATAACAAACACGGAAAAATGGTTGCTATTGCAAAAATGGCTACTGCTCTTGTAACCGGTAAAACCATGGATGATGGTATTGAAGGAAATTTGAAGTTGTAGTTTTTATTTAACCACAAAGATTTTTTAACCGCAAAGAGCGCAAAGAAAAAAACGCAAAGCACGCAAAGAAATTAATACTTAGCGAACTTTTCGTAAACCTTTGCGCTCTTTGCGGTTAAATCACAACTAATTTCTTCATCTCCAAAGCATTCAAAATTCCTGCTTCGCTTGCGGTATTATTAAAATATATAAATACTGATTTACAATCAGTTTCATTCTTTATATAAAGTAATTCTTTAGATGAATAACTGGAATAAAATATCTTAGGAGTTCCGTGTAAACGAATATAAACAAGCGGAAAATCTTTTAAAATTGTCTGCGGTAATTGTGGGTGGCTTACGCTGCAAAACGTGATATTATTTTCTAAAAAAGCATTCCAAACAGTATCATTCCACCAGGATTCATGGCGAAATTCAATTACATTTTGAAATTTCAAGTCTAAGTTCTTAATAATATGCTGTAATCTCTCAGAAGTAAAAGAATAACTGGGCGGAAATTGAAATAATACGCATCCTAATTTTTCTTTTAATCCCGTTTTACAGACCGTATAAAATTCTGAAATTAAGTTTTCACAGTCCTGAAATTTTTTAATATGTGTGATTTCTTTGGGCGCTTTTACCGAAAATAAAAAATTTTCCGGTGCTTTTTTGTACCAGTTTTCGAAAATTTTAACCGTTGGAAACTTATAAAAGCTTCCGTTGAACTCATACGTGCTAAAGTACTGGCAATAAAACTCAAACATACCAGAAGCTGTCAGATTGTCAGGGTAGAAAATTCCCTTCCAATACCGATTATTGTAGCTCGAGCATCCTATTAAAATTTCATTTTTCATAAGTGAAGCTGTTGGCAGTTTGTACAGAAAAAACTTCGACGGTTTTTCTTCCCTGTTGGTTTCTTAACGAAAGGCAGATTGCATCTTTTGCATTCTTTTTGTGCATAAGCCAGCCAATGTTTTTTGAGTTCGAATTTCTTTTTCCAATACAAAAATTCAAAACTGTAAATCGAACATTCGGCAATAAGCTCGTCTATTTTTTCATCTGGAATTTTGCCAACCAAAGATTCAGGATGAATAAAACATCGGTACAAAACTTCGTTCTTGATAATATTCCCTACTCCCGAAAATATATTCTGTTCTAAAATGGCGTCGCAGATTTTTTCATTCGGAATTTTATCCAGACTCATTTTTGCTTTCTTGGGATTCCAGTTTTCATTTAAAACATCTTCGCTCCAATCGTAATATTGATTTACGGAACCTTCTAAAACTTTTATTGAGCAGGTATAAAAATTAATTTCTCCACTTGAAAAACCTAAATGCAACCTTGGTGCAGTTTCCTTATGTTCGTTAATTCTATACGTTCCAAACATCATCAAATGAATTTTAATTGTAAAATCTTCAAAGCAAATTAAAAAATGCTTTCCCCAGGTTTTAAAAGATAAGATCGTCTTATCTCTCAAACGCTCGAGATCGATACTCGAATTTCCAGAAACTTCGATTACTTTTTTACCTGCAAATTGCTGTGCTTCTTCTTTTAAAATCAATATTGACGGACCTTCGGGCATAACTTTTATTTTAAATTTTTAATGAAAAAAAAGTGCAGTTTTTAAAGACTGCACTTTCAATTTGATATTTTCAATCTTACTCTAACTCTGCTGCCTCAAGATTTACGGCGTTTACAGCCACTTCTGTCAGTAGTTTATCGGCTCCTTTTTCTTCATCGAGCGTCTGCTCCAGTAAAGTCACAGCTTCTTGATAACCCAGCGTTTCGGCAAATTGTCTCAGCGTTCCATAAGTCGCGATTTCATAATGCTCTATTTTCTGGCTTGCGGCGATAATTCCGGCATCACGAACAACGCCAATTTCGGTTTCTTCCAGAATTCCTTTTCCTTCCTCGATTAAACCTTCCATTGCATCGCATTTTTTGGCAGTTGCTTTTTTGCCAATAAGTTCAAAAACCTTTTCTAAGCGGGTTATTTGCTCTTCAGTTTCGATCAGATGGCCGTTTATGGCATCAATAAGTTCCGGCGAAGTTGCGTTTTTCGCCATTACCGGCAGCGCTTTTGTCAACGCTTTCTCTGCCCAGTAAATGTCTTTAAGGCTGTCTTCAAATAATTCTGCTAGACCAGCAGCAGCATTTGATTTTGGTTTTGTAACTCCTTTTGCAACAGTTTGCTTTGGAGCGGCTTTCTTTGTTGTAGTTTCCTTCTTACTATCTGTAGTCTTCATGGTAATAATTTTTTAGTGATTAATATTTTATAAAATTACCGAGTTGATTAGCCGTGAGGTTATATGATTTGGGAATTAAATTGCATTCTAAACATCTGTTAATTATACAATTACACACATTAATTCTATAAAGAAATCTTAACCATTCAGGATTAGATTTGTATCTATAACTATTTAAAATAAAACATCATGAATACTACAGATAAAAAAAACAGCACCTTTCCCAGAGATCCGGGAAATCCAAATACTACCGACAGAAACACGGTTATGAACGAAGAACTTTATGATTTAAACACACAAGAAACGCAAAACAGCCGCGCAGAAGACGCAGAGCGTGGCTATACGGTGCGAAATGGTCATGACCCTAACAAACCTAATCCCAATGAGAGATCGGGTCTCTACGACGATGATTTGGATGATTTAGATGATGATTTCCATACAGACAGAGATTTGGAAGACAATAATGACGAAATTTACGAAGTTGTACTCGAAGAAGAAGATGAGAATCTCGACGATGAAGAAGATGAAGAATACATCGAGGAAGATTTAGATGAAGAAGTAGAAAATGATGAATTCGATAATCCGGCTGATACTTTTGAAAATGATTTTACCGAAACTGAGGACGGTTTAAAAGACATTGACGATGAAGAGGAAGATGAAGAAGGCAGCGAATACATAGAAGACGATGTTCAGGAAGATGATGATGACGACTTCACCGAGGATGATAAAAGAAGATTTTAACTTAAAAATGAAACAAAAAAGCCGTTAAGAATTGAACTTAACGGCTTTTTTATGCGATTTAAAACGTTAATCGTCAATTTTTTCTAAGACTGGAATATCATCCATTTTTTGTAAACGTTCTACTAATCCGGTTCTGGCTTCGGTTAATTCCTTTTCGGCTTTGCCTAATTCTATATACCACTCCTCTTTTCCAGTTTTCGAATTTTCTATTTTTCGCATGATTTCGTAAATTTCACCTTCCGCTTCCATGACTTTCAAGCGTTTGTAATACGTCAGACTTTCGGTCATGTGGGCAAGCGCAATCATGGCGGTTAAAAACGGATGATTGTTGGTTACATTTACATCTTTTATTTTTCCGTGCTCGAGTTCTACTTTCAAAGCAAAAGCAAATTCCTCCATATTAAAATCGGCATGTTTGCTTTTTGGATTTAAATAGGCTTTTATAGCTTCGACATTGTTCATGGTTGAAAGATCTACTTGTGTATGTTTGCTGTCGAGTAAATCTTTGTATACCACATTGGCTACAGCCCTCGCCTCTGCCATTGTTGGATCGTTTTTAGGATTTTCGAAATCTCGTATCGACCAATCCCAGTTTTCAGGATGTACAGGTTTGATGTATTTTTCGCAAAAATCTGTTACATCATTTTTTAAACTTACCATTTCATCCTCTCTTTTGATGTAGACATCCTGGTAAGCACCACTTTTAGTTCCCATAAATTGATATTTTTAAACAGATAAACGACACATTTACCGAGATAGATGTGTCGTTTTAATTTCGTTCTTATTTTACTGAATTCTTTGTGTTATACACTTCTTCTTCCGCTGATGAGCGAGATAATAAATAACACTAAGAAAATAAAAAATAAAATTTTTGCTATACTAGCGGCTCCAGCGGCAATGCCTCCAAAACCAAATATTCCCGCAATGATTGCCAGAATAATAAATATGACTGTCCAACGTTACATAATAATAGATTTTAGTTAATAACGATTTTGTTTGTTACTCAAATTTCCTGTTTTTTAAAGAGAAACATTAACTCTAAACAATTAATTAATAGCGTAATAAATACCTTTTTACTGTAAATTGACCTGATAATTTTCTATCAGTTCTGAAAAGACGGTTTCACTGCGCGAAAAATATTTTTTGGTGCTTCGGCTCTTTTTGACTTTATCAAAATACGGCTGGATCGAACCATCTTCATAAGTTGAAACCAAGAGCGGATGAACGTAATAATTCTTGCAGACGTTTCTGGTATTTCCAAGTGCTTCTGCAGTGGCATCATAAGCCGAAACAATATTTTTTTTGATTTCTTTTTCGTCTGATGTAACGCCAAGTTCCATTAAACTTTCAAAGAATATAATTGAGGCTGCCCAGGTTCTAAAGTCTTTGGCACTAAAATATTCGCCCGAAATAGTGTGCAGATATTCATTGACCATGTGACTGTCTAAAACCTTTCTTTCGCCATTTTTGTCGTAATATTTAAAAACTTCCCATCCCGGAATTTCCTCGCAGCGGCTTACCAGTTTAATCAATTGCTTGTTTCTTGTGGTAATGGTGTGCTGTTTTCCTTTTTTGCCGATGAATTCAAAGCGAAGGGAATTTTTATTGATATTGATGTGTCTTTTTCGCAAAGTCGAAAGTCCGTAGGATTTATTGTCTTTGGCATACTTTTCATTTCCAATTCGGATATGCGTTTCTTCCATCAACCTGATTACTAATGCAATTACTTTCTCTTTCGACCATTCTTTTTGTTCTAAATCGATATCAACTTGTTTTCGTATAGAAGGAAGCTTTTGTCCGAATTCAGCAATTTTGTAAAACTTGGTTTGATTGCGAATTAAGTTCCATTTTGGATGATACCGATATTGTTTTCTGTTTTTAACATCTAAACCTACTGCCTGCAAGTGCCCGTTTGATAAATCTGAAATCTTGACATTTACCCAGGCCGGCGGCAAAACCAGACTATTAAAACGCTTTATTTCACTTTTTTGCTTAATACAACGTCCGTTTTTTTTATAAATGAAACCTTCTTCTCCCTGACATCTTTCAATTGGTAAGTTTTGATTGTTTACATAAACTAATTCCAATTTCTCCAGCACCAAATGTGGTGTTTTAATCAATTGGTTCATTAGTTTTTGAGTTCTGGCAGTATTCATGGTAGTTTGTTATTTTTTTAGCCACAGATGTCACAGATTCAAAAGATTTTTCTAACTCCTTTTACTCTTTCCGCATAATCTGCGAGAACCTGTGACATCTGTGGTTTTATTTTTTAATTAGTTCGAAGTGATTTAATCAAACTTTTTTTGTTCATATAAGAACGTCCCGGAACTCCAACTTTTCTGGCTTGTTCATAGAGTTCTTCTTTTGTCCATTCTTCGTAAGGTTTTGCTCTTCCTCCTTTTTCTCCTGCATCCGGCGTATTAGCGATACGCGCTGATTTTTCTTTACTATACCCCTTTTTAAGCAGGGCTTCGTATTGTGCTTCATTTTTAATTCTTGGATCTGGCATGACTTAAAAATTTAGATTAATTGATTTATCTTATATGATATTTCAAAATTCATCAAAAAGAAGGATTTTTCTGTTATACAATTTTGCTTATAACTTTCATAATTAATTCATTAATGCTAATGGTTAATGGTTAATGGTTAATGGTGAATTGTTGATTGTGAATTGTTGATTGTGAATTGTGGATTCTAGATGCAGATTTGGCGCAATCTTCATTTCGAAGAACGAGACTCGAGCGATAGCGAACAGACGAAGTAAATCTTCGTAAGCTGCTCCGCAAAAATTGTGAACCATTATTAATGTAAAAGCAAAAATCCCATTCGTAAAACGAATGGGATTAAAAAAATAACTATTTAATTTAATTTATTTCTAATGGCAAGCATAATATCTTTATAATTTTCAAAATTATCTGGGGAAATTATTAAGCTTTTATTATTCTCCAATTTTAATACACTTACACTATAACCATCAGTCAGATCTCCAGACTTAGTTCTCATTCTGATTCTCTGCTTTTTTACACTAATAATCGATTTGAAAGGAATAGTTTGTTTTCTTCCAGATATAATTAGTGTTTTTTCGATTCCTGTCTCAGTAACAGTAAGCCTGAAAATTTCAAACAAATCTAATGCAGCATAGATTAGAAAAGTTAAAAATATAAATGCAACAAGTAAAAACGGATTTTTAAACAAAACTTCTCTATGTATTATATTATGCAATAAGACTAGAATTACATAAAAAAGAACAATTAGAAAAACGAAAAAACCAATTGCTATTCTAACCCAGAATAGTTTTCTAAATTTTGATTTAACCTGCATTTTTATTTATAAATGTTATATTTCCTTTTAACTTAAAAGTATAACGTAATAATTACCAAAAACGTGCTAATCCAAATGTGATAGACATAATCCCGCTAATTAAAATAATGAGATATACAAACTTCTTAATATCTGCGAGTTCTCGTCCTTCTTTCAAAATTAATTTTGTAAAACTCTTTGAGATTAAAGTTAAAACCGAAGTTAGAAAAAGCAAACCTAGCGCAATATTTATTCCGATTCCAAAATGAAAACCTTCAGATTCCTGATTAGCTAAAACTGGCAAAAAAGCTGACATCAAAAGTACATTCCAAACAATAAAAAACAACGTCGCAGCTGATTTCTTGATTGGGAATCCGCCTTGATCCTGTCTTTTCATAATTTCTAAATCTAAATCACTTATATGACTGTTTATATTCTCTAAAAAGCCCGTTTTTTCAATCTCGCTCAATACAAACTTTGGATCTTTAAATGTCCAAAATATTACTTCCTTATTGTATTTTTCAACACGATGAATAATTTTTATGCCATTTCCAATAACAGGAACCGATGTATAAAGTTTTAACTCGATTATATCCTTTGGCTGAAAAACTAAATTACCTGCAATTGAAGCATTTATTTTTAAACAATTTTTATCAACATATAAATCTGCAAAAGGATAACTCGCCTTTGCCATTCCAATTCTTGCTCCGCCTGTTAAGGTGAATTTTTCAGTCATTTTTATTTATGTTTCTTTTTTTAGATTTATTGCATTTTGATTAACGTATTCAGTACATTATATAATTGAACCTAACTCCAACTCATATTAATATATACTGTATTACCTTTTATTTTTACATGGCCTCCAGAAGATTTGAGATCTTTTGGATGTATTTCGTATTTTTTAGTTCCGTTTTCTATTTCAGGCTTAACATCTTTGAACCCTTTACTTTTTAAAATCCAATTTTTAATTTCAGATTCAGAACTCGTAAACTCAATAATGAACTGCCTGGTAAAAATACTTCCTCGTTTCTCCATATTAGTAATGTCTGCATCTTTTGGAAGTTTTTCTAATTTTCCCCAGCTTAAAGCAGCTTCAATTGCTTCTTCTCTATCCCAAGGCATAATAAAAGATGAAAAATAATTTAAGTAGAGAAAAGAAATCCCTAAAAACAACAACACTAAAAATATCTTAATTACTTTCATTTCACCTAATAATATAATTATTGAGCTAATATAAAACTTTTTCAAAACACTAATTAATTAACCGAGCATCCAAATCATATAACAATCTTTCAAAATCCTGTAAGTTATTCCTTTATCTTCTGAATAATTTTACATTATAACATTTAAACTATTAAATCATGAAAAAGTTACTATTAGCCAGTAAAGCCATTTTAGGAGCGGGACTTATTATTATATTCCTTCAGTCTTGTAAAAACGAAACGAAACAAGAAGACCCAAAAGAAGTAGCTGAAGATGCAAACGAAGCCAAATTTGACTCTATTGACAATAAAGAAGACGATTCAGAATTCTTAGTAGATCAGGCTGAAATTAATTTAGCTGAAATCGAAATTGGAAAACTGGCACAGCAAAAAGGAACTAATCCGGAAGTGAAAAAATTTGGTAAAATGCTGGTTGACGAGCATACTAAATCGGCATCTCAGGTAAGTGCCTTAGCAAAATCAAAAAACTTTACACTGCCAACTTCGTTAACTGAGGAAGGTCAGGAAGAATATAAAAAACTAAACGAAAAATCAGGTTTGGATTTTGATAAAAAATTCGCAGATATGATGATCGACGGTCACCAAAAAGCTATCGACAAACTTCAAAAAGCTGCTAAAGATGCGCAGGATGAAGATATTAAGCTTTGGGCAACCAACAGTATTGCAGGTTTAACTTCGCATTTAGAACATGCTAAACTGCTGAAACAAAACCTTGACAAAAAGTAAAATAAATTTAATTGGTTATTATTTATTTTTAGATGCTGAGATGCTGAGATTCTAAGGTTCTAAGTAATAGAACTCCATAAGAACTCAAACTTTGCTAAAAAACCCCTTAAGAGTTGAATTGCTTAAGGGGTTTTGCTTTTTTAGGTACAGAGGTTCAAAGTGGCAAAGGTTCAAAGTTTTTTTTCCTTTGTTCCTTTGAGCCTCTGAACCTTTGCCACTTTGAACCTTATTTCCCCGCTATCTTCTGTAAATGTTCCGGATATCTGGATCCTTCGATTGTTATTTTTGAAGCAGCTTCATCGATTTCTGCAAGATCCTGGGCTGAAAGTTTTAGATCTAAAGCGCCAAGATTTTCTTCTAAACGATGTAATTTAGTTGTTCCCGGAATTGGCACAATCCACGGTTTTTGAGCTAGATTCCACGCCAATGCAATTTGTGCGTTTGTTACTCCTCTGTCAGCAGCCATTTTTCCTAGTAAATCAACAAAAGCTTGATTTGTTTTTCTGGCTTCGGGTGCAAAACGAGGTAATGAATTTCTAAAGTCAGAACTATCAAATTGTGTGTTCTCGTCAATTTTTGCAGTAAGAAAACCTCTTCCCAGCGGACTAAAAGGCACAAAACCAATTCCTAATTCTTCTAAAGTCGGAAAAATTTCTTCTTCCGGATTTCTCCACCAAAGTGAATATTCGCTCTGCAATGCCGTAACAGACTGAACCGCGTGTGCACGTCGAATACTTTCTACACCAGCCTCTGAAAGTCCAAAGTGTTTTACTTTTCCTTCCTGAATCAGATCCTTAATCGTTCCCGCAACCTCTTCTATTGGAACATTTGGATCAACTCGATGCTGATAATACAAATCGATAACCTCTGTATTCAATCTTTTTAATGAGCCTTCAATACTTTGTCGAATCCACTCAGGACGACTGTCTAATCCTTTTTTAGAATCACCTTCTAAGAAACCAAATTTCGTTGCAATTACCACTTTATCCCGAAAAGGCGCTAAAGCTTCTCCTAAAAGTTCTTCATTTAAATGTGGTCCGTAACATTCGGCTGTATCAAAAAGAGTAATCCCTTTTTCATACGCAGAACGTAATAGATTTATCATTTCTTTTTTATCATGAGCTGGTCCGTAGCCAAAACTCATTCCCATACAGCCGAGTCCCAGTGCAGAAACTTCAAGACCGCTGTTTCCTAATATACGTTTTTTCATAGTGTTTTTTTTTAAAGGTGCAGAGGTACATAGTGCCAAAGGTTCAAAGGTTTTTTCCCTTCGTTGCTTTGAGCCTTTGTTACTTTGAACCTTTGCTACTTTGAACCTTTGCTACTTTGAGCCTCTCAATTAATGACTGCTTAATAGAAAATATTCTGCATCAGTTACTGGTTCAAGCCACGATCCGTGACCTTTATCAATTTCTGTGATAATAGTGTAATAAGAAAACTTTTCGAACGGAGTTGCTCCATACCAATGTTCAACTCCCGGCAGGATCGTAACTACCTCATCTTTATGAAGCATTCGAACTGCGCTTCCTCTTTCCTGATAATAACCCGCGCCGTCTGTTGCAATAAGCATTTGCAGACCTTCGTTACTATGCCAATTACTTCTTGCACAAGGCTCAAAAGTAACTTCCTTAATAACAGTGTTTTCAGGATGAATATCACTGCTTTGTTTTTTATAGGAAACGTCACCCGTCATATATGTATTCGGGACTTTTCCTTCTTCGATAACGGCTGAATAATTTGTCGACATAAAATTTAGTTTATTTTTTGAGATTGAATTTTATTTAAAATTATTGTATCCCTCGTCAGCTGCTGGTTTTTAGGCAGTTTACAATTCCCGTTGTATTTTGTACTGATGCGATAAGATAAATTCACTTTCCGGAAAAGCTCCGTGCGAGTGTGGGTGGTAAATTTCCTTTAGGAAAATGACACCAATATTATAAATGGTTTGATTCTTTCATAAATTAATTGTTTTTGGAATTATCAGAATCAGGAAACTAAATTTAGGAAAGCTAGAATGCGCTTTATGAAGTAATTATTTAGTCTGTTAAAAACTGATAAATGATTAATACTGTAATTTCAAGGCAAAATTAGGGCGAGCCTGCACTCCAGAAATAACAATATTCAAACAAAAAATTATGAAATTGAAACAATTTTACATTCGAAGCGATTTTGGAATCGTTCCCGTTAGTCTTTTAAAGTAATTATTAAAATAACTTGGATATTCAAATCCAAGCGAATAACCGATGTCCGAAATACTCCAATCCGTATGCTGCAATAAAGCCTTTGCTTCGCTGATAATTCTCTCGGTAGTATGCGCCGTTGTTGGTTTTACGGTAACTTCTTTAACAGAACGGTTTAAATGGTTGACATGTACAGCTAGACTCTGCGCATAATCCTGAGGCGTTTTTAAAGCCAGCGGTTCGTTTTTGGTTTCTATTGGAAATTGTCTTTCCAGCAATTCTAAAAACAAAGACGTAATTCTGGACGAAGCATTTTTATGTTTAAAGAAGTTTTCTGTTGGCTGCATTTTCATCGATTCATGAATAATCAAGTTGATGTAATTGCGCATTAAATCATCTTTAAAAACATAATCGGTTTCCTGTTCTTCGATCATTTTTAAGAATAATGAATCGATAAACACTTTTTGCTCAGCCGTTAAGTTAAATATTGGTGTACCTCCTATTTTAAACAAAGGCGATTCGTGAAGCGTTTCTGAACGGTCGCCGGCTTTTAAAAATTCTTCTGTAAAAACACAAGCATATCCGTGAAATTCGGTTGAGATATTTTCCCATGAATACGGAATAATAGGATTTCCAAAGAACAAAATCGTTCCGTCTGTTTCTATCCCGCGATCAGCATAATGAATTAAGCTTTTGCTTGTATTGATGCAGATTTTGTAGTAATCACGACGATTATAGGTTGGAATTTTACTCACATCGCCCGTAATTTCATATACATTAAAGCCTTTTAACTTTAAATCACTTATTCCAAGCTCAATTGCCTGACAATTTAATTCCTCTTTCATGCTGCAAAGTTATGAAAATCAAATAAATTTTTAGATTTTTTTGTTTTGAGTTAAATTTTAACCGCAAAGTTTAATTTAACCGCAAAGAGCGCAAAGGTTTACGCAAAGGACACAAAGAGAATTTAACTTTGCTAAATTACTTCATCCAGCAAAAAAAACTTAGCGAACCTTGCGTAAATCCTTGCGTTCTTTGCGGTTAATGATGCCGTAATTAAAAAAAATCTGCAAAAAGCTTTTTTAATTATACCAATCGGTATATATTTGTTCTTTTATTTTTGAATATCATGAGTAAAGCCCAAAGAACCAAGCAATTTATAATCGAGAAAACTGCTCCAATCTTTAATATGAAAGGCTACAACGGTACGTCTATGAGCGATATAACAGAGGCAACTGGATTAACAAAAGGAAGCATCTACGGAAATTTTGCCAATAAAGACGAAGTAGCGCTGGCTGCTTTCCGATTTAATGTACAAAAACTGCATGATATTTTTTCAAAAGAAATTGAAAAAGAAAAAACCTTTAAAGGAAAACTACTCGTTTATCCGCGTCTTTATTCCGATTATTATCACTTGCGTGTAACACAAGGGGGATGCCCGATTATTAATACTGCTACAGAAGCAGACGACACACATCCTGTTCTTAGAAAAAAAGTAGAACGTGTTATTTTATCCTGGAAAGAGCAATTGGCTTATTTTATAAAACAAGGAATCGCTTCGGGAGAATTTAAAGCCGAATCTATCGACCCCGAAAAAACAGCATTAACGATTATTGCCATAATTGAAGGAGCTATTATGATCGCTAAAATTACCGGAAACGTATCAACTCTCGCCGATATTATGCTTTCTGTCACTAAAATTATAGAAGACTTAGAATAATTTTTTTTATTCAAAATTATACCAATTGGTATATTTTAAATTTAATATTAAAATCAAAATGGAAACAAAAACAAGATTACAAGTATTACAAGATCATATAAACAGAGAATTTACGGCTTCTCCCTCGCCTTTTATGCTTTGGATGAGACCCATTGTTTTAGCGGCTGAAGAAGGAACTGTAACTTTTAAATACGTAATCAGAGAAGAAATGTCAAACCCTATTAAAAGTCTGCATGGAGGTGTTACTGCCGCAATTGCGGATGATTGTATTGGCGCCACGATGTTTTCTCTTAACGAAGAAACTTTTTATACGACCATAAATCTTGTTGTTGATTATTTTGCTCCTGCTCACGTGGGCGATACAATTTTAGCCAAAACATTAATCATAAAAAAAGGAAGACAAATGGTAAATGCGCAATGCGAAATTTGGAATGCTGACCAAACCCGATTAATTGCCAGAGCAACATCTAACTTATTTAAAACAAACGTTGTAAAAAAGGTGCTTTCGTAAAAGCACCTCATTTTCGCTTACTTTTTTTTGAACAAAAATATACCGATTGGTATAAAATAATTTTATGACACCATTAAACCGAAACCTGCTCATTATTACCGTTATTCTTGCGGCCATTATGGAATTGATCGATATTTCTATCGTAAACGTGGCGCTTTCGCACATGAGCGGTAATCTGGGTGCTACTCTCGAAGATACTTCGTGGGTCATTACTGCTTATGCCATCGCAAATGTTATTATTATCCCCATAACAAGCTTTTTAAGCGCAAATCTCGGCAGACGCAACTATTATATCGGTTCTGTTGTTTTGTTTACATTCTGCTCCTTTATGTGCGGTCATTCGTCTAATATCTGGATGCTGGTCTTTTTTAGATTTTTTCAGGGAATTGGCGGCGGTGCTTTATTATCCATCTCGCAGGTTATTGTATTCGAACTTTTTCCAAAAGACAAACAATCAACTGCCGGCGCTTTATTTGGAGCGGGAATTTTTATCGGGCCTACAATTGGGCCAACGCTTGGAGGATATATTACAGAGAATTACGATTGGCCATGGATCTTTTTAATTAATATTCCTATTGGAATTTTGGTCGCCATATCTTGTTATTTCCTTTTGCGTGAACCAGCCGTAAAACCAGAAATAACCAAAGTCGACTGGACCGGAATTGCACTTCTTGCCATAGGTGTAGGTGCTTTGCAAACGGTATTAGAAAGAGGCGAAGTCGAAGATTGGTTCGAAACCAAATACATTGTAGTATTAACCGTCATTGCGGTCAGCACTTTAGCTGCCTTTATTTATTGGGAATTAACGATAGAAAAGCCCGTCGTAAATCTTAGGGTGCTTAAAAGTAAATCGTTAAGTATTGCAGCAATTCTAACTTTTGTGACGGGTTTTGGAATGTTTATTTCCATTTATATAAGTCCGGTTGTGGCACAGCGTTTATTGAGTTTTTCGCCTTATCAAACCGGATTACTTTTACTTCCAGGCGCTTTGTTTGCTTTACTGGCATTAAAAATATGCGGTACATTATTACAAAAAGGCGTTTCTCCGGTTATCATTATCGCAGCAGGATTTCTGTTATTCATTTATTTTAATTGGCGAATGTCCGGAATGACTTTAAATACAAGCGCTGCCGAAGTCGCTACCTCGCTTATTTTTCGTGCTTTAGGAATGGCCTTGCTTACTGTTCCGCTTACCATGCTCGCTGTTTCTTCTTTAGATGATAAAGATGTGGGACAAGGCGCTGCTCTTAATAACATGATGAGACAATTGGGCGGCTCTTTTGGTGTATCGATCATAAACACTTACGTCGCCCACCGATTCGCTGCACATCGGAATGAATTAATTTCAAGCATTAATCCAAGTAATATTCTGGCTATGGATCGCATAAACGCTTACATTAAATACTTCCAGTACAGAGGTTTTACCTATAATGAAGCTAAATTTAAAGCTTTAAAACTAATGGAAGGTGTTGTAATGAAACAATCTTCTCTATTGAGTTACAGAGATGCTTTCTTTCTTGTTGGTTTGTTTTTTGTCATAACCCTGCCCCTGCTTCTATTTGTAATGAACAAATCTAAAAAGCCAAAAACCAACATGATAATTTCTGATCATTAAAATATATTTTTTTGAGATAGAAAATTTACGTTAAGTAAACCCGACAGGTTTTTAAAACCTGTCGGGGTTGATAATGAAAAGACAAACATAATAGCAACATGAAACATGAAACTTGAAACATGAAACTCAAAATCTACTTTTTCAAAGTTCCTGCCTTTAATCCTTTGGCGGAAGCCGATAAAACAACTTCAGCAGCATTTTCCTCTTTTTGAATTATAATTTGAGCATAACCATTAAAAAGTTTTCTTTTCCAAGGTTCCGATGGCGTTATGATTTGAATAATTCCCGGATCAGTATTGAGAACATCCCAGTCTTTTACTTTTTGCAATGGCGTCACAGCAATATGAATCGTGTTTTTTCCATCTTTTAAAATAGCAGCATCTAAAACATATTTTTGAAGATCTTCGCCACTTGGATTTACTTTGTTTCCGTTGATGAAGATAACTGTTTGAACACCAATTTTCTTGTAAAAGAAACTCACTTTATTTGAAGCCGAATTGTTTTTCAAATCAAATTCTCCTTTATAAATATAAGACGGAGACTGATTTTTATAATCCCGATCTTTAAATGCCAACTTCCAATCGCTCTCTGGATAATCTTGTAATTCATCAGGTAAATTTGCCGTCGTTCTTTTTTGTTCTTGAAAATTCGTTATTGGAACTAATGAAACTGCATCAATAAACTGATCTTTTTCTAAAGAAGCCGGATCGCCGTTCCCTGCTCCCAGGATCTTTCCTCCTTGTATAGAAAACGTAATTTCATCATTTGCCGTTGGAACATGTAGTCCGTTTGTATCTGTAACTTCTACGGTTACAACCGAAATTTTAGAATTTTGAACGTTTTCTTTGTCTACAGAAAGTTTAATATTTTCAGATTTTCCCGTTGTTTTCTGAATTTCGCCCAATATTTTTTTGCCGTTTTTGTATCCAATAGCTTCCAGAGTTCCGGGCGTATAATTTACTTTCCACTCTAAATGGCTGTTTTGAAGCATTTTCTTTTTTCCCAGACTTTTTTTATTTAGAAACAGTTCTACCTCATCACAATTAGAATATACCCAAACATCAATTTCTTTACCTTCCATTCCGCTCCAGTTCCAGTGTGGCAGAATATGTAAAACAGGTTGAGCAGTCCACCAGGATTTCAAATAAAACACATTGTCTTTCGGGAAACCGCAAACATCCATCATTCCAAAATAAGAAGTTACCGATGGCCAGCCATAAGGCGTAGGTTCGCCACGATAGTCAAAACCTGTCCAAATAAACATTCCAGCCAGATAAGGCCTTTCGGCATAAAACTTCCAGCCTTCTTCAATACTGTAAAAAGTCGGGCGGGGTTTTCTGTCATAAGCACTCTGATAATGTTTAGCATCATCTGTAAAGTAAATACCTCGCGTTGCAAAAGTCGAACCTTCCTCTGTTCCCATTCCGGGCTGGCTTTTAAACTGATTTCTATGAGCATCGATATCGCCGTTTCCTAGATAATTATACCCCATAATTTCTACTACAGACGAAATCCCGCTTTTAAATCCGCTGCTAATTCCAACCGGTACAGATCGCGTTGAATCTATGCTTTTGGCAAAATCCTGCATTACATTTGTTATGCGTTCGCCCACGATATTGCCTTCAATATTCCATTCTTCATTTCCAACCGACCAGCAAAAAACACTCGGATGATTGCGGTCGCGCTCCATCATTCGCTTTAAATCATTCAAATGATACTCGTTAATTCCCATTAAACGCGTTTCATCAATTACCAGCATACCTAACTCATCGCAGGCCTTCAGCAATTCTGGTGTTGGCGGATGATGCGAACAACGATAAGCATTCGAACCCATTTCTTTTAGTTTTTTAATTCTAAAATATTGTAATTCATCCGGTAACGCCGTTCCAATTCCGGCATGATCCTGATGATTGTTTGTTCCTTTTAATTTTAAAGCTTTTCCGTTAAGAAAAAATCCGTTTTCAGGATCAAACTTAATTGTTCTAATTCCGAAAGGCGTTTCATAACTATCGATAATTTTTCCATTTTGCTTAATCTGCGTTACTAAACGATATAAATTTGGATTTACGATATCCCATAAAAGCGGACTTTTCACATTTAACTTCGAAGCATAATGGGTTGTTTTATAAAATTCAGGCGCATTTACATTTTCAGAAACACTTGCGATTTGTTTTTTTGAACCATCAAAAATGGTCTGAATAATTTCAACCGAACCTTTGTACTTTCCTTTGTTTTCCATTGAGACTTCGGCTCGAACAGCAGCTTCATTATTTTTAATTTCTGTGGTAACGTAAGTTCCGTTTGCAACTACATGAATTGGGTTTGTTTTCTGCAGATAAACATGTCTGTAAATTCCTGCTCCTTCGTAGAACCAGCCTTCTTCCATCGAGGCATCGGCACGAACTGCAATCGTATTTTCGCCTCCATAATTTACATAAGCCGAAACATCGTATTCAAATCCGTTATAGCCGCTTTCCTCTGTTCCGAGGTAATAGCCGTTGAAAAAAACTTTCGAATTTCTAAAAACACCGTCGAATTTTATTGAGATAATTTTACCCTTATCGCTTTCCGAAATAGTGATTTTTTTTCGGTACCAGCCAATGCTCTTCTCCGGAAAACCCTTTCCCGAAGTTTTAAAACCATGGCTAAAACTGCCGCTTTCGCTAAAGTCCTGCTCTACGGCCCAATCGTGGGGTAAGTCTAATTTTCGCCAGGCGCGGTCATCAAAATCTTTTGCTGCCGGCCCATCACCAAATCCGGTTTTGGTTAAATAGGAGAAATAACCTGTCGCGTGTCCAAAATCCTTTTCTGTATCGTATAAATGACCAAACGAAAAACGCCAGTCTTTATCAATTAAAATTAATTCTCTTTCTGATTTGTTTTGGGCAAATGCCAAACAGGAAATCAAAAAAATGCCAAACAGAAAAATTCTTTTGAAGGAGACAATTTTCATAAAATACGGTTAGGAAAAGTTAGAACGATAAAAATAGGACATTAAAACAGCTTTAATCAATAGTATTTTATCAAAAAGCACACAATAACCAGCACAAAAAAGGCTATTAAAAATTTAGAATCATTCTATTGGCTATACTTTACAAAATGATTTTGATTTGGCGTAATTTTATATAAAAATTTAAAAAACAGAGATTATATGAGTGTTATTAAAGATGAAAAAAAGCTTCTTAGCACCATTAAACGTATCGATGAAAAAATCGATAAGAATAATGATCAGAAGATAGTTGCCTTTTTTGAATCTCTTGGTTTAACAGAAAGAGACGACGTGCCTAAGAATTTTCTAGACTGGGACACGATTCTTATTGTCGTGCCCGACCGCCACATTTCGCATGAATTAAAATACTACAAATTCTCTATATCCAGACTTTTCTTTGTAACAAATCCGTATGCAGATCAAATTCATATTTATGATTTTGACGAATGGAAAAGCGTAACCAGAAATAAAACGCAGTTTCAAATTAGAGAAATGATGAGAACGAGCTTTGGCGGCGTTAAGAAAAATGCTTCAGAAAACGATTAACTTATTCAAAAATCGATAAAAAGTCCATTTCAATAGATTTGGACTTTTTTTTGTTCTTTAAATATCAAGAATATTGCTTTTTTAACAACGAAATACAACGAATTAACTTCCATAATACGCTGAAAATCCGTAAATTTCATGTGCTAAAATAAGGCATATATATTGTCTGTTTTTAGTCTGAAATGTCATTTAATTACTAAAAAAATCATTTATGGAAACAAAATTTGATATCGTTGTTATAGGTTCAGGTCCTGGCGGTTATGCATCGGCAATTCGCTGCTCACAATTGGGCTACAAAACTGCACTTGTAGAAAAATATAAAGCGTTGGGCGGTACTTGTACCAACGTGGGCTGCATACCAACAAAAGCATTACTGGACAGTACGGAACATTATCATACAGCCGAAACCAAATTTGCAGCACACGGAATTCTAACCGGAAAATTAGACTTAGATTTTCAGCAGTTAATTAAAAGAAAAGGCGAAGTTGTAGAACAAAATATTGCCGGACTTAATTTTTTAATGAAGAAAAACAAAATCGAAGTTTTTGAAGGAATTGGTTCTTTTTTAAGCAATTCGGAATTAAGCGTAAAACACAACGATGGCAATTCAACTAAAATTTCGGCGACTCATTTTATTATTGCAACTGGCTCAAAACCAGCCACTATTCCGGGAGTTGAAATTGATAAAAAACGAATCATTACTTCTACAGAAGCACTTTCGTTACCAGAAAAACCTAAAAGTATTGTCATTATTGGAGGCGGTGTAATTGGGGTTGAAATGGCTTCTATCTATGCCCGAATTGGGGTTGAAATTACAATAATTGAATATTTTGACAGCCTGATTCCAACAATGGACAAAGACCTTGGAAAAGAATTGAAGAAGATTTTTACCAAACAGAATATCAAGATTTTATTGGGCCATAAAGTACAATCAGCTAAAAATAACGGCAAGAATGCAACGGTAAACTTTTTGGACGCGTCTAATAATCCACAGGAAATAACAGCCGATTATTGTTTGGTTGCTGTTGGAAGAAAACCGTATACAGAAGGTCTAGGATTAGAGCACACTACTATAGAAACAGATTCAAAAGGCCGAATCGTAACCAATGAAAGACTTAAAACCAAAGCCGAAAACATTTATGCTATTGGTGATGTTGTGGCCGGAGCAATGCTGGCACACAAAGCCGAAGAAGAAGGAATTTTTGTCGCCGAAACCATCAACGGACAGAAGCCGCATATTAATTACAAATTAATTCCGGGTGTTGTTTATACTTGGCCGGAAGTAGCTTCTGTTGGTTATACCGAAGAAGAATTGAAAGAGAAAGGCATTGAATACCGCGTTGGTAAATTTCCTTTTTCTGCCAGTGCACGTGCAAGAGCTGCCATGGAAAAAGATGGTTTTTCTAAAATTCTATCAGATCCAAAATACGGGGAACTTTTAGGAATGCACGTCATCGGCCCGCGAGCCGCAGATCTTATCGCCCAAGGTGTAATAGGAATGGAATACGAAGTTACAGATGAGGATATGTTTAGAATTTCATACGCTCATCCAACTTATTCTGAGACTTTAAAAGAAGCGTATATGATTGCTTCTGGACAAGGAGCTATTAATATTTAGATTTTTTTTGTTTCAGGTTTCAGGTTTCAGGTTTCAGGTTTCAGGTTTCAGGTTTCAGGTTGAAATATCTTTGTCAAAGTTTTAAACTTTGACAAAGATTGATCCTTACAGAAAACTTGAAACTTGAAACAAATAAAACCTACCCTTTATTAATAAGTTCTTTTACACGTCCAAAGACGAACTTTGCTTTTTCGTCAAAAACAATCATATCAAAATCACTGCTTCCTTCTCTAAAATTTCCTTCTTTTTTAGTATCTGAGTATACTTTTTCAAAGAACAAATCGCGTTTCTTTAACCATTCTACTTGCTCTTTTTTCAATCTGGATTGCTCTTTTGAACTTATCTTATTTTTCAGGTTTTTGTAAACAACATTCAGCAGACTGTCCGATTGATTGTAATATACCATCGCACAATTTCGCATATCGCCGCCTTTATTCAAACAACTTTGATACGATGATTTCATTTTATAAACCGTTTCAAGCGTCTGAGAATTACAATGCATTGAAGCCAGAATAAACAAGACTAAGATTGATTTTTGTATCATAATTTATTTTTTACAAATTTCGCAAAGTTTTTGCTTACAACCTGAAACCTAAAACAAAGTTTATTGTATTCCAATCAAACTATTCACCTTATCTTCTAAAGCTTTTCCGTGAATATTTTTGGCAATAATAATTCCGTTTTGATCTACTAAAAAGTTCAAAGGAACAGATTGAAGCATATAATCTCCTACAACCGGAGATTTCCAGTATTTTAAATCACTTACTTGTGTCCAAGACAATTTTCCTTTGGCTATCGCTGCTAACCACAAAGGTTTTTTAGTATCCATAGAAACACTGTAAATGGATAACTTATCAGGATAAGCCGTGTGTAATTTCAATAAAGCCGGCTGTTCTTTTATACATGGTCCGCACCACGAAGCCCAAAAATCGACTAAAGTCAAAGAACCTCTTAAAGACGAAAGTGCCACAAGATTTCCTTTTGTATCCGGAAGATCAATTTCGGGTGCAATGTCTCCAATATCAGTACCTACAACCTGCGCTTTTGAACTGGTTACAACACAACATAAGAATCCTAAAATAAGTAATGTTTTTTTCATAATTGATTAAGTTTAATTATTTGGGGCTTTAATTAACTCTCACAAATATAAATTTCTTTATTAAATTTTCTATCGTTTTATTTTATCTTTCTCCCCTTTCAATCATAAAATTATGCTAAAAATATTTTGCTTAATTGGTATATCGGGAAAAGTCGATATATTTACACCATGGAAAATATAGAAATTTTTAAAGCCCTCTCTAACAAGTCCAGACTGCAAATGCTGGAATGGCTTAAGGAACCCGAAATAAACTTTCCCGGACAGCTGGAACACGGCGGATTTGAACACGGTGTATGCGTAGGACAAATTCAGGCTAAAGCCGGTCTGACGCAATCTACTGTATCTGAATACCTGTCTATTTTACAACGCGCCGGTTTTATCGAAGCCAAACGTGTTGGACAATGGACTTACTATAAACGCAACGAAGGTGCCTTTGAAGCACTCAGTAAATTAATCCAATCTAATTTGTAAATTACTATGAGTACAAACAACCTGTTTTCGTCATTTAACTTAAAAACGTTAAATCTTAAAAACCGAATCGTAATGGCGCCAATGACGCGCTCTTTTTCTCCTAATGGAGTTCCAACTGATGATGTCGCAGCTTACTACCAAAAAAGAGCTGAAGGCGAAGTTGGTTTAATATTATCTGAAGGAACCGTTATCGACAGACCTTCATCATCAAATGATGCTAACGTACCACATTTTTATGGTGATTTAGCTTTAAACGGATGGAAAAAAGTGATTGATGAAGTTCATGCTGCAGGCGGAAAAATGGGACCGCAGATCTGGCACATGGGAATTATGGATAATCACCATTCTGGCTGGGTGCCGCCAGTTCCTTTTGAAGGCCCTTCTGGATTAAACCGTCCTGATTTTAGAAACGGAGTAACGATGTCTGAAAAAGATATTGAAGATACTATCCTTGCTTTTGGTAAAGCTGCTGCTGATGCTAAAAGATTAGGTTTTGATACTATCGAAATTCACGGTGCTCACGGTTATTTAATTGACCAGTTCTTTAGAGCCGAAACGAATTTACGTGAAGATATTTACGGCGGAAAAACTTTGCCGGAACGTAACCGTTTTGCTATTGAAGTAATAAAAGAAATCAGAAAACAAGTAGGCAATGACTTTGCTGTGATCATGCGTTTTTCTCAGTTCAAACCTTCTGACTACAATTATAAACTGGCTAAAAATCCGCAGGAATTAGAAGCCTGGCTTACTCCTCTTGTTGATGCCGGAGTTGATATTATACACGCTTCGCAACGTAGATTTTGGGAACCTGAATTTGAAGAATCTGATTTGAATTTTGCAGGATGGGCTAAAAAAGTAACCGGAGCTCCAACTATTACGGTGGGTTCTGTTGGTCTTTCTGGTGATTTCTTTGGTGCTTTTGCAGGAGAAAGCTCAGAACCAACTTCATTAGAAGAATTAAACAGACGTTTCGACAGAGGCGATTTTGATTTAGTTGCCGTAGGAAGACCTCTTTTATCTGATCCTAATTGGGTTGCTAAAATTAAAGCCGGAAAAACAGATCAATTAAAAGGTTTTAGCAAAGAAGCTTTAGGAGCATTGGTTTTAGAATAAGTTTTTTTTAAGGGACAAAGATGCAAAGGTTCAGAGGGACAAAGGTTTCCTTGTTGGACTAAATATAAAAAAGGATGAAACTTTAAAAAGTTTCATCCTTTTTGTTTACTGAAAGAACAAAGTCTTTTCCTTTGAACCTTTGCCACTTTGTCCCTCTGCACCTTTACTGCTTTGAACCTGGTTCCTTTGAACCTTTGCTACTCTGTCGCTTTGAACCTTTGAACCTTTGAACCTCTGAACCTTTTTACTTAACCTCTTTTTTCTTCTGAAATTTATTCTGAAGCCAGTTACGAACGGGTTCATCGTATAATTTCAAGCATAAATAAGCGATTGTGATACTGGCCAATAAAACTCCAATTCCTAAAAGATAACCGTCTTTTAAAGGAATTTTATTTTCGATTACCCATGCCATATACCAGTAAATCAAAGGATAGTGGATAATGTAAATTGGATACGAAATATCTCCCAGGGCTTTGCATATTTTAAGAGAAATTGGATTTTTAATCTCTCCTCCTGCTCCAATGGCAACAATTAATGGAAATAAGAAGATAATACAAATTGATTCGTATAAACCGTTCATCCACAAACTGTTTTCGTCACCCAATCTTGGTATTGAAAATATAATAATAATCATAAGACTGCAAACCCAGAATGCGCCTTTTATATGAATTAGTTTTCCTAAACGGGAAAGTAAAACTCCGGCAAAAAACGGATACAGTAAACGCGTAAAACCAACATTCATTTGCTCCAGATTAAAAGACCAGCCACCTATTACGTCTCCTTTTGGTCCAAAAACGGTATAGTTAATTAATAGCCCGGCAAATATCAGCACGAAAACTGACAGCACTTTGTTCGAAAATTTGCGAAAAAACAAGGCGTACAAAATATTCGCTATATATTCGAAAAAAAGAGACCATGCCGGACCATTTAAAGGATGCATTTCGCCCCAGCCTCTAATTTCCATAGAGGGCGGAATTGGAAGCAAAGTAAAACCAATTACCATAGTTAAAATTACTTTCCAAACCGGCATTGTCGCAATTTGCGGAAAAACACTTGATTCCTGAAAGTAATAGAAAATGGCTCCAATAATCATCCCCATTATTACCATGGGCTGTAAACGAATTAAGCGTCGTTTGTAAAACTCCCATTGGGTTAGTTTTGCCCAGCGGTCATCGTAGGCGTATGCTACAACAAATCCTGATAAAAGAAAAAAGAAATCAACAGCCAGATAACCGTGATTCATAATTTGTTTAAAACGGCTTCCTTCGTTAAATGCCTCGAAAATATGAAAAATTACTACTAATACAGCCGCTACTCCTCGAAGGCCGTCTAGAATTTCATAATGCTTTTTGGGTTGAATATCAACTGAAATAGAACTCATAAAGTGGTTATTGGTTAGGTTAAACTTAGATTTTAGATTTTAGATTTTAGATTTTAGATTTTAGATTTTAGATTTTAGATTTTAGATTTTAGATTTTAGATTTTAGATTTTAGATTTTAGATTTTAGATTTTAGATTTTAGATTTTAG
>Ga0157370_10000465_pt1 | contig 50538 bp, 39 predicted proteins | sample C35metaG_FD_113463 | JGI IMG/M metagenome (GOLD analysis project Ga0157370, IMG submission 113463) | Corn rhizosphere microbial communities from Kellogg Biological Station, Michigan, USA - C3-5 metaG | ecosystem: Host-associated > Plants > Roots > Rhizosphere > Soil | place: USA: Michigan...
AAATGGTATTTTGCTTCTTTATTAAAGATCTTAAAACCTCTTGGCAAACCTACCGTAATTTGATCGTTTAGCTTTAGATTATCAACAAATTTACTTCCTGGTCCGTTATGGTGAATGTGAAAAATAACTTCAAAAGTTCCAGTTTCGCTGTTCCATTTACTTGGCGTATAATTGCGGTAATTAGTATCGTCAATTCGGATTACAATTGCTTGTCCGAGTTTGAATTTAACATGTGGAAAAACGCCTTTAAAATGGATAATTTTTATATTGGGACCTGGCGTTTCTATAGTCGTAACATTAACTTTGCAAATTTTATTAGTAAACGTCATTTCTATAAAATCACCAATAATTTTGGGCATTGAACTCATAATTTTCGGGTTTTAAAATTCAATTCAAAATTGAAAATAAAACCCGAAAAAGATATTGAATGATAAATGGCAATGATTGGACTATTCGCGGAATTTCCTGCGAAACTCTAATGGTGTTTCTTTGGTGATTTTTTTAAACAAACGCGAAAAGTACGTATGATCCTGAAAACCGAGTGTAAAAGCAATTTCTTTTACTTCGTTTTCCGTATAATAAAGAAGTCGCTGCGCCTCAGTAATCATAGCATTTTGGAGCCAATAGGTAACTGATTTACCTGAAGAAGCATTAACACAGTCATTTAAATGTGAAGTCGTAATATTTAGTTTCTTTGCAAAATAAGACGGACTTTCTAAAAACGTACGATCTGAAATTAGTTTTTTGAAATTGGCATAAATTAATCCGGATTGGTTTTTTATTTCCTTTGTCTGATTTTTTGATCCTGAATAAATACTCGCCAAATTGTAAATCAAGGCATTAAAAAGCCCATTAATAATCTGCCCTTTATTTGGATTGGAACCTTTAAACGAACGATGTAATAAAAATAGAGTACTTAAAAGTTCTTCTTTATAAGCTGGGTCAATCGTGTTGAGCTGTTCTGAAATTTCTAAATTCTGAAAAATCTCAATACAATTATTAGGAATAAGAAAGGGTGCGATACCAATATAATATCCGGCAGCATCTTCTGAACCGTCCCTCCCATGATGAATTTGAAGCGGTTTGATCATCAATACATTAATTGCATTTATTTCAATATCGACCATATCACATTGAATAGCAGCCCATCCTTTTGTAAGCACAAAAAAGATAAAAAAATCGTCGCGATGTGCTTCTAATTTATTATCAAAATTAGCAAAATCATCGGCGGAATGATAAGCCGCAAAAATACCTCCAACAGCTTCAGGACTTTGATTGTATGTAGGGATTTTTTTCAATTGCTATTTTATTTGAAATATTTACTTCTCCCCTTCACTCTTTAACTGCAATGCTCTTTGTATAAAACTCTGATGCATTATCTTATTTTCGGCTTCGTTGATGGCCTGAAGGAGATTGTTCTGATTATCGGCAATATCGCTGAGGACTTTTTGCATAACATCCCAAACGGGTTTCATTTGTTCGATTAATTCTTGCCCTTTTACTGTAAGCTGAATAAGGCGTTTTCGCTCGTCTATTTTATCTTTTTTAGAACGAATCAGTTTTTGTTTTTCCAATTCTTTTAAAAGGCTTATGGTTGACGGATGCGTATAGCCAATTTCATTGGCAATTTCAACCACGCTTAAAACTTCTTTATGATATAAAGTATAAATAACCGGAAACCATTTTGGCTCAAAATCAATTCCATACGATTTATAAAACAAGGCTCCGTCTTTGCGCAGCTGTTCGCTCAAGCGTTGTAATCGTGTAGAAATGGCCAAAATACCTGATTCGTCTATTATATTCATCTTTTTTTCTTTAAGTTTAAATGACGGAACACATTATCTGGCGCCATCCAGGGAAAAGCATTTGGAAGTTCCTCTTTTTGAATTTCCACAAGATGATTCTTTTCATAAAAACGCAATGCAGCTTCTAATTTTGAAATTGTTCCCAAATATAAATCATCGATTTTATTTTCTTTACAATATTCGATTAAAGTATCTAATAATTTCTGGGCAATCGAAAACTCTTTACCGCGAAATTCCTTTTTTACAAACATCTTTCTGATGGCCGCCTCATTATCGGCAAATTTTATCAAGGCAATTGTTCCAACTAATTCCTCATTTATAAAAGCACCCCAAAAGCCGCCGCCTCCGGCATAGTAAAAAGTATTAATCGTAAGCAGGTCGGGCTGATCTTCTATCGTAATGGGTACGTTAAATTCCTTTTGCTGAATGCTTAATATTAAGTCAACAATAGCATCTGAATATTGGTTTTCGATAGGTTTAATTACAGGTTTCATATTTTAAAAAATTTTACATTACAAAACTACGTAGTTAAATACATAAATAAAAATATTTATTCAATTTTATGATTTCTTTTATACTTTTACTGCGTTATTGCTGCGAAGACACTAAGGCACAAAGTTTTGTTTGTTTTGAGCAGATTAAGCAGATTATTTTTACTGATGACTAGATCATCTGTAGTAAAGCTTATTTTTTAAACTATTCTAGGTTTCGACTTCGCTCAAACTTAGCGACCTAGTGCCTTCGCGGCAAATAAAAACTTAATTATGGAAAGAAATCAAAAAGAAGAATTTCAGGCGCTTCAGGATACTTTGTATGTTTTAGGAGGGAAATGGAAACTTCCTATTATCAATTCTATTTGCAATGGCAACAATAGGTTTAAGGAAATTAAGGATAGTATTCCGGGTATTACATCTAGAATGTTATCTAAAGAATTGAAAGATATGGAACTGAATAACCTGGTAAAAAGAACCGAAGACCGCGACGCAAAAGTGCCCATTCTTTATGAATCTACATCTTATTGTCAGTCCTTTGGTCCTATTATTTCCGAAATGATCAAATGGGGAATCGCACATCGAAATCATATTAAGAAGATTTAGGTTTTGTTTCAGGTTTCAGGTTTTATTGGCGTGGTAATTTTACCGCAGAGATTCACAGAGTTTTCCGCAGAGTTTCACAGAGACTTTCCACAAAGCAGATCAACTTGAAACTTGAAACCTGAAACCTGAAACAATTTTTTTATTACTTTTACGCAAATTCAAAAAACTATGAGCCAAAAAGGTTGTCTTCCTCCTCCTAGATTATAAATTAATCGTTAGACTTTATGCTGCTATTTATACCGATTTATATCTCGGTATTCCTTGCTATGCTTATAAGTCAATTTTAAATTAATTTATAATCCCGTCTTTTTAGACGTTTAGACAATCTTATGAAAAAATCTTATATACTATTACACATTGCTGTAATACTTGCCGGCTTTACCGGTGTTTTTGGTAAACTTATTTCGTTAAACGAAGGACTTTTGGTTTGGTACAGAGTGTTATTTTCCTCTATAATTTTATTTGTAATTCTGAAATTATTCAAAATTTCGAAGGATATATCATTAAAAGAAAAATTCAATATTGCAAAAGTCGGCCTTCTGATTACGATACACTGGATATTCTTTTATGCCAGTATTAAATATTCTAATATTTCTGTGGGAGTAGTTTGTTATTGCTTAACGAGTTTGTTTACGGCATTATTTGCACCTTTAATAAACAAACAGAAATTCAATACGACTGAATTATTGCTAAGCATGCTGACTTTGGCAGGAATTGCACTCATTTTCCATTTTGATTCTTCGTATCAGTTGGGAATTATTCTGGGCGTAATTTCATCTGCTTTTGCTGCGCTTTATACTATTTATAACGAAAAGTTAGTGACAGTTTACGACAGCAAACTCATTAATTATTACCAAATGATAGGCGGTACTTTAGGTTTAGGGATTTTGCTGCCGCTTTATCTTTATTTTTTTCCTGCCGAAAGTGTTTTTCCAAGCTTAAAAGATATTTTCTATCTTATTATTTTGGCTTCATTTTGCACGGTTGGTTTGTATGTTTTGTTTGCCGAGTCGCTAAAAACAATCTCAGCTTTTACGGTTAATCTTACTTTTAATCTGGAACCGGTATATGCCATCATTATGGCCTTTTTATTTTTTAACGAAAGTAAAGAAGTTAACCTGTTCTTTTATATCGGACTGCTGTTTGTTATAACTTCCGTGATATCACAGACCATTATTTCAATTAGAAAATAAAAAACTATTTAAGCCTCTTACTCTTTTTGTAAGAGGCTTATTTCTTTAATTGTCAGTCTAAAACGTTTTCTTAAAAAAAATCTAAAATATTCATATTATTTAATTTCAAATTATTTGTAATTAATCTAAATAAGTATAGATTTGCAGCGTAAAAATAAATAACCGCCATGAAATTCACTTACTTATTTTTGCTGCTGGCCTTTTTTAACCTTAGCCAGGCGCAAAATGCTAAAATTACCGGAAAGATCGTTTCCGGAAGTAATGAAGCTGTATCGTATGCTTCTGTCTCTATTAAAAGCCTCAAAAAAAACAGCACTTCTGATGACAAAGGAAACTTTGAAATCAATAACCTGACACCTGGAAATTATACGGTGTATTTTTCGGCAATGGGATTTTCTGTTCAGGAAAAAACTGTTGAACTTCACGAAAATGAAAATCTTGAACTTTCTATTGTTTTAGAGGAAAATGTGAACACTTTACAAACTGTAGAAATCACAGGACGAAAAGAGAAATCATATAAAAACACCAAATCTTTTATTGGTGCCAAAACAGAAATCGCCTTAAAAGATCTTCCGCAAGCAGTTTCGTATGCTACAAAAGAGTTAATCGCAGACCAGGGTTCCATTCGCGTAGGCGAAGTTGTAAAAAACTTCAGCGGTGTGAGTCAGTTTACTTTTTATGATGACATTTCGATTCGTGGTTTTAGAATTAACGGAGGAAGCAACACACAGTTACTTAACGGAATGAGAACTTCTACCGGATTCTGGAAACAGCCTCTTGCGAATTACCTGGAACGTGTTGAAGTTTTAAAAGGGCCCTCTTCTGCTTTGTTTGGAAATGCTTCTCCGGGAGGGGTTTTAAACCGAGTTACTAAAAAACCTTTAGATCAGGCCGCAAACAGCGTAAGTTTTTCAACAGGAAGTTTTAATACTTTAAGAGCTTTAGCCGATTTTACAGGACCTTTAACCGAAGATAAATCGCTTTTGTACCGTTTGAATTTAGGGTATGAAAATGCCAATTCTTTTAGAGATTTACAATTCGACAAAAATATTGTTATCGCTCCTTCCCTGTCTTTTCTTCCAAATGATAAAACAAGCGTAAACTTTGACTTGATTTATACGGGTTCTAAAAGTATCTTAGACCGCGGGCAATCGACGTATGAGAATAATTTATTCTCGACTAAAATTTCAAATTCATTAAATTCTACTAATGATTATTTAAATGAAGAAACGTATATCGTGACGACTTCATTAAATCACCAATTTACAGATCGTTTATCGTTTTCTGCTTCTTATATCCGTACGGGTTATACCGAGGATCTTTTGGAACACCGCGGTGCTAATAAATATGCTTCAGCAGGCGACGGATCGACGATTCCAACAGCGATTGAAATGCAGGTTTTTGAACGTAAACGTAAGCGTTATATTGATAATCTTTCTGCTTTCTTTAAATATCAGGCCAAAACCGGAGCTTTAGATCATAATTTAATTGCAGGTTATGATTATGCACAAGAACAAGTTCCTGCAGGAGGTTCTCAGCTTCAGGCCACAGGATACAGAAATGCAGCTAACAATGGTTCAATTGCAACGTATGATCCTAAAAAAAAGAATCTTTATTTATTAGATGCCAAAGGAAATCCGGTTCCTAACGTGGCGCATTTCGATTTAACAAATCCATCGGCATCGCAGCAATTAAAAGATATGAGTAAATATTTCTACGTGGCTCGTCCGTTTGATCCAACTTATTATTCATTGTACGGAGTTTATGTTCAGGATCATATTAAATTTGGAGCTTTCCAGGCATTAATAGGAGTTCGTTACGATGAATATACTGATAAGGAAAACTACAAAAAAGCAAACGAAAAGAAAGTAAAACAACATTCTTTCCTGCCTCGTTTTGGACTTACCTACACGCTTAATCCAAACATTAATTTATACGGAACTTACGTAAAAGGATACAATCCGCAAACGGCATCCTCATTATCAAATCCAAATGCCGGAGGTCCGTTTGATCCGTTAGAAAGCAATATGATCGAATTTGGTGGAAAATCATCTTGGTTTAAAGAAAAACTTTTTGTGACTGTGGCTTTATTTAAAATTCAGCAGAAAAACACTTTGTATCCGGCCAACGATCCAACAAATCCTGATTTGATGAGAGCAATTGGACAAGAAGAATCTAAAGGTATTGAAATTGATGTAAACGGAAATATTACTCGTAACTGGAGTATTTCGGCAGCTTATTCATACAACGAAGCTGCGATTACAGACAGTCCAATAGCATCTGAAATAGACCGACAAAAACCAAATACACCAAAACAACAAGGAAATGTCTGGACACGTTATAACTTTACTGATGGGGCTCTGAAAGATTTTGGCCTAGCTTTTGGGACTAATTTTGTAACTACTCGTAACCTAAGCCAAACGGTAACACAAACTATTCCGGGTTATACTTTGTTTAATGCTGCCTTGTATTACAACATCAATAAATTTAAAATTCAGCTGAATGCTAACAACATAACCAACAAAACCTACTGGGTTGGAGGTTACGATTATATCCGTTTGTTCCCTGGCGCGCCTTCGAACTGGTTGTTAACATTAGGATACTCATTTTAATAAATCCTTTATTATATTTGAAAACACTTTTCCATTACTTATATGAATAAAACGTTTAAAAAAAATATTGGCTTATTGCACCTTTGGCTCGGACTTGCGTTCGGGCTAATTGTTTTTATAGTTGCTCTTACCGGAAGCATTTTGGTTTTTGAGGATGAAATCGATCCTTTTGTTAATCCTGAGTTTTATAAGGTTTCGGATATCGGAACAAAAAAAATGACGGTAGATGTTTATATGAAAGACATTCAGCAAAAATATTCGATTAAAAAATTCAACCGAATTCACAATTTTGATGATCCTGAAAGAACGGTTATTATTACTGCAACCGATACGGATAAAAAAAATCAGATTTTTTCTGTTGATCCTTATACGGGAAAAGTACTAGGGAAAGTGGCCGCAAATAAAAGATTTTTCACAGTAGTTTTAGATTTGCACCGCCGTCTTATTATGGGCGATGTGGGGCAGTTTATTACCGGTTGCAGCTGTCTTATTTTTATATTTATGCTCTTATCCGGACTTGTTTTATGGTGGCCGAAAAAAATGAAAAACCTAAAACAGCGGTTAACTGTAAAATGGAGAGCTTCGTTTAAAAGAGTCAACTGGGATTTTCACTCGACTTTTGGATTTTATACTTTTCTGGTTCTTTTAATAATTTCCTTAACGGGATTAACCTGGTCGTTTAAATGGGTTGAAACTGGTATTTATTTATTAGTAGACGGAACGACAAAGAAACCATCGGCTAAGGTTGAAAACCCTACGAAAGTTGATCCAAATATTGACAAAACTTATTTTTATCAGAATATTTTCTCCAAAACAGACAGCATTTATAAATACAAAGGCGATACGCAGATTAGAATTCCATCGGACACTATAAATAGTATTACGGTAATCAAATTGAATCTCGAAAAATCGATTCCGAATATTTCGAGTATGGCGTATTTTGATAAATATACAGGCGAAATTTTAAAGGTTAAACCGTATGAATCTATTAGTAACGGCGAAAAAGTACGCCGCTTAGTTTACCCTATTCATACCGGAAGTATTTACGGATATCCAACCAAAATACTGGCATTTTTAGTTTGCTTGTTTGCTGCTACTTTACCCATAACTGGTTTAATAATTTGGCTTGGAAGGAAAAAAACTAAAAAATAACTAAAATTTATTATTCACATAACTCTAACTTTTTCAATTACTTATATAAATAGTTAATTATATTTGATTACATATTTTATTTTTTTGAAAAAGATGACAAACTGAAATGTCATTTTAAACGTATGTAGCAGAGAAGTTATATAATTTTAAAAGATTCAGCGTGGATAAATTAAGCATTCAAAGATTAAAAAAAACCTTAGCATACCTCGAAAGTAAACAACGCGAACTAAAAAGACAAAGCGAAAATGACACCAGAAGTATTGAATCGATGATTAAATACCTGAAAAAAGATATGCTGGAACAATTTAAATTGACAGATTACGACATTTACATTAAAAATGAAATCGTAAACACTGAAACCTTTATTCGCAGTGTTAAAAATATAATCGACGATCATTCTTCGTAAAAAAAAACTTCTTAAGTAAAGTGATTTTACTCATTTTTTGCTTAATTTTCTAAATAGGCAAATGCTTAAACATTTAATTTAGAAATATGACACAAAAAATAAATACAAAATCAGTCTATTGTTATGGAGAAGTTCTTTGGGATATATTCGCAGAAGGTGCACGAGCAGGCGGCGCTCCTTTTAATGTAGCTTATAATTTAATGCGAATGGGAATTGATTCGCACATGATAAGCCGCGTAGGAAACGATAAGCTGGGAACTGATCTTATGACTCAATTAACAAATTGGAACATTTCGACCCAAGACAGCCAGATTGATTCAGTTTATCCAACCGGAACTGTAATTGCCCATATCGACGAACATAACGAAGCGCATTATGATATTATAAAACCAGTTGCCTGGGATTTTATTGAGTTTAGAAATGATTATATAGAAAAGATATCAAGTGCTTCGGCTTTTGTTTTTGGAAGTCTTATTACCAGAAGCGAAACGTCGAGAAAAACACTTTTTGAATTGCTGGAAATTGCCCAGTTCAAAGTTTTTGATATTAATATACGTCCGCCCCACTACTCTGTTTCGGTAATAAACGAGCTTCTTCAAAAAGCTGATCTGGTAAAAATGAATAAGGCCGAACTGCATCTTGTTCTTGATTTTCTAAACAAAAGTTATGTAGACGAAGACGATGCCGTACATTTTATTCAGGATAAATTTGATGTAAAAGAAGTGCTCGTGAGCAAAGGAAGCAAAGGTGCGTTGTATTATGATGGAAACACAAAATATGATGCTCCCGCAGTTCCTGTAACCATTCAAGATACAGTAGGAAGCGGCGATGCATTTTTAGCGGGATTTCTATCAAAAAGAATTCTGGGCGAAAACCCAGCAGAAATCATGAATCAGGCAACTGCTTTGGGCGCTTTTATTACTTCTCAAAAAGGCGCATGCCCAAGTTATAATTTAAATGACTTTGAACTTTTTCGCAAAGAAAATGAATTCAAAAAGTAAAAAATTAAGCTTATAATATTGTAAAAAATAATGTAGGAAAAACCATTTTCTGCGTTTTTAAACTCTTAAATAAAGAAATCTAGCCAATAAAATAGATTTTTTTATACCTCATCATTTTACTCTACATTAAAAAAGGGATTTCATGACATGAAATCCCTTTTTCGTGACATATTTTTCCTCACCAAGCCACTAGCCGTATAATTTTAGAGTATAAATTAAGTTTTAAGGCGATTTAGTGTTCAATTTGAAAAACCATAGGTATTATTCTCTATTTAAAATTGATTAAAAAGGGAATTTCTTACTTACATAAAACACGTAAAAACACCTGTTTATAAAACACTTATTTTCAATAACTTAGTATATAGTAAAAATCTGTCAGATTAATTACTGATTGTAACCGAATCTATCAAAACATTATAAATCAAATAACTAACATTAACCTATTAAATCTAAAAATTATGATTGAAGTTTACGTCGGAGAGATCCATCTTTTTGCATTCAATTTCGCCCCTGTAGGCTGGGCGTATTGTAACGGTCAAGCTATGGGAATTTCTCAAAATCAAGTTTTATTTGCCTTACTTGGAACAACTTATGGAGGAAATGGCACAACTACTTTTAATCTTCCTGACTTAAGAGGACGCAGCGCTATACACTATGGACAAGGTCCTGGTTTAAGCAACATTACAATAGGTGAAACTGCTGGTGTTGAAAACACTTCATTATCACTAGGTAATATTCCTGCTCACATTCACGCTCTTACAGGTGGAACTGCAGCTATAACAGTAACTGCAAATTCAATTACAGGAGGTACAGTTTCTAATGAAACTGACGGTGGAAATAACTCTCTTGCTTCTGGAGGTCAAACTGCAAACATTTATAGTGAACCAGGAAGTGGAACATCTAAAATTGGAGGAATTGGTGCAACTGCCGTTCTAGGAGGTAACACCGCACCAACAGGAAACAACCTTCCATTTAGTATCCGAAATCCATATCTTGCTGTAAACATGTGTATTTCATTACAAGGAGTTTTTCCTTCTCGCAACTAATAAAACACTAAAAATAGAGGCATTTACTGCCTCTATTTTTTAATCTCAATTTATGGATAACGACATTAAAATAGGAATTTTAATTCCAAAGTCAAAACAGTATCCTACAATAGACAAGGATTTTATGCGAGGGTTAAAACTTAATAATCTAAATGCAAAATTTTTTGTAGAAAGTATTGGTATTGGTGCAGACGAAAAAATGATAATTGACAGAATACAAAAACTGAATTTTCAGGAAGATGTATCGATTATCATTGGCTTTTTTGGTCATAAAAACATGTCAGAAGTTTATAACTATACTTCAAAAAATGATATTTTATTAATCGCTGCTGATCTTGGAGCAACATTGCCTTATGAAACGCAGGCTTATAAAGGGGTTTATATTAATTCGTTTGGATTAGCTGAATCCTGTTATCATTTAGGCCGCTATTTTACAAGTAAAAAATATGAAAAAATAGCAACCTCAACTTCTTTTTATGATTCGGGTTACGGCCTGTTGTCTGCTGTAGAATATGCTTTTAATGAACAAGACAATTTTTCAGGGCATTATATTACGCCTTTTCAGCCTAGAGAAGATGAGGCACTTTATATGTCACAAATTATTAATGAACAAAAACCTGATGCTGTTTTTGCTTTTTATAGTGGTTTATATGCTGAAGAAAATGCAGATTTTATAAGCCAAAATAAAATTACCCAAAAATATCCTTTCTATGTAACTCCCTTTTTTATCAATGATAAAATTTTAGACGAGTACAAGAATAATCAAAACGAACTTTATGTAGTAAGCAGCTGGATGCAGAATGATACAGATACTTCAGAATTAAACGAACTGTATCAAAACTCATATTCAGAAAACCCAACTTATTTTTCAATTCTTGGATATGAAAATGGGCTTATGCTGAAGAACATCATGCTCAATGCAAAAAATTTAAGTGTCAAGTCTTTAATAGAAGAAATGGATCATTTAAATATCAAAGGACCACGAGGGATTATAAAATTCGATAAGGATACAAACAGAACAACATTTAATCATTACATCTATGAATTAAATCTGGATTCTCTCAATAATATAAGCTTTAGAAAAATTGAAACATTGGTAAATGACGGACATTTTATTAAAGCTTTAAGTTCAATAACTAAGCCTGATCATCAAAGTGGCTGGCACAATGCTTATCTATGTCACTAACCTAAATCTCGTATTATGAAAAAAAAACTACTCTTATTTATTATGCTCTTGTGTACATTCTTTGTACATCAAAATGCAAAAGCTCAGACTTTAGCGCCCGGTGATATCGCCTTTGTAGGATATCAAACGGGATCTCCAACCGGAGATGGTTTCTCCTTTATTACTTTAAAAGCAATACCGGCAGGAACCGCTATCTATTTTACCGAAAAAGGATGGAGCAACGGAGTTTGGGCCAACAGTACAGAAACACATTTATTGTGGAATGTACCGACACTTACACCTGTAGGAACTATTATATCTATAGTTGAAACAGCTGCAGATACCTTCACAATAACAGGTACAGCTCAAGCCTCTGTAACAATTGCACAGAGTACAAACTTCAATCTTTCTGCTGGAGACCAAATACTTGCTTATCAATCTCCAACAGGTTTTCCTGAGCCGGCATCTCCAACATTTATTGCTGGTATACATGGCGATTATAATGCAACAAATTATGATCCGGTAACCACTTGGAATTTAGCTTCTATACCAGCATTAGGATCCGAAAGCAGTTTGCCGCCAGGATTAACAAATGGTGTAAACTGTATTTCTTTATTTCCTGCACCAGGACCAGAAATTCCTAACAGTAAATATACTGGTCCTTTAACAGGTTCAAAAGCTGCAATATTAGCCAGTATAAATAATCCTGCAAACTGGGGGCATCATCCTAGTAATGATTTAGGTATTACTCCTGTAATACCAACAAATTATCCTGCACCAAGTATTACACTTGCAGTTGCACCAACTGTAACATCTAGTACGGCAACAAATATCAAATCTGTTTCTGCAACACTTGGAGGAGATGTTACTGCTGATGGCGGTGATGCAACCATAGAAAAAGGAATTGTATGGGCTACCACAGTCAACCCAACTATTGCAAACAATAAATTTCAAATGGGAATCGGAACTGGATCATTTGGCGGTGTTGTAACAGGACTTCCTGCTGCAACAACTATTTATTATAGAGCGTATGCTACCAATACCGGCGGAACTAATTACGGAGCCGAATTTAATTTTACAACAGGGGCTGCTTTAACCGCTCCGGCAACTATTGCTAAAACAAATGTCAGCTGTAACGGAGGTAATAATGGTACTGCTACAATTGTTGTAAGCGGAGGATCAACTCCTTATACTTATTCATGGTCCCCATCTGGAGGAACAAATGCAACAGCATCTGTTCTTGGTGTTGGAGTTTATACTGTAACGGTTACTGATGGTGAAGGAACACAAATAACAAGATCTGCTACTATAACGCAGCCACCTGTATTAAATGCTACACCTGCTACTACAAACGTAGCCTGTAATGGAGGTGCTAATGGTGTTGCTGCTGTATCTGCAACAGGAGGTGCCGGAGGTTATACTTATCTATGGAATACTGGTGCTACAACAGCTGCTATTACAGGTCTTATAGCCGGAACATATAGTGTAACGGTTACAGACGCAAATTCTTGTACCAAAACGGTAAATAATATTCAAGTAACACAACCATCTGCATTAAGTGCTTCATCTGCTGTTACAAACGTATCATGTAATGGAGGCAGTAATGGTGTCGCTTCTGTAACTGCAACAGGAGGAGCCGGAGGTTATACGTACTTATGGAATACAGGTGCTTCAACAGCCACTATAACAGGTCGTCCAGCAGGTACTTACAGTGTGACGGTTACAGATGCAAATTCATGTACTATAACGCTAAATAATATTACAATAACGCAGCCGCCTGTTTTAGATGGAACAACTTCTACAACAGCAGCGTCATGTTTTGGAGGATCAAATGGTACTGCAACTGTAACTCCATCAGGAGGTACCGGAACGCATACTTATTTATGGAGTAACGGCGCTACAACAGCTACAATAACAGGGCTTTTAGCAGGAACATACAGTGTTACCATTACTGATGCTAACGCTTGTACTAAAACAATAACTGGTATTGTTGTTGGTCAGCCAGCAGCTGCGCTTAATGGTACAGCTTCTACAACAAACGTTTCATGCAACGGAGGAGCTAATGGTACTGCTACTATAGCCCCAATAGGAGGAACCAGCCCTTATACCGTTTTATGGAGTAATGGAGCTACATCATTTACTACAACAGGTCTTTTGGCAGGTGTCTACAGCGTAACTATCACTGATGCAAATGCATGCAGCAGAACCATAAATAATATTATGGTATCACAACCATCTGTATTAAATGCACTGCCCTCTGTAACAAATGTAGCATGTAATGGAGGAGCTAATGGTAGTGCTAGTGTAACTCCTTCAGGAGGAGTCGTAGGTTATAGCTACTTATGGAATACAGGAGCTACAACACAAACAATAACAGGTCTTACGGCTGGTACTTACAGTGTAACTGTTACGGATGCTAATGCTTGTACCAAAGTTGTAAATATCAATGTAACACAGCCGCCAGTTTTAGATGGAACAACATCTACAACATCGGTTTCTTGTTTTGGAGGATCTAATGGTAGTGCAACTGTTGTTGCAAGCGGCGGAACTCCGAGTTATACTTATTCTTGGGCACCATCTGGCGGGACTGCGGCTACAGCTAGCGGTCTTACTGCAGGAACTTACAGTGTTACCATTACTGATGCTAACGCTTGTGTCAAAACTATAACGGGTATTGTTGTTGGCGGCCCTGCCAGCGCTTTAACAGCCACACCAGCTGCACAAACTAATATTTTATGTAATGGATCTGCAACTGGATCTGCAACTGTTGCAGTAACAGGCGGAACCGGAACTTATACTTATCAATGGTCTCCTTCTGGAGGAACTGCTGCTACGGCAACAGGATTAACCGCAGGTACTTATACAGTAACTGTAAAAGATGCTAACTTATGCCAGACTACACAAAGTTTTACTATCACGCAGCCATCAGCTTTAATTGCTAGCGCATCTGCTCAAACTAATGTTGCATGTAATGGTGGTACAACTGGATCTGCAACTGTATCAGCTACAGGAGGAACTGGAGCTTATACCTATTCATGGTCTCCTTCTGGAGGAACTGCTGCTACAGCATCTGGATTAGCTGCCGGGACTTATACCGTAACAGTTACAGACGCTAATTTATGTTCTGCTACTCAAAGTTTTACTATTATACAGCCAACAGTTTTATCAGCAACTACAGCTTCTACAAGTGTAAGTTGTTTTGGAGGAAGTAATGGTACTGCCAGCGTAACAGTATCAGGAGGTACACCTGGTTATACTTATGCATGGGCACCGCTTGGAGGTTCAACATCATCTATTAACGGAAGACCCGCAGGAAACTATACTTGTACAATTACAGATGCTAATGGTTGTACATTAGTTAAAAACATAACTATTTCATCACCTGCTGCATTATCTGGAACAATTTCAAAAACAGATGTTTCTTGTAATGGAGGCACTAATGGTACTGCAATTGTAATTCCAGCAGGTGGAGTTGGTGGATATACCTACTCTTGGTCACCAACTGGTGGAAATGCTGCAATAGCATCTGGATTACCTGCTGGAACATATACAGTTACAATTTCAGACGCTAATGCATGTTCTACTACTGCTAGTATAACAATAAACCAGCCAAGTCCTTTAACTGCAACTGCATCACAAACTAATGTTCTTTGTAATGGAGGCGCAACGGGTACAGCAACAGTTATTGCTTCCGGAGGAACATCAAACTATACGTACTTATGGTCTCCAACTGGAGGAACAGCAGCTACTGCAACTGGTCTTACTGTTGGAAATTACAGCTGTTTAATTACAGATAACAACGGATGTTTTATTTCAAAAAGTTTTACTATTACGCAGCCAGCAATATTATCAGCTACAACAAGCCAGATAAATGCAACTTGTTCAACAGGTGGTCAGGCGGCTGTAAATGTTAGTGGTGGTACTACTCCATATTCTTACTTATGGTCAAATGGCGCTGCAACACAAATTGTAACAGGGTTACTAGCTGGAAATTATAATGTCATAATTACAGATGCTAACGGATGTACGCTAACTAAAAACTTTACTATTACTACAACTAATACTTTAGTTGCCACAACATCTCAAACTAATGTTTTATGTAATGGATCTAATACAGGATCTGCAACTGTAGTTCCTAGTGGTGCTCCGGGGCCATTTACTTATGTATGGGCACCTTTTGGAGGAAATACCGATACAGCAGCTAATTTAACTGCAGGAAATTATGCCGTAACGATTACATCTGCTAACGGATGTTCTATTATAAAAAACTTTACCATTACAGAACCTGCAGCTATAAACATTACACCTTCGCAAACTAATCTATTATGCAATGGCGCGGTAACCGGATCTGCAAGTGTTGTCGTAACAGGAGGAACTGGAGGCTATACTTACTCTTGGTCACCTTCTGGTGGAACTGCAGCAACTGCAACAGGTTTAGCTGCAGGAACATATACTGTAACAGTTACAGATTCTAACTTATGTACTAAAACGCAAAGTTTTACAATTACACAGCCAGCAGCAATTGCAGCAAACACATCTCAAACAAATGTTTCTTGTAATGGAGGCTCAAACGGATCTGCAACAGTAAATGTAACGGGCGGAACAGGAGCTTACACGTATTCTTGGTCACCTTCTGGTGGAACTGCTGCAACAGCAACAGGATTAGCTGCCGGAGCATATACTGTAACAATTACAGATGCAAACTTATGTACAACTACTGCAGCTGTAACCATTACACAACCAGCTGCTCTTACAGCAACAACAGTTAAAACTGATGTCTCTTGTAACGGTGCAAATGACGGAACTGCAACAGTAACTGCAACTGGAGGAACTGGAAGTTATACTTATTCTTGGTCACCTTCTGGTGGAACTGCAGCAACTGCAACAGGATTAAGTCCAAATACGTATACCGTTACCATTACAGATGCTAACGCATGTTCTCTTACACAAACAGTAACTATAGGAATAACTCCAGATGTAACGGCACCAGTACCAACTATCGCTGTTCTTCCTGAAATTTCAAACTATTGTGCTGTTTTGGCATCTCAAATTACAATTCCAACTGCAACAGATAATTGTGTTGGAACTATAAATGCAACAACGACAGATCCTTTAACATATAACACTGTAGGTACTTATACCATTACATGGAAATACGATGACGGAAACGGAAATACAACTACGCAACTGCAAACAGTAAAAGTATTAGCATCACCTATTAACGTAGTAACTTTTGCAAATGCTCAGGTTACTTACGATGGAAATGCACATCCTTTGCAGGTAGCAAACCTTCCAGCCGGAGCAAGTGTAACGTATTCTGCAAATAACACATCTGTAAATGCCGGAACTTATGCGGTAACTGCTACAATAACACCAGCAGCTATTTCGCCTAACTGTTCTCCAATAACACTTACAGCTAATCTGGTTATCAATAAAGCAGCACAGCAAATTACATTTAATGCGCTTCCGGTTAAAACATTAGGAGCTAACAATACCTTTAATTTAACAGCAACAGCAAGTTCTGGTCTGCCGGTAGATTATGTCTTTACTTATGTTTCAACTTTAGCTCCTGCAAATGTTTCTGCAACTGGTGTTGTAAATATGCTAAGATCTGGTGAAGTTAACATTACGGCTCGTCAAGCTGGAAATGCAAATTATCTTCCTGCTGCAAATGTTTCACAATTGTTACTAATCCTTAACAACAATATCGATGTTAAGCGAATTACTTTAGGAACAAAAGTATTCGAAAACCCAGGAAAAACGATCAACTATGTAATGTCATGCTCTGAGAATAACCCAACAGTTTCTTTTGTAAATGAATCAAATGCCGTTATTACTCCATCTGCTAACTTTACAATTCCAACTCCTAAACCAGGTATTTACAGCAAAGATGTAACGATTACATCTGAAGACGGAAGCTTATCAGCAGTTTACTCTATCACGGTTGAAAAACCATTTGGATTCTTTGATATAGTGCGCCAAAAATTCAATAACGTACTTATTGTAAACAACAACCCGTTGACAAATGGCGGTTATGAATTTACTGCATACCAATGGTTTAAAAACGGACAATTAATAGGAACTGGTCAATACTATTCTGCCAGCGAAAGTTTAAATTCACCTTTAGACCCTACAGCCGATTATAGCGTAAAAATGACTACGAAAGATGGTAAAATATTACAAACTTGTACAAGTAAAATTACGCTTACTAACTCATTCCAGGCTAAACTTTATCCTAACCCAATCCAAACAGGAAAAACAATCACTGTAGAAGCTGATTATCCTCAGGAAGAGCTAGATCAAATGCAAATCAGTCTTTACTCTGTTACAGGTCAATTGATTAAAACCGTTCAATCTTCTTCAGTATTAACTGAGATACAATTACCACAAACAACTGAAAGCAATATTATAATGGTAGTTCTTGAAGCTCCAAACGTTAAAAAATCTTTCAAAGTAATTGTAAAATAGATAAACCTGCCGGCACTGTCTAATAAACAGCGCCGGCATAATAAAATTTAAGATGAAAAAATATATAACATCACTCGCTGTCGTTACAGCTTTATTAGCTGCTTTTAATAGTTATGGTCAGGATAAAAAACACGAATTTTCTATTTCATTGGGCGGTCCGTTTTCATTTATAAAATCAACTGGAGGCGAATATGTTCCCGGAATGGTGTTAATGCAGGACTTCGCTATTCTTACTTTTTAAACGAAGGCTTAAGTTTAGGAATTGGAGTTGAGTATCAAACCTACAAATCCGATTCAAAATTTGGCTATATCGCAGGACAATACAATACTGTTGATGCCGAAAATGAAGCTTTTCAGTTTCGATACAAAGTCACTAATTTAAGAGAAGAACAAAATCTGGGGTATATTAATGTTCCTATTAACATTCAATTTGAAACTCCGGGTACCACAAAACTTTACGTTTCTGCCGGTGCCAAAGTTGGTTTTGCATCAAGCGGTACCTACGAGTCAAAAATGTCAAACAGTACTACAAGCGGTTATTATCCGCAGTACAATGTAGAACTGTTCAGCCCTGCATTTGCTGGTTTTGCAAACGTTGATAATTTAAAAGCTCCAGAACGCGATTTAGATACAAAAGTATCGTATTCTGCAACTTTTGAAACGGGCGTAAAACAGCTTATCGGAAATAGAAATTCCATTTATATTGGAGCTTATTTGGATTACGGTTTAAACAACATTCAAAAGAAAAATGAAAACAGCAATCTGGTTCAATACAATCATGAATTACCGGTTCAGTTAAAATACAACAGTGTATTCGATACCGGAATTGCATCGAACATGAGACTGGTTTCTTATGGTTTAAAATTAAGATTCGCGATTCGCTGATTTTATAAAAATTCTTGCCCAGGAAAAGCTATTCAAAAATTGAATAGCTTTTTTTGCTTATATAAAGTTCTCAAAACATAACATTTATCATATTTTTACTTTACGTCATTTGCTTTCTTTGTTATTACACTAAAGAAATAGGAATACTAGTATTGGGCTCTTAAACTAAGTAATTCTAAGTCATTTTTTATCGTAGTAACAGCTGGCAAAATGCATATTGATACTGATTTACTTTACACCTGGGGTGCTGTTGCAAAAAAGGTTCCCAAACATGCTGTCATCTTTTACGAAAATGACCCGCCTCTTTCCTTTTATCAAATTCTTGAAGGAACCGTAAAAATGAGTTATACTAATGAAGATGGTAAAGATCTTACTATTGGCGTTTTTAAAGAAGGAGATAGTTTTGGAGAACCGCCTTTATTTATCGAACAGCCCTACCCTGCCTCGGCAATCGCACAGACAGATTGTATTTTATTAAAACTATCCAAAACTAATTTCTTTTCTTTTATCGAGGAAAATCCCGAAATACAAACGAAACTATTAAAACTGTTTGCCAAGAAAATTTACAATAAAACCGTATTCTCTAAAAACATAATTAACCACAAACCCGAATATCGGATTCAATATTTTTTAGATAATTTAAAAAGACAGCATAACTGCAAACCTTCTCAAAAAATAAAAATTCCCTATACAAGGCAGGAAATTGCAGATTTTACAGGATTACGTGTCGAGACCGTTATTAGAACAATTTCGGCCATGAGTAAAAATAATAAAGTCGAAATTATCGATCATAAATTATTCTATTAGCATTAAGCAATAACCTTACTTATCATCGCTTTTGAAATATTCTTTGCCCTGACTTTTACTTCATTTGCTTTTTCGCCTTCAAATAAACTATCAACCGTTTTTTTCCAAAGCTTGGTCCAATGCAAAAAATGAGCTTCGGTTAACGTGCTTTTTTCATTAAGTAATCGGTGTTTCATCATGGGATTTCCATCAAAATTTCCGGTATGAAATAGAATGTTATCCCAAAAATCGTACATAATAGGAAGATGTTTTTCCCAATTAACTATCGCTACTTCTGTAAACAAATAACCAATAGCCGCATCACTTTTAACCTTTTGATAAAAAGCATCAACCAGTATTTTAATGTCTTCCTTATTTCTAATGTCTGTTTTCATATACCTGTTTTAATTTCTCTCTATCTCAAATAATAGAAAACTTTAGATCAAAATTCTAAAACTCGCAGCTCATAAAGTATGATTCCAATCATACCTCATCAAAAAGATTTCTGATACCTTTCTTTCAAACACATCTAAATCAACTTTCGTTTTCAGTGAAATCAAATCATAACTATAAGGTTATCTGCATACCACCGAAACCTAAAAAAATAAATATAAAACAGTATGACTGGAATCATAATTTGAGAAAATTGATGATGATATATTTACCGTATCAAATTTATGCTTAACCGTATTAGAAACTTGTTTTTAATACAAAACCATTAAACTTCCTCTGTAGCTAAATATGCTGGAAACGGCATATTTTTCTGCAGAAAAAACAAACTCAAAAAAATGAACAAAGATTTTTTGGTACAGGAAATAACCCGATTAAAACAAGAAAAAAATGCTGTTATTCTGGCTCATTATTATCAAGATGAGGAAATTCAGGATATTGCAGATTTTATTGGTGACAGTCTTGAATTATCCAAAAAAGCACAAAATACAAATGCCGATATTATTTTGTTTGCCGGTGTTCATTTCATGGCAGAAACAGCTAAAATACTCAACCCGGATAAAAAGGTCATAATTCCGGATTTTAATGCCGGATGTTCTCTTGCAGACGGCTGCGATCCTGCCGATTTCAAACTTTTTAAAGCAAAACATCCCAACCATATTGTAGTTACTTACATCAATTGCTCAGCCGAAATAAAAGCATTGAGCGATTTGGTTTGCACCTCGTCAAATGCAAAAAAAATAATTGCCTCAATCCCTGCTGATAAGGAAATAATATTTGCCCCGGATAAAAATTTAGGAAGTTATCTTCAAAAAGAAACACAACGAAAACTGGTTCTTTGGGATGGATCCTGTGTGGTTCACGAAGCTTTTTCGCTGGAAAAACTAATTGAAGTCTATACTAAAAACCCGACTGCTAAAATAGCGGCGCATCCGGAATCTGAAAGTCCTATTTTAAAAATTGCGCATTACATTGGCTCAACTTCCGGAATTATCAACTTTATTAAAACGGATGCCGCTGCCGTTTTCATTGTGGCTACAGAAGCCGGTATCCTGCACGAGCTCTCAAAAGCCGTACCTGACAAAACGCTGATTCCGGCTCCTTCCACAGAAGACAATACTTGTGCCTGCAGTGAATGTGCTTTTATGAAAGTCAATACACTCGAAAAATTGTATTGGTGCCTAAAACACGAAAGTCCCGAAATTATAATAAATGAGCCTCTTAGAATTGAAGCGCTTAAGCCAATTAAAAGAATGCTTGAACTCTCTTAAATAGAACCTCAAAACCCCCGCTAAAATGCTTAAAACTGATATACTAATAATAGGTTCCGGTATCTCGGGATTATTTTTTGCAATGAAAACGGCAAAAAAACGTCCCGATTTATCTATTGTCATCATGACTAAAAAAACGGCTAAAAACACTAATACGCAACTGGCACAAGGTGGTATTGCTGTTGTTACCAATCATCTAAAAGATAGTTTTGAGCAGCATATAAAAGATACCTTAAAATCAGGCGGCGGACATTGCGACGAAGAAATCGTAAAAATGGTGATTCAGCAGGCTCCGGAAAGACTCCAGGAACTTCTTGAAATAGGAACCTCATTTGATAAAGACTCACAAGGACAATGGGATCTGGGTCTTGAAGGCGGACATTCGCAGCATCGCATTCTGCATCATAAAGACAGTTCCGGTCTTGAAATAGAAAAAAAACTTTTGAAAATAATCGAAAACTTACCCAATATTAAGTTGTTCGAAAACTATCAGGTTATAGATCTTAATACCGAAGCAAATCAAGGGAAAACAAACTGTACGGGAGCCTTTTTTTACGACATAGACAGCGATTTAATAAAATACATAAGAGCGCGCACTACAGTGCTGAGTACAGGCGGATGCGGCCAGCTTTTTCAAAATACAACCAATCCGGAAATTGCAACCGGAGACGGCATTGCAATGGCCGCACGCGCAGGAGTCGAAATCGAAGACATGCAATATATTCAGTTTCATCCTACTGCTTTATACAGAGGTGAAGAAAATCCATTGTTCCTAATTTCAGAAGCAGTACGCGGATTTGGAGCTCATATTATTAATGAAGAAGGAAAAAGATTTTTGTTTAAATACGATTCAAGAGGTGAACTCGCAACCCGAGATATTGTATCGAATGCTATTTATCGTGAAATGCATCTAAATGGAAAGAAACATATGCATTTAGACTGCAGACATTTAGATGTTTACGCTTTTTATCAAAAGTTTCCCTCTATTGCCAAGCATTGCAACGAAATAGGTTTGTATCCTGAAACCTATTTGATTCCGATAGTTCCTGCTGCTCATTATCAATGTGGCGGCATTAAAGTCGATAGAAACGGATGCACTACTATTAAAAACTTATACGCTATTGGCGAATGTGCCAGAACCGGACTGCATGGAAAAAATAGGCTGGCGTCTAACTCTTTACTCGAAGCTTTGGTATTTGCGCATCAGGCTTCGGAAAACATTGGCAAGACAATCGATCTATTTGAGTTTTCATCCAAAATACTGATTCCAAAATATCCTAATACAGAAAACAAAAAAGACCAGATAACCTTTTTGATTTTAAAGAAAGAGATACAGGCATTATTAACCAGCTTTTATTCCAGCGAAGAACGCGATACTGATTTTGCTATTCAAAAAATAAAATTGATAAAAGATACAGCCGAAACGCTTGTGGTAAATCAGCAGATTACAATTCCATTTATAGAATTCTCTAATATGCTTACGGTTGCCTTAATAATTATTAAACACTGCAAAAAAAGAAAAAGCCCCTTTATAATGTCTTTAAATTAAAACATGATAATCAAAGCTAATTAATTATGGAAATAACAAATAAGTCTACCATTGGCGAAATCGTCGCAGATGATTTTAGAGCAGCAGCTATTTTTTCAAAATACAATATAGATTTTTGCTGTAAAGGGCATCGCACAATCGCGGAAGTTTGTAAAAAAAGAGACGTTACAGAAAGTTTTCTGATAGAAGAACTTCAAGACGCTAAAAATAGTCCGGCAAACCAGTCTTTTGATTATAAATCTTGGTCTGTTGATTTATTGACGGATTATATAGAAAAAACGCATCACAGGTATGTAGAAGAAAAGACACCGGTTATACTTCAGTTTTTAGAAAAAGTATGCCGTGTTCACGGAGAAATTCATCCTGAACTTCATGAAATAAACAAAATTTTTAATGCATCGGCAGTAGATCTGGCTGCGCACATGAAGAAGGAAGAAACAGAGCTTTTTCCTTTTATAAGACAAGTAAAAAAGGCAAAAGACAAAGGACTGCCATTTGAAACACTCGTTTTTGGAAGCATTGAAAATCAGGTTGTTTTAATGAAAGAAGACCATCTTTCAGAAGGACAGCGTTTTAAAAAAATTGCCAATTTAACCACTGATTATACTCCTCCGGCAGGAGCCTGCAATACATACAAAGTTACTTTTTCAATGCTGGAAGAATTTGAAAGCAACCTGTATAAACACATTCACATGGAAAACAATATTTTGTTTCCAAAAGCAATTAAACTAGAAAAAAACTTCAAGAAAGCTTTTTAAATACAATAAAACATGGAAAAATATGTAATCAAAAGAAACGGAGATTACAGACCTTTTGAGGCTTTCAAAATTCAGGATGCCATTCAAAAAGCGTTTCAAAGCGTAAATCAGCCCGTCGACAAAAGAATTTTTAAATTGGTCAGCACTGCATTAGAAGCAAAATATTCCTGGGCAGTAGAAGAAATACAAGATATAATTGAAAGAGTTCTTTTTGAGAATGGCTATTTCTTAACGATGCGTTCGTTTATTATTTACCGCCATACCCGTAAACTGCAAAGAGAACACATAAATGGCCTTAATGATGATACAACGTATGTAAACAGTACGCAGACTATAGAAGAATACATCAACCAATCGGACTGGCGAATTAATGCCAATGCAAATACTTCGTACTCCAATGCCGGATTGGTTAACAATACCGCAGGAAAAATAATTGCCAATTACTGGCTTGATAAAATTTATACCCGAGAAGAAGGTTTCGCTCATAGAAACGGAGACATTCATATTCACGATCTCGACTGCTTAACCGGATATTGCGCCGGATGGAGCCTGCGTGTACTATTAAACGAAGGCTTTAATGGTGTTCGGGGACGTGTAGAAAGCAGAGCGCCGTCTCATTTTAAAGAAGCCCTGGGGCAAATGGCAAATTTCTTGGGGATTCTTCAAAGCGAATGGGCCGGTGCTCAGGCCTTCAGTTCTTTTGATACCTATCTGGCTCCTTATGTTTTTAAGGATCAGCTTTCTTTCGATCAAATTTTAAAAGCCATTAGAAGTTTTGTCTATAATTTGAATGTTCCGGCACGCTGGGGACAATCGCCTTTTACCAATATTACACTGGATTGGATCGTTCCGGATGATCTTAAAGAACAGATTCCGACGAAAAACAATGAACACTTATTTCTTAATGTAGAAAATGCAGCATTAATTGAAAAAGCAAAAGAGCGTGGTGTCGAAAAATTAACAAATCTAAAATATGCCGATTTCCAAAAGGAAATGAACCTTATTAATAAGGCCTATTATACTGTAATGACCGAAGGAGATGCCAACGGTCAGCCTTTTACCTTCCCTATTCCAACAGTAAACATTACCGAGGATTTTGACTGGGAAGGAGAAAATGTCAATCTATTGTTTGAAAACACGGCTAAAATAGGTTCTTCTTATTTTCAAAATTTCATTGGAAGTCAATATCTGCTTGATGAAAACGGAAATAAAATTGAAAATCCCGATGCTTATAAACCAAATGCCGTTAGAAGTATGTGCTGCAGATTACAGCTTGACCTGCGTGAATTATTAAAACGAGGAAATGGTCTTTTTGGAAGTGCAGAAATGACAGGAAGCATTGGCGTTGTAACCATTAACATGGCTCGATTAGGATATTTGTACAAAGGAAATATTATAGACTTGTTTAAACATCTGGATGAACTTCTTTTAATTGCGAAATCAACATTAGAGAAAAAAAGAGTTTTTATACAGGAAATGTACGACCGCGGACTTTATCCTTACACCAAACGTTATCTGGATCATTTTAGAAACCACTTTTCGACCATTGGCGTAAACGGAATGAATGAAATGGTAGTTAATTTTACCGAAGGAAAACAGGATATTACAGCCAATTCAGGAATTCATTTTGCAACAGAAATTCTGGATCATATTCGGTTACGAATGAAAGAGTTTCAGGAAGAAACCGGGAATTTATACAATCTGGAAGCCACTCCGGCAGAAGGAACAACGTATCGTTTTGCAAAAGAAGACAAAAAACGTTTCCCTGAGATTTATCAGGCGGGCTGCGATGAGAATATTTACTACACCAATAGTTCGCAAATTCCGGTTGACCATACCGAAGATCCATTTGAAGCTTTATTACTTCAGGACGAATTGCAATGTAAATATACGGGCGGTACTGTACTGCATCTTTATATGCGGGAAAAAATAAGCAGTCCCAAAGCCTGTAAAAACTTTGTAAAGAAAGTATTGACCAATTTCAAACTGCCTTATATTACGATAACTCCTATTTTTAGTATCTGCCCTGTTCATGGCTACTTAAATGGAGAACACGAATATTGTCCTAAATGCGACGAAATTTTACTGAATGAAAACAATCAAAAAACGATAATATATGAAAACGCAGACAGATGAGATTCTAAAAAAACAAGAATCAAGAAGAAGTAAATGCTTAGTATATACAAGAGTAATGGGTTATCACAGACCTGTAGAAAGTTTTAATATTGGAAAAAAAGGCGAACACCAACAGCGAACTCACTTTAAAGAAATCAGGGTCGAATAAAGCTGTTTACAGCATTACTCCTTTTACTTTACTAGACTATCCGGATAAAACAGCCTGCATCATTTGGTTTTCAGGCTGTAATATGCGATGTTCATATTGCTATAATCCCGACATTGTTTTAGGAAAAGGAAAAATTGATTTTGAAACCGTTCTCGCTTTTCTAAAATCCAGAAAAGGATTATTAGACGGCGTCGTTTTAAGCGGGGGCGAATGTACTATTCATAAAAAAATCCTTGGCTTTATTAAAAAAATAAAACAACTTGGATTTACTGTAAAAATAGACACAAATGGTTCCAGACCTGATGTTCTGAAAAAAATGATTGATGAAGAGTTGATTGATTATGCTGCTTTAGATTTTAAAAGTCTGACCTCAACTTATAAAACCATTACTCAATCTGATTTATTTGCTGAATTTGAAGAAAGTTTAATGCTTTTAATGAATTCCTCCATTCCTTTTGAAGTTCGAACTACGCTTCATTCAGCACTTATAAGCAAATCAGCATTTATAGAAATGAGAGATTATCTAAAAAGCAAAAACTATAAAGGAAATTATTATGTACAGCATTTTGTAAACAATGTTCCCACAATTGGTGAATTAGAATATTCTGAAAAAGCGTTGAAATTTGAGAATTATTCCACCTCAGAAATAACTATTATTTGCAGGGAACAGTAATACATAAGAAGCTTTATTTCTAAGCATTATTAATTTAAAAGTTTATTATGACACTTCATCACATCATTTTGATACTTCATTTAATCGCAGCAACAATTTGGGTGGGCGGTCATTTAACACTTTGCACTGTTTTTCTTCCTGAAGCTTTACGAAAAAAAGACCCGTCGATTATTTTAAAGTTCGAACGAAAATTTGAACCATTGGGCATGCTGGCCTTGCCAACGCTTATTGCAACAGGATTTGGAATGGCCTATGATTTTGGTGTTACACTTGATACCTGGTTTAGCTTTTCGAGTGGTTTTGAAAAAGTAGTTTCTATAAAATTACTGTTACTGTTTTTAACCATTATTTGTGCCTTGATTGCACAATTTATAGTGATTCCTAATCTTAATCAATACAACCTGAAAACAATGGCTGTACTCATTATTACGGTTACTTTAACAGGTGTTATCATGCTTGTTCTAGGCTCAACACTTAGATACGGAGGAATATGAGCTAAAAAAACCGTAAAAGATTTTACGGTTTATAAATAATATTATCTCTTTTTTTGCTGTCCGGGAGCGTAAGCTTTTGCGCTTTTACTGCCTGACATTTTTTTTGCCTGGCCAGGAGGAACTTTTCCTGATCCCGAAGATGATGAAGAGGAACTGTGAACACTGCATCCTGCAATACTTAACGTAAGTAAAACACAGCTTAAAATTTTAATAAAGTTAGTCATTCTCATTTATTAGTTATTTTTTGAATCAAAAATACGGTTTTTAAAGGAACTAAAAGTATTTTAAGATCATATAAAAAACCTGCAATGAAAATCACGGCAGGTTTCTTTATTTAAAAATTTATAGAACTTACTTTTTAACAGTATCCGTTTTAACCGTTCTAATTGTATCTGTGGTCATAGTGTCTACATCTGGACCAACAGTATCAATTATGGCTTTTGTCGAATCTGCGTAAGCTTGATTTTCTAAAGTAGTAGTGTCATTCTTCTTACACGAAAATGTTAATCCTGTTAATAAAATCAACATTGCAATTTTGGTCTTTAAAAGTGTTTTCATCATATTTTTTCTGTTTGTATTTATTATACTATTTCAAATTTAAAATACTGGTTATCAATATTATTACATAATTACTACTATCATTTATATGAATCAAATAAATGAGGTAAAAAACTGATTTTCAATGCAAAAACTATAAATTCTAAAGTAAATTATGTAAATCGCTTCGGTATTCTTTTAGGAAATTTGTATAAACAAAGTTCAAAATGAAAACTTTTCTTCGCAATAACGGTTTGTGTATCTGCTTTTTGATACTGTTTTTCGGGTCTTTAATTGGGCAGACTTTATTAGGTTTTCAGGAACATAATAAAGAACTTATTGATGAAGGTGGAAAAATGATCAATATGAGCGCCTACCTTTTATCCGGCCATTTTATTGAATCTACATTTGAAAACTGGGAAAGTGAATTTCTGCAGATGGGACTTTTTGTGGTACTTACTATTTTCTTAAAGCAAAAAGGATCATCAGAATCTAAAAAACTGGACGAAAAAGAAGAAGTCGACCGGGAACCAGATCCGAAACGAAAAAACGCACCATGGCCCGTTAAAAAAGGAGGTTTTATTCTGGCCTTATACAAACATTCGCTTACCATTGCATTGCTTCTATTCTTCTTTATTTCACTAGTACTACATTTCTACGGAAGTTTAAAAGACGAAAATGAGAAACTGCTTTTAGAAGGAAAACCGCTGGAAACGATTTCATCTTACTTGGTAAATTCCAGATTTTGGTTTGAATCCTTTCAAAACTGGCAAAGCGAATTTCTATCCGTTTTTGCTATCATATTATTATCCGTTTATTTGCGTCAGATAGGTTCTTCGCAATCTAAACCCGTAGACGCACCTCATGCTCAAACCGGCGGATAAAGAACAAAAAAATATTATTCCTCGTACATCTCCATCCAAAGTCGGGTTTCTTCAAGATCGAGTTCTTTTTCTATTTTACGGAAAATCTCCTCATTAACTGAACCTTTTTTGTGCATGCTTTCGAGTTTAGCACGTTCGACATTCAAAAGATCAATTTGAATTTTGGTAAAGTCATTAAAAATTTCGTTTCCTAATAATTTTCCATTTCCAAAAAAGTTAGCCGGAAGTTCTGTTTTCTGCAAACGGTTAAACTTGACTTCGTATTTACTTTTAATATTATGCAGCAATTCATCATCCAGCAACGAAAAATTATCTTCGATATGGGCTATGGTTTCTGAAACGATAACATTTCGAACATCATATTCTTCGGCTAGAATAGAATATCGCTCAATTTTCAATTTTTTGATAATCCACGGAAGTGTAAGCCCCTGAATAACCAAAGTGGAAAGTATAACGCAGAAAACCAAATAAATAATCAGGTTACGAAGCGGGAATTCTTCGGTTTTATTGAGCATTAAAGGCAATGCCAAAGCTGCGGCCATCGATACCACGCCGCGCATTCCTGACCAGCCAAAAATGATCATATTTCGGTAATCAAATTCTTCTTTCAAACGAATCTTTTTACTCACGATTCTTGGTATTATCGTCGCAGGAACAACCCATAAAAAACGAACTAAAATGACCACAAGACTAATAACTCCTCCCCAGATAAACAAAGAGGTTCCGGAATAATTACTGATTCCTTCTATAATTTGTCTCAGCTGCAATCCGATTAAAATAAAGATCAAACCATTTAAAATATTGGTTAAAACACTCCAAATTGTTCCCGTCATAATACGGCTTTCATGCGTAAAAATAGTTCCTGATCTGGCCGATAAATACAATCCTGTTGCTACAACAGCCAAAACCCCTGAGCCTTCAAAATGTTCTGCCAGCAGATAAGACGAAAATGGCGTTAATAAAGTCAGCGTTACTTCGATAATATCATCGCATACAAACCTTTTATGAATATAGCTCATAATAAAACCTACGCCCAAACCAATCGCAATTCCTAACGCCGACATTAAAACGAAATTTAATCCTGCCTGCCATAAAATAAAATTTCCTGCTGTAATAGCGGTCAATGCATATTTATAAGCCACAAGACCACTCGCATCATTTACCAGACTTTCGCCTTCTAAAATGGCAATTAATCTGGGGTGTAATCCCAAACCTTTTGTTATAGAAGTAGCCGAAACAGCATCTGGAGGAGAAACAATGGCACCAAGCAAAAAAGCTAACGGCCAGGAAATATCATCTATAAGCATGTGCGCTGCAATAGCAACCGCAGTTGTGGTAAAGAAAACCAATCCAACCGCCGCCAAAGTAATGGGACGAATGGTCTGCTTAAAATCAGACCAGCTGGTGTACCACGCGGCATGATACAAAAGAGGCGGTAAAAACACAATAAACACCACTTCCGGACTCAGCGCAATAACCGGAAGTCCTGGCACAACGCTGATAATTACACCGCAGAGAACCAATACAATAGGAATGGGAAAATTATATCTTTTACTTACTAAACTAAGAAAAGCTACGCCAAAAAGTAACATTATAATTACTGTAATATTTTCCATTTACTGCGGGTATTTTTTTATTTGGGATGATAATTTGTGAGTGCTAAATTAAGATTTTATGATAATTAAATTAGAATATCACTAAAAAAAGAATACTCAATTTATTGACTTATATCAAACTTTTTAAGCGCAGACAAGTTTAGATTTGTTTCAAATTATTTCTAAAAACAGTTTTCAAAATACAGCAAATGATAAGTACAGAATTAAGTCCGTTAATACAGTTTGGAGTTACAAGCAAAGAACGCGTTGAAAATGCTTTGGAACAGCTCAAAAACGGAAAAGGAATTATAGTAACCGATGACGAAGACCGCGAAAATGAAGGCGATCTGATTTTCTCGGCACAGCACATAAATGTTCAGGACATGGCCTTAATGATTCGCGAATGCAGCGGAATTGTGTGTCTTTGTCTTCCTAACGAAAAAGCAGATCAATTAGACCTACCGTATATGGTAAAAGAAAACACCAGCAGTTTTCAAACCCCTTTTACAATTACCATCGAAGCAAGACATGGCGTAACAACGGGTGTTTCGGCAGCAGACCGAATTACAACCATTAAAACCGCTGTTGCCCAAAATGCAAAACCGGAAGACTTAGCCAGACCCGGACATATTTTTCCGTTACGCGCCAGAGATAATGGTGTTTTAGAAAGAAACGGCCATACCGAAGGAAGTGTCGATTTAATGAAATTAGCCGGATTAAACCCCGAAGCTGTTCTTTGCGAATTAATGAACGAAGACGGCAGTATGGCAAAATTGGACAAAATCGTTAGCTTTGCACAACAGCAGGATTTAGTAGTTTTATCTATCGAAGATATTATCTATTACCGTAAATTCGTGCGAGATTATAAGTAAAGAATGATATACCAACAGCTTGGCAGTTATATTAAAAAAAACATTGATGTTTCTGATGAAGATTTAAGTACGATTCTCTCCTATTTCAAACCTTTAAAGAAAAACAAAAATGATTTTCTGCTCGTTCAGGGGCAAACCAGCCAGCAGACTTTTTTTGTTGGAAAAGGCTGTGTGCGAATCTTTTTTATTAATGAAGAAGGAAAAGACGCCACTAGATACATTGCTTTTGAAAATCAGTTTGCGACCGCTTTAGTCAGTTTTATAACCAAAATGCCATCTGTAGAAAATATTCAGGTAATCGAGAAATCAGAATTGCTTACCATTACACATGATGACTTTAAACATTTGATGCAGTTTATTCCGCAATGGCGTGAATTCTACAGTAATTACCTGGAAAAAGCGTATGTAAACAATGCTAATAGATTGATGTCGTTTACTACTATGGATGCTTTAGAAAGATACAATCAGCTTTTGAAGATTAATCCTGCCATCGTAAAACGACTTCCTAATAAAATTGTGGCATCGTATATTAATATTTCTCAGGAAACGTTAAGCAGATTAAAATCTAAGGTTTGATTTTTTTATTCTGATTGCGGCCTTACTTGCGGAGATGTCTCCTTCGTCGACATGACAATAGGAATAAAAAAGCCGAATCTCAATTAAGATTCGGCTTTTTTAATATTTATGATTCGCAGCTGCTGCACGAAACAAGACTGGTTACTAATTCTTTAGAAACACTCTGGCTTCTTTGGTAATATAAACTTTTAACTCCTTGCTGCCAAGCTTCGATCATTAAACGATTTACATCTTTAATCGCTAATTCAGCCGGAATATTAAGATTTAAACTTTGTCCCTGATCTACAAATTTCTGACGAATTCCTGCCTGCTGTACAATTTCCAGCTGACTGATTTCTTTAAACGTTTTAAAAACATCTTTTTCAGTCTGCGAAAGCTGAGACATGTGCTGTACGCTTCCTCCGTTCAGCATAATTTCTCTCCAAACTTCTTCGTTATCAAGACCTTTTTTCTCTAATAAAGCTTTTAGGTATTTATTTTTACGCATAAAATTACCTTTACTTAAACCAGCCTTATAATAATTACTGCTGAAAGGTTCAATTCCTGGCGAAGTCTGTCCTAAAATAGCAGAAGATGAAGTTGTTGGAGCAATTGCCATTGTAGTGGTATTACGTCTTCCGTAACCTTTTAACAATTCTGGTTCACCATAAATTCTGGCCAATTCCTGACTTGCCTTATCAGCTTTGTCACTAATATGTTTGAAAATTTCTGTCGTTTTCATTTTAGCTTCCATTCCTTCAAACGGAATCATATTTTTCTGCAGGTAAGAATGCCAACCTAAAACACCTAAACCTAATGCACGATGTCTTTTTGCAAATTTATTAGCGGCAGAAAGATAATAGTTGCCTTCTGTCTTTTCAATGAATTCCTGCAATACAGCATCTAAGAAAAAGATCGCTAATTTTACCGCTTCAGTATCTTTCCATTCTTCATACAATTCTAAGTTCATAGAAGAAAGACAGCAAATGAATGATTCGTCATGAGTTGACGGAAGCATAATCTCGCTGCATAAATTACTAGCATTGATTCTAAGATTTTTATCTTTATAAACCTGTGGTTTGTTTTTATTTACGTTGTCACTAAAGAAAATATAAGGAAGACCTTTCTGCTGACGGCTTTCTAAAACTTTAGCCCAAATTTGTCTTTTATCGGCATCACCATCAATCATTTCCTGCATCCAGTAGTCAGGAACACAAATTCCGGTAAACAAATTCTGAATTGGATTTCCAATGCTTTTAATTTTAAGGAATTCCTCAATATCCGGATGGTCAATATCCAAATAAGCTGCAAACGCGCCACGACGAACGCCTCCTTGCGAAATGGTATCCATAGCCGTGTCAAAAAGTTTCATAAAACTTACGGCACCGCTGCTTTTCCCGTTATCGGTTACGGCACTGCCACGCTCACGCAATTCACCAAAATAGCCAGAGGTTCCGCCGCCTATTTTAGTCTGCATGATAACTTCGCCTAATTTATGTGTAATTCCTTCAATTTTATCCGGAACGTGTACGTTAAAACAAGAAATAGGCAAACCTCTTTCGGTTCCCATATTGGCCCAAACCGGCGAACTGATACTCATCCAGCCGCGTTCGATCATTTCTACAAAAGACTCTTTTAATTCCGGCTTGTATAATCTTTTTGCTGCAGCAGTACAAATTCTGTCAATTGCACCTTCTACAGTTTCACCTTTTAAAAGATAACCGCGATTTAAAATTTGTTCACTTTCAGAGTTCTTCCACCACTTTTTGCTGCCAGCCTCGTTTTGCGGAAGACTGTTTGTTTCATTTGTATCTATTGTATTCATATTATTTTGCTGTTAGAAAAGGTCGTTTGCTGTAATACTCTTATCGTGTTTTGTATACTCTACAGGACGTTTTGCAAAGAAATCGTCTAAACTGTTGGCAAAAACTTCTTCTTCAAACCAAGCGAGAGCTTTGTAATCTTCCACTTTTACATCAAAAATGGTTGGAATATTAATTTGTTTCAGGCTTTCATCGATTCTAAATTTCATGAAATTAACTAAATCCCCTTTTTTGATACTTTCGATTTCACCTTCTTCAAATATCCAGTCTAATATGTCCGATTCTACTTCAATAGAATCTTTAACCGTTTCTCTAACAAGCGTCAGCGTTTCTTCATCAAAATAATCCGGGAATTCTTCTCTAATTTTATTGATGATGTAAATACCGCCGTTAGCATGAATCTGTTCGTCGATAGAAGTCCAGGCAATAATATTGCTCACATTTTTCATGTAACCTTTAAATCTCGTGAAAGAAAGCAAAATCGCAAACTGGCTGAACAAAGAAACATTTTCGATTAGGATACTGAATAAAATCAGCGAAACCATATATTTTCTATTGTCTTGAGATTTGGTATCTTTAAGTACATTTGAAAGATATTCTACACGTTTGCGGATAACGGGAACATCCAAAAGTTTTTCAAATTCATCATTATATCCAAGTACTTCAAGAAGACGGGAATAAGCCTCAGAATGTCTGAATTCGCACTCTGCAAAAGTACTTCCTAAACCATTAAATTCCGGTTTTGGAAAGTGCTCATAGATATTTCCCCAAAAGCTTTTTACCGCTACCTCAATTTGTGCAATGGCAAGTAAACTATTTTTAACTGCTGTTTTTTCGGCCAATGTTAAATGAGCATGAAAATCCTGAGTATCAGCTGTAAAATCGACTTCTGTATGAACCCAATACGCTTTATTTATCGCTTCTGTAAATTGTAAAACCTCCGGGTATTCAAAAGGTTTATAATTGACTCTCTTATCAAATATAGACATATGTATATAGTGTTTAATGGTAACTAATTTAGAATAGAAAAGAAACAGGATTTGGGGGTGGGTAACTGCGTTTTCTAGTTTTACAAAATTAACCCACGAATCTTCTTTTGACTAGAGTTTGATGTTAAAAAACCGAGCAATTATCAACAGTAAAAACTTGGATCGAAAACCATCAAAAAAACATTTTATCAACAAGCACATAATTTTTCGTACTTGCCGAGTTATCAGTTATTTGTACTAAATCTAAATAGAGTTGTCAACAAAAAAAAGCGAAAATATTCCTCCCGATAAAAAAACAGTTATCAACAGACAAGTTCAAAATTTGGCCTTTTTTTGCCAAAATTAACTCCGTTCAAAAGATCCATTTTGTCTTAAAAGCACTTTTTCAGTCGTAAGAAATAAATTCTTTATGACAAGAAATGTTATATTTCAATAAATTATAAACAGCTAATTATCAAAAAATTAAATTCATAAACAATAAAAAACATTAAACACTTATTAAACCAAAATTTAAAATTAAAGTCTTACAATTTCAAGAAAACGTTATAGCAGTAAATGAGCTAATCATAATGAGGTATTTAAATTAAAAAATCATTAGAATTAAACTTTTGCAGACAATAAAACTTGATATAAAAATATAAATCTTTACATTTGCCATTATTTTGATTTATTCTAAATAGACTTTGTAAAAATCTATATTTTTTGAATAGCAAACTCCAATAAACAACATAATAAAATATGAAAAAGAACCTTTTTATTTCTTTAGCATTAGCCGCAACTTTCTTTGTAAGCGCGCAGCAAAAAAATACGCTTTTAGAGCAGTCTTTCTGGAAAACTTCTCCAGATGTAAATACTGTTAAAGCAGAAATCGCAAAAGGAAACAATCCGGCAGAAGCCAATGTAAATGCTTTTGATGTAACTACTTTGGCTATTAATAATGATGCCCCAATTGCAACAATTAAATTTTTAATAGACCAGCCGGGAAATTCGGTCACCAAATTAACGCACGACAATCGCATTTATTTACATTGGGCTGCTTATAGAGGAAACACAGAATTAGTTGACTATCTAATTGCAAAAGGTTCTGATGTTAAATTTGAAGACAGCCACGGTACAACTCCGATAGATTTTGCTGCTTCAAACGGACAGTCAAATCCTGCTTTATATGATGCCTTTTTTAAAGCCGGAATAGATCCGAAGAAAAAATATGCAAATGGCGCTAACTTACTTCTTTTAGCTATCGCAGCTGATAAAGATTTAAAAGCTGCCGATTATTTTGCAACAAAGGGAATGTCTCTTAAAGATGTAGACAACGACGGAAACACTGCCTTTACTTATGCAGCAAGATCTGGAAATATTGCCCTTTTAAAGAAACTTTTAGAAAAAGGAGTAAAACCAACCGATGGTGCTTTGTTTACTGCAGCGCAGGGAAGCCGTAGAGAAACCAATACTATTGAAACCTATAAATATTTAGTTGAAGAAGTAAAACTAAAACCTACTGCACAAAACAAAGCAGGACAAAACGTATTACATTTTTTAGCTGGAAAACCAAACCAAGCTGAAATTATCAAATACTTTTTAAGCAAAGGTACCGATGCTAATAAAGCAGATAAAGAAGGAAACACACCTTTAATGATTGCTGCTTCGGCCAGAGATACTTCGGTTTTAGAAATCTTACTTCCATTGACCAAAAACATCAATGCTCAAAATACAAAAGGAGAATCGGCTTTAACTAGTGCAGTTCGATCAGGAACTCCAGAAGCGGTAAACTTACTTTTAAGCAAAGGCGCCGATGTAAATGTAAAAGACAAAGACGGAAATAATTTAGGTGTTTACCTGGTACAATCGTATCGTCCGGCCGGAAGAGAGAAAGAAGCTGTTGACCCTTTTGATGCTAAAGCAAAATTACTTCAGGAAAAAGGTTTAAACTTAGCTGCTCCTCAAAAAGACGGAAATACGTTATATCATTTGGCTGTTACAAAAAATGACATCGCACTTCTTAAAAAAATCACCGATCTAAAAGTAGACATAAACGCTAAAAACAAAGATGGTTTAACGGCTTTACACAGAGCTGCCATGATTGCTAAAGACGATTCGATCTTAAAATATCTTATTGCTGCAGGTGCCAAAAAAGAAGTTACTACTGAATTTGACGAAAGTGCTTATGCTTTAGCAAAAGAAAATGAACTGCTGACTAAGAATAACGTTTCGGTTGAATTCTTAAAATAAAAGCTTAGTAATTATGAGTTATGAATTTTGAATTATGAGTTGTAAACTTCAAACTTGAAACTCATAACTTATAATTCATAACTCTTAAACACAACTTATAATTTATAATTAATTAAAATGAAATCAATATTTAAAATTGCACTTACAAGCGTTCTTATCTGTCTTGTTTCTTTCCAGTCAAATGCACAATCAAGCAAATACAAATGCATGCTGCAAATGAATAATTATATGGGAGAAGGTGCTTATATCGTAGTTTCGCTTATTAACCCAACAGGCGCATACGAAAAAACGCTTTATGTAATGGGCGATGATAAAAAATGGTACAAATCATTAAAAGAGTGGAATAAATTTCATGCGCAAAAATCAGAAGATATCAGCGCAAAAACAGGTGCTTCGGTAACTGGAGGAGATCGCAGCGTAACTACAATTGAAATTGAAGATTCTAAAATAAACAAAGGGTACAAACTGCGTTTCGAATCGGCAGTTGAGGATCAAAAATACTATGTAAGCGATCTTGAAATTCCGCTTACAACAGAAGGTCTTGCAGAAAAAACAGATGGTAAAGGTTACATCAAATATGTAAGGCTGAATAAAATATAATCTTATTTTAACCTACATAAGCATGAAATATTTTTCTGCTTAAACTTAAAATCCGAGCTTTGTCAAGGTTAAAAACCCTTGACAAAGCTTTAAACATTTTATTACAATACTAGAATACATTCAATGACTCTTTCTTTTTGGCGTTACGCACACTTGGCTCTGGCCTTATTTTCTTCGATATTTTTGCTTTTAGCTTCTGTTACCGGAATCATTCTGGCAGTCGATGCGGTACAGGAAAAAACACTTCCGTACAAAGCCACTGATTTTGATAAAATAACGCTGGGCGAAACACTGCCAATACTAAAAAAAGAGTATTCTGAAATTACAGAATTAAGTGTCGATTACAATCAGTTTGTAACACTTCAGGCGATTGATAAAGACGGAAATGACGTTAATGCTTATATTGATCCCAGAACCGGAAAAGCACTGGGAACTCCAGCAAAAAAAGGAGAATTTATTCAATGGATTACAGGTTTTCATCGTTCGCTGTTCCTTCATGAAACTGGACGTTTTTTTGTTGGCGTAATTTCATTTTGTCTTTTATTGATCTCGATTTCCGGGTTTGTATTGGTTTTAAAAAGACAAAGAGGCATTAGAAAATTCTTTTCGAAAGTAATTAAAGAATATTTTGCGCAGTATTATCATGTTGTTTTAGGGCGTTTGGCTTTAATTCCGATTTTTATTATCGCTTTAACGGGAACTTATTTATCACTGGAAAGATTCAACTTTTTTATGGGCGAAGAAAAAGCAAAACCCGTAAAAACAGAACTTTCGGCGGAAACCAGAAAAATATCCGTATTTAAATCTACGCTTCTTTCGGATGTAAAGAAAATCGAATTTCCTTTTACAGATGATCCAGAAGAATATTATATCATCGAACTTAAAGATCGTGAAATTGAAGTAAATCAGGTTGACGGAACGCTGCTTTCAGAAAAACGTTCACCTTTTAGCGTTCAGTTATCGGCTTTAAGCCTTGACCTTCATAGCGGAAGAATTAACGGAATCTGGGCTGTAATTTTGGCTATTGCCTGCCTGAACATTCTTTTCTTTATTTATTCTGGTTTTGCGATTACTTTAAAAAGAAGATCAAGCCGAATTAAAAATAAATTCAAAGCCAATGAAAGTAATTACATTTTATTGGTCGGTTCTGAGAACGGAAGTTCTTTTAGATTTGCCAATGCTATCCAGAAACAATTAATTGGTCATGGCAAAAAAGCTTTTATAACCGAATTAAACAATTTTTCGGTTTACCCGAAAGCAGAACATATTATTGTTTTTTCTTCGACACACGGCTTAGGAGACGCGCCTTCTAACGGAAAAAAATTCAAAGCACTTTTACAAAAACAAAATCAGGAACAAAAAATTAAATTTTCGGTTGTCGGTTTTGGTTCAAAATCATATCCCGATTTCTGCCAGTTTGCAATTGAAATCGATCAGCTTTTGGCAGCTCAAAACTGGGCTGAACGCTTTTTAGATTTACAAACCGTAAACGATAAATCGGCAGTTGAGTTTGTAGAGTGGATTAAATTATGGAGTGCAAAAACCGGAATTCCACTAGCCTCTACTCCATCTTTGTACAATCATATTCCAAAAGGTTTACAGAAATTAATGGTTTTAGACAAAACGCCAATTTCTGATACAGAACATACTTTTATACTGACTTTAGGCACCAGCAGCAGAACAAAATTTGCTTCTGGTGACTTACTGGCCATTTACCCTGCCAATGATTCCCGAGAGCGTTTATATTCTATTGGAAATCATTCCGGAAACGTACAATTGGTCGTAAAACTGCATCCAAACGGATTGGGTTCCGGATTTTTGAATAATCTGGAAATTGGAAGTACAATCAAAGCCCGAATTATTAATAATAAAGCTTTTCATTTTCCTGCTAAAGCCCCTCAAATTGCTTTAATTTCTAACGGAACCGGAATTGCTCCTTTCCTGGGAATGATTGAGCAAAATAAAGCGAAGAAAGAAATCCATCTTTACAGCGGTTTCAGAATGGAAACGCCAACGCTTTTGGCTTATAAAAAGTTTGCCGGAGTAATGATTCAAAAACAGCATCTGGATCATTTTCACGTCGCTTTATCCCGCGAAGCCGAACATATTTATGTTATGGATTTGATAAAAAGAGATACTGCTTTTTTTGTGGATTTATTAAAACAAGGCGGTGTAATTATGATTTGTGGTTCGCTTGCCATGCAGCAAGATGTTGAAATTATTCTGAATGAATTGTGCCTGAAAAACGACACCAAAAGTTTATTGGAATATAAAGAAAACGGACAATTATTAACGGATTGCTATTAGATAATTGTTAATTGTTGTTGGTTAATGGTTAATGGTTAATTGTTGATTGTTGATTGTTGATTGTAAATGTTGAGATTTGGCTTTTGGATATTGGAATTTAAACTTTAAATATTGATTTTTAAATTTAAAAAAATCCCAGAGGGATTAAATATTTATAGACAATTAAATACGTTCAAACACAAAAGCCCCATCGGGGTGACATATTTTTTGGAATTTGGGATTTAAACATTGATTTTTAAATTTTATGCATAAATTATTTTCATATAAAATATTTATTCTTTTTTTGATACTGCAAAGCTTTTCGAGCAATGCACAAGTATTACGAAAAAGAACGACGCTGCTTATGGGAGGGCGTTTTGATATAAGCATTGTGGCCAAAGATTCTCTAACTGCTGAACAAAATATAAACGAAATAATTGCCGAAATTACCCGAATTGAAAATCTAATTTCAGACTGGAAACCAGATTCGCAAGTTTCTCAGGTCAATCAAAATGCGGGAATTAAACCCATAAAAGTCGATCGTGAAGTTTTTGAACTTACGCAGAGAGCCATTAAATTATCGGAAATAACAAACGGCGGATTTGACGTGAGTTTTGCTGCGATGGACAGAATCTGGAAATTTGACGGATCAATGACCGAAATGCCTTCGGCGGAAGCCATAAAAAAATCGGTGGAGAAAGTAGGTTATAAAAATATTATTTTAGACAGCGTTCAGTCGACTATTTTCTTGAAATTAAAAGGAATGAAGATTGGTTTTGGCGCTCTGGGCGAAGGATACGCAACCGATAAATGCCGAACGATGATGATCGCAAAAGGCATTCAGGCCGGAATTATAAACGGTTCCGGAGATATGAGCACCTGGGGAAAACAACCCAGCGGACAAGACTGGAAAATTGGAATTACGAATCCGTTTAAACCTGAAAAACTTTTGGCCGTTGTACCTTTAAATCAAGGTGCGGTAACCACATCCGGAAGCTATGAAAAGTTCGTCGTTTTTAACGGAAAACGCTATTCTCACATTATAAATCCTGCCACCGGATATCCTGCAGCTGGTTTGTGCAGTGTTACGGTTTTTGGTCCCAACGCCGAAACCGCAAATGGATTAAGCACTTCTATGATGGTTTTAGGTCAGACCGAAGGTTTGCTTCTACTTCAAAAATTTCCAGATTACAGCTGCCTTATGATTACAGACAATGGAAAAGTAATTAAGTCTAAGAATTTCTCCATTAAAAATTTTAAAGCGAAATTGTGAGGAAAGGTGCTAAGGTACTAAGATGCTAAGGTTCTGAGGTACTAAGTTTTTAGGCGCCTTACTGTCAGGCTGAGCGAAGTCGAAGCCAGCACAAAGTATTTTCTACTTTCCTCATAACTCAAAACTCAAAACTCATAATTCATAACTTAAAAACCCAACATTAAAACTTCTAATGTAAATCTAATAATCTTCTAATTGGTTTATTTAGATCAAATTTAAATAATACCATAAGTTTGCTGTCATAATAAATCAGTACACTTTAAACATGAGAATTCTTTACTTTCTCCTTTTCATAATTCCCCTTTCTGCATGGTCACAAACAGAAAATGCAACAGACCCAAAATCTCTTAAAGAAGTTGTCATTCAGAAAAAAACGGTCAAAAAAGAAATCGTTGAAAAAGGTTTTTCTGTAAATGTGATCGAAACTCAGGAAGCGGCAAAACGGAATATCCAAACCAATGATTTATTATCACAATCTGTTGGTGTTCGTGTTCGTCAAAACGGAGGTTTAGGTTCAAGCGTAAACTACAACCTAAACGGAATGACGGGCAATTCTATCCGTATATTTATTGATGGAATTCCTATTTCTACTTATGGTTCTTCTTTTAGTTTAAACAGTATTCCGCCCGCTTTAATCGAACGTATTGAGGTTTACAAAGGCGTAATTCCGGCTCATTTAGCAGATGATGCTTTGGGCGGTGCTATTAATGTAATACTAAAAAAAGGCGCAAAAAATACCCTGAACGCCTCTATATCTTATGGATCGTTTAATACCACTCAATCTAATTTTAATACCACTTACCGAGATAAAAATGGTTTTACATTAAAAGGTTCCGGCTTTTATAATTACTCTGATAACGATTATGAAATTTGGGGAAAATTTGCCTACAACATTTTACCAAACGGACAAAAAACACCGATAAAAGCAAAACGTTTTGAAAATGCTTATCGTTCTTACGGAGGCCGAATTGAAGCGGGTTTTACAAACGTTGATTGGGCAGATACTTTCCTGATAGGTTTTAACGCTTCTGATGATTATAACGAAATTCAGCACGGACAAGCAATGTCAAGACCCTATAAAGGCCGATTTTCTGAATCTGATGCCAAGGTAATCAGCCTTAATTACAGCAAAAAAGATTTTATTGTAAAAGGGCTTGAGTTTACGGTTAATTCGGTTTTCAGCCAAAGAAACGAAGTCTTGAACGATACGGTTAAATGGAATTACAACTGGCTGGGCGAAAAAACATTAGGACTTCGCGGCGAACCTATTCTTTCTCCTTACGGAGCGCAGCAAGGGCCGGCAACCATCTTACATATTAATAATAAAATTTTCAGCACAAGAGGAGGTTTAAATTATACGCTGAATGAAAATCACAAATTTGTGTTCAGCAGTATGCTTTATTCTTTTGAAAGAGATGATTATGACGAAATGAAATCACAACTGGAAAGAGATTTTCAGCAAAAACGTGACCTTCAAAAAAGCGTTTTATCATTGGCATACGAACTCGAAGCTTTCGAGTCGCGATTAAGAACCAGCATATTTGGAAAAAAATACAACCAAAAAACAGAACAAAGAACACCTGTAATAGTTTCTTCTGGAGGACAAAATACCGTTGAGGAAAAATTAGAAAAGAACAACACCACTTTTTATGGTTACGGATTAGCATCGTCTTATTTTATTGTTCCAAAATTAATGTTCAATTTATCTGCTGAAAAAGCGATAAGACTTCCGTCAGAAGGAGAAATATTTGGTAATCCTGTTGAAAATCAAACACCAAATAGCGCTTTAAAACCGGAACAAAGCGACAATTTAAATATAGGTTTACGATTTGGTCCCTATAAAATTAACCATCATAAATTCAGTTTTAACGGATCTGGATTTTGGAGAAATTCTAAAGATAAAATTGTACTCGCATTCAGCAATCGTGTAAACGAAGCCTTGCAGACATCACCATTCGTAAATTTAGGAACAGCGCAGTCTCTTGGTTACGAGTTCTCGGCAGAATACTCGAATAATAACCGATTATTTGTATCGATGAACATGTCGAAGTTTAACTCGCTTTATAAAACGAAATTCGATGACAAAGGGCTGCAACTGGAATATTACAATAAGCAATTGCCAAATGAACCTTATTTTACTTTAAACGGTAATATTCAGTATAATTTTAAGGATATCATACAGAAAAATTCAGAACTAAATCTGTATTACAACGCGGGTTATGTAGGGGCATTTTACACCACTTGGCAGGAAACCGAAAATGATAAAACACCAGATCAGTTTCCGCAGGATTTAGGCATAACGTATGCATTTCCAGGCAAGAGATTTATCGCCAGTTTTGATGTTAAAAACATAACAAATGCAGCGGTGTATGACAATTTTGCGGTTCAAAAACCCGGCAGAGGTTTCTATTTAAAAATAAATTACACCCTCAATAAATTTTAGTAACTAATTAATTTTAATTCAATAGATATGAAAAAAAGTACATTTAAACTACTTGCATGTGGATTGGTTTTAACCACATTTGCGCTTACTACAAGCTGCAGCAGTGATGATAATAAAGATGAAAATCCTGTGTTGCCGCCAGCTGCCGAAAGCCGATGGATAACGGTTGCAGGAGCTTTAATGCAGACCAATCCGGGAGATGGAAACGGCGGTACAAGAGTTTTTTCTGTTACCAAAGAAGATGCTAAAAATCCAAACATTTCTATTAATGCTTACGATAACGGAGAACCTGTACAATCAACCAGAACAGCTCGTTTACAATCGTCTGTAGATGGAAGCACGCTTTTTAACATTACATATACTGGTGCTAATGGCGGTGAATTCATGACGTATAAAGTTAACGGAGGTAAAAACTTTACACAATCAGGAACTACGGTAAATATTTCTCAATATGCAGGAACGTCTCCAAGATGGGTAAAACTTTTTGACGGCGATAAAACAGGTGTGGCAGTAAACGTAACAACTCCTGTAGTAGTTACAGAAGCAGATGGAAAAACATACAAACATACAAGAGGTTCTGCAACGGTTTTAAGCCTTGATTTACAAAAGTTTTTAATCTCTGATTATAGACAATACGAAATTGCATTAACTGCCGCCGAAGAAGCTTTAGGCCACCACATTTTCCGTTTAGATGCCCCAACATTAAACAAAGCAGGAAACAAATTAATCATCGGAACCTGGATGCGTAAAACAAATCCTGCTACAGGAGCGGTTGAAAGCGATTTTGAGCGTTTAGGGTCTAAATCTGTAGTCGTAGATTATCCTTCATTGCAAAACCCTAAAGTAATTACTTCAACAGTTGGTTTTGGTGATACAAGCGGGTACAGAAGTTTTAACAGTTTTGTGGCTAATGATGGAAACATCTATCAGGCCACTCAAAGAGATCCTAAAAAAGGTTCTTATATCTTAAAAATCGACCAAAACAACGAATACGACAACTCTTATGTTTTCAGTTTAGATGCTGCTCTTGGAGTTAAGGGTTCTTATATTGATGCGTGGAGATATGTTGGAAACGGAATTGCTTATGCAGTTTACACTTACGAAGGTACAAACCAAGGTTACGTAGCAAGACTAGATCTTAATGCAAAAACAGCCAAGTTAGTAGACGGTATTGCTTATGATGCCGATTTGGATTTTGGTCAATACCAAGGTTTTGTAGTCGATGGAAACGAAATATACATTGCCGTTACACCGGTTGGTAAAGATGGAAACATTTACATTATTAATGCGGCAACAGGCGCAGTTACAAAAGGTGCTAAGTTAGTGAACAAACCAGGAAACCACTACATTGGTGTTTTCTAGAAACGCGAAATTCGAGTTATAGCGAAATTCTTGATTTTTTTTTAATGGTAACATTCCGCTTCAAAACTGAAGCGGAATGTTTTTTTTATTTAAAATTCATCCGAACATTTTTGCTCCAAAATAGATCCCAATTTTCTGTAGAGACGCACTGCAGTGCGTCTTATGCGTTTCAAAACTTGTTATTTTGTAAACATATTGAATCAAAAAACTTATACCTAACGTAGACGCACTGCGGTGCGTCTCTACAGATCTACTTTGTCTCGACTGCTTGGCCATGATTTTATCTCCTAATAGCTATCGGGATTATAAACAACAAATTAATTAACGTTTATCTGAATTGAAGAAACCGGAATTCCATTTCCTGCAGTAGCCTTCAACTGAATATTTTCTTTCTTTCCGTTTGATTGAATGATCACAATACATTTTCCATTAAATAATTTACAGGAATTCACTTTAAACGAATCCAAATTGGCTTGATAACCATTATCAACACCAACTAATTTTCCTCCGCCAGAAACTTCAAAATTAATTAAATCCATCGCGTTTGGAATTAGATTTCCATCTTTATCTGTCATAGAAACCGTTACATAAACCAAATCGTAAGTATCGTTTTTAATTGAAGTTTTATCAGCTTTTAAATCTAATTTAGATGCTTCTCCAGCGGTGTGAATTTCTTTTTCCAGAACTATTTTTCCATTCTTTCTTGAAACGGCTTTTAATGTTCCCGGTTCAAATTTTACTTTCCAAGAAATATGCAAATCATCATTTTGTTTTGATTTCTTTCCGAGGGATTTTCCATTTAAAAACAATTCAACTTCATCGGCATTATTATAATAGGCCCAAACGTCAACTTCCTGATCTTTTTTCCAATTCCAATGCGGAAAAATATGCAGCACCGTTTTCTTCGACCATTCGCTTTGGTACATATAATACACATCTTTTGGTAGTCCTGCTAAATCAACAATCCCGAAATAAGAGCTTCTTGCAGGAAATGGATATGGATCTGGTTCACCGATATAATCAAATCCTGTCCAGATAAAAGTTCCTGCCATGAAATCCTGTTTTTTGATCGTTTTCCAGTTCTCCTCATGTGTTGCGCCCCAATATGATTTCACCTGATCGTAAGCCGAAACCGTCCAATCGGCATTTCCGTCAAACGGAGCACCGTGTTTTGTTGGCCAGGCTTTAATTCCATCAGGAAAATCATAATGTCCGCGGGTTTCTAAAGCCGAAACACTTTCTGAAGCTAATATTTTCTGTCCTTTAAAACGCGTTGGAAAATCTTTGTAATCTTCGTGTTTGTAATTGAATCCCAAAAGATCCAAAGCTCCCGATTGATAAATAAAATTCTTTTCAATAATATTTTCGGTCAAAGCCGAAGTTACGGGACGTGTTGTATCTAACGATTTTACAATTTTGGCCAATTCTCTCGTAATCACAATTCCCGTAGAATCAAATTGTTCTCTGATTTCGTTACCAATACTCCACATCATAACCGATGGATGATTACGATCTCTTTTGATAAAATCTTCTAAATCCTGTTTGAGCCAGGCATCCCAATCTTTGTGGTAATCGTTGGTTACTTTTTTCTTTTTCCAGACATCAAAAGCTTCATCCTGAACGATGAATCCCATTTCGTCGCACAATTGCATCATTTCCAATGAATGGGGATTATGAGACATTCTAATAGCGTTTGCTCCCATTTCTTTCATTAAAGCCAGCTTCCTTCTCACCGCATGAATGTTTTCTACAGCTCCTAAAGCACCATTATCATGATGCAGACAAACGCCATATATTTTCGTTGGAACTCCATTTAAAGAAAAACCTTTCTCCGAATCGAAATTGAAATATCTAAAACCAAGCGGTGTTTCGTAATTATCAACCAATTTCGATTTCTCATATACTTTTGTAATAACTTTATACAAATACGGATTTTCTGTACTCCACAATTTTGGTTGATTTAAAACCAAATCGTGAATCTTTTTCTCAGATGTTTTAGCACCGATTTTTTCTGTTGAAGTATAATTGGCAACTTCTTTATTTTCTGCATTTACAATCGAGGTAACGAGTTTAAATTCTTTTGCAGAAACATTATCATTGTCAATGGTAACTTCTAAATGTATTTTTGATTTTGCTGCCGAAACTTCAGGCGTCGTAACATAAGTTCCCCACTTCCCTACATGCAATTTTTCGCTTGCAACCAAACGCACATTTCTATAAATCCCAGAACCTGTGTACCATCTTGAATTGGGCTGCGCATCATTATCGACTTTTACCGCAATCAAATTCTCTTTTCCGAAGTTTAAATACTGTGTTAAATCATAACCAAAAGAAATATATCCGTTTGGACGAATTCCTAATGATTTTCCGTTTATAAAAACTTCACTGTTCTTAAAAACACCGTCAAATTCAATTGAAACCGTTTTACTTTTCCAATTTGCAGGAACGTTAAAAACTTTACGATACCAGCCTTTTCCAGCAGGTAAAAATCCTTGTGCTTGTTTGGTTTTACTGTCTTTATCAAACTTTCCTTCGATACTCCAATCGTGAGGTAATTGAAGCGTTCTCCAATCTGATGCATTGAAATTAGCATTTATCGCTTCTGGATAATCTCCTAATTTGAAATTCCAATTTGGGTTAAAATCTGTAATAATTCTGGCTTGTTTTTGTGCAAAAATGGATACTGAAAACAGTAACGCAATTGTAATTTTTTTTAAAATCATATTCTTTAGTTTTCTCTCGCAAAGTCGCAGAGACGCAAAGAAAATTAAACCATATAAGTAAAAACTTTGCGCTTTTGCGACTTTGCGAGATTAATTTTTATTATTCAGCAATCTTTCTCGTCCAACACATATTATGGACAATTGGAGCGTAGACGCACTGCGGTGCGTCTCTACAATAAATCTTTGCGTCTTTGTTCCTTTGTGGCAAACAGACATTTACTGAAACTCAAAATTATCCAACATCAATCCCTTCAAATCATCACCCTCCAAAGTAATTTTATACGTTCCGGCATTAATATAACCGCCGGAAGTCGTATTCAAAATCTTCCATTTTTCTGGTGAAGGAAAAAACTCAATCGTATCGTTTCGCATTAAAATTCCGTAGGCATCCTCCATTTTGAATTTGACTTTTAACGGCGTTTCATTTCTGTTCATAAAACGGAAACGCATTAAATAAATTCCGGCAACACCAGGCTTAACTTCAAACTCAATGCTGTTATTTGTTTTTTTTGTGAATTCAATATAATCGGCTTTTTTGAAATTTCCTTTTTCTATTCCAGTTCCTGATGTTTTGGTCTTTTCTGCTTCAATGATTACGACAGGTCTTGAATCGTCTTTTTCGCCCATATCATAAGTTGGAACGACTGCAATTGTAGAAATGGTTTCTGAATTATCAAAAAGAACTTTCTCACCTTTCTTTACTTTTTTAGTAAAAACTACAAATTCGATTTGACTACTATTTTTAGCCTTTTCTTCTAACTTTTTATAAGCTGTAAATCGCTCTAAGTTCAAATTTTTATTATCTGCAAAAAGATATAAATCCGAATCTTCTTTGGCAGTAAAAGAACCTTTATTTTTAGAATGAGATGAAAACTGCATATAATCTGCGCCAAAAACCTCAGAAGGTAATTCAGTAAAAACAACATCAGAATCTGAATATTGTTTTGAATTAACATCCAGCCATGAAGCTATTCTATTGGTTTTATCATAAGAATCTAAAACCAAATTCTGAATATTTTTTGAAGATTCGGCTGTTGGTCGTGCATGAATATCTTTTGTCGCAATCGCGATTGCCGAAATGATCGCTTGCGAGGCTTTTACATTTGGAAACGAAATCACAATTTTTCCGTTTGTACTTTTTACTTTGAATGTTTTCTTCAAAGCGTTATCATGTCCGGCTTCTGCCCAAATATCAAAATCTTTTAAGACAACATTTTCGTTGATCGCAACATCAAATAAACGCCAGCCTTTGCAGCCTAATCCGCATCCTGTTCCGTACCACGGTTCAGTGAAATATAATTCTACTAAATATTCACCGTCTGATGCTGGAAATTCGTAACGCAGTTTATCAACTCCGTATCTAAAACTTTGAAATAACTCAGGATCTTTAGTTCCGTTTATGGGGTCAAAAGTCGTTCTTTGACTAGCAAAAAAATCAGGCAGTTTTTCGAAATTATCGGTCCATGATAAAGATCCCCAAGTGTAGTGCCCGTTTTTATGTGTATCCGTAAACCAGGTATTTCCAGCAGAATCTGTCAGTTCAGAACCGCCACAATTTACTCTATAAATATAATTGTAACCACTTTTGGCTTTTGTAATATCAGCTTTATCCGTTGTTAAAACATCAAAATTTGGCGCTTTCGGAAGTGTATTTAAAATGATATAATCTTTTGCTACGGCTTTTCCGTTTACATATCCAACGGCATATAAAACATTGTATTGAATATCGACATTATTAAACTGAAAATGCTGTCCGATTCCCGGATTTTTTAGTTTTCCTAAAGAAGATTTATTTACATCGTTGAACAATTCTACTTCATCACAATTGGAGTAAATATCGATTCCGTTTTTGATTCCCACAGTTTCCCAACGACTTGGCCAAGTATGTGAAACGATATATACCATTGGGTTGGTTTTGTTCGAAACATAATTGGCACGATACATATAAAAGGCATCCAAAGGTTCGCCCCAGATCGTGAAAAGTCCTTTATAATTGACGGGGCCGACTTTATCAATATCTCTAAAACCTTCGCCGTTTTGTACTCTTCCCGGATTTTCGAGCGAAGCAAAAAGCCAGTTGAATTGTCCTGCGATTTTATCTTTTACCGATTCGGCTTCGCGGACTTTAATTTCCATTAATTGAGAAAAACGGTTTTCGCTTAAAGTCCCTTTTTGGTCAAACTCGCCTTATGTATGTAAATCGGCTGAACGCCATGCGCCGTATTCGCCGTTTAATAGCTGAGTCGTCATTTCTAAATGGTATTTTAGCGGATCTCCACCATAAGTTCCAGACCAGTTTTGTACTACATTCCAATCTGTTCCTTCTCCACCGTTACAAGTCGTTACAATACGTTGCGAAGCTGATAACGGATCCATTTCGCGAATAATCTGTGTGCACTCTTCAGCAAATTCCTTTGGAATGGTACTTTCATTCTGCAATCCCCACATGACAACCGACGGGCTGTTTCTGCGTTCTTTAATCCATTCGCGTAATAAGGTTTTGAAGTTTTCTTTGAATTCTGGCGTATCGTACCAAATATGTGCCGAAAACTGGCTCCAAAACAGAATTCCGTTTTCGTCTAATTCTTTTTGATACAATAAATTATGAGGTTGATGTGCTTCTCTAAAAGCGTTGAATCCGCCTGCTTTGATCTGCTCAATTCGGGAATGGATCATTTCATCTGAAAACGAATGACTTTTTCCAATTAAATGTTCATATTCGCAGACTCCGTTTATAAAAACAGGTTCATCATTAATAAAAAAACGATTGTCTTTTCCGTCACGGCTAACTGGCCAGCTTACCCAGCGAATTCCGTACGACGTTGTTAATTGATCGATTATTTTCCCGTTTTCATAAATTGAAGTCACTAATTTATACAAATACGGATTGGATGGCGACCATAATTTCGGATTCTGAATCTCAGGAAGTGTCTGGGCTATTTCTTTTGTTTCTCCCGAATTGATTTTGTTGTCACTTTTTATGATAGCAGCTTTCTTTCCCGAAGCATCCAAAAGAATATTTTCAATTGTCAAATTTCGTTCTGAAGTGCAGTAATTCTTGATTTCGGTTGTAGTATGAAGAATCGCTTTTTGTTTGGAAACCGATTTATCATTCCAAATATGAACACCAAACGGCTGAATTCTAACAACGTTTGTAATTACCAAAGAAACTGGTCTGAAAATCCCCATTGGCTGAGAACCTTCTGAAAATCCCCATTCTCCCGAACAACCACCGCAAACCCAAGGCAAATCGGCAATAAAGGATGGATGTG
>Ga0157370_10000466_pt1 | contig 50415 bp, 41 predicted proteins | sample C35metaG_FD_113463 | JGI IMG/M metagenome (GOLD analysis project Ga0157370, IMG submission 113463) | Corn rhizosphere microbial communities from Kellogg Biological Station, Michigan, USA - C3-5 metaG | ecosystem: Host-associated > Plants > Roots > Rhizosphere > Soil | place: USA: Michigan...
CGGGCGATCTCCACTACAACACCTTTTACAACGGCGTTGAAAATGCGCCGGGCACGATCCACTGGGCGAGCGAGGGCGACGGCTACGAAATGGTCGTCTCGGTACCGCTGCCGTTCGTCGGCACCTTTTCTTACGAGAGCCGCGGCCGCATCGATGCATTCGGGCTTGCGCCGGAGCGTTACATTGAAAAGCGCGGACGCCGCCCCGAGGATGTCACGACGTTCGACCGCAGCGCGGGGCGCATCGCGTTCACGCGCACGAGCACAACGCTTGCACTACCCAATGGGGCGCAAGATCGCTTCAGTATGGTGATGCAGCTCGCGAGCCTCGTGCGCGCAGCCCCCGACACGTACCAGCTCGGCGTGACGCGCGCGTTCTACGTGGCCGACGACGATAGTGGAGAACTCTGGCCGATCGAGACGATCGGCGACGAAACGATTCGCACTGCTGATGGTTTCCTCGAAGCGCGCCACTTCATGAGGCTGCCGCGACACGCGGGCGATCGGCGCAGGATCGATGTGTGGCTTGCACCCTCGTTGGGCTGGCTGCCGGCCCGCATTGTGCAAACGGAGCCCAACGGCACGCAGTTCGAACTGGTATGGCGCGGGCCCCTTGCGCCGCCGGGCGCGGAAAATGCGGTGGCGAAGGCAAGGACACCGAATGATCCGTCCGATACGGCGGCGGCCGAGCCCGCGGCGGTCGATGCGGCGGCGCCCACGCAAATGCGGGAGCAGCCCTAAACCGACTGCGTGTCTGTGCCGTTATAGCGGTATCGAGGCATAGGAATAGGTAATCGTCGACTGTTTTGCCTTGCCGCTCGAACGTTCCGCAGGGCCCGTGTCTAACGTTTTAGGTGAACGATGAGGGCGACGATAGGTAGGTGAGCCGCAATTTTTGGTTGCAAATGTTCCAACCCGTTTTAAGCGTCGTTTAAGACCCACCCTTGAAATTCCATGCAACACGCTCCACGTACTGGGCGGAAACGGCCAGGAGCCAATCGGAATAAGGAGTGTCGCCATGCAAATGATCTACAACAGCCCCAACTATTGTGTCGTCGAATTCGCGCCGCAGGCCGACCACCTGGCGATGAACGCAGGTGGCTATGAAATCGTGGACAAGAACACGCAGCGCGAGATCTTCATCGACGGCGCGCTGGCGGCACAGTTTCGCGAGCACGTGCGCAAACTGATCGAAGAAGAACCCACACTCGACGAAGTAGACGAGTTCCTCGGTCAATTCGACAGCCTCATGACGCAGCCCGTCGTCCTCCACTGAGCCATTCGGCGGCCGCGAGGCGGCACGGCGTCCCCCCTCCAACCCCGTCCGGTGCGGCCGACGGGGTTTTCTTCGAGCCCCGCCAAAAGCATTTACCGCGTTGCGGTCATTATGGGGCGCCCGGCGGCCGGGGCCGGCAGCCGCTACAATAGGGGCTTTCCCAGTCGCGCTCACGCTCGCCCCCATGAATTCGTCCGCCGCTGCTCCGACCGGATCGCCCGCCTCCGGCACGCACTACACCCGAGGCGAGCAGTTGCCTCGGCTGCTCGCCTCGCGCATCGTCATTCTGGACGGTGCGATGGGCACGATGATTCAGCGCTATAAGCTCGACGAAGCGCGCTATCGGGGCGAACGGTTCAAGGATTACGCGCGCGACGTGAAGGGCAACAACGAACTGCTCTCGCTCACTCAGCCGCAGATCATCGGCGAAATCCACGAGCAGTATCTTGCGGCGGGTGCCGACATCATCGAGACCAACACGTTCGGCGCCACCACGGTCGCGCAAGCCGATTACGGAATGGAATCGCTCGCGCGCGAGATGAACCTCGAATCGGCCAAGCTTGCTCGCGCGGCATGCGACAAGTATTCGACGCCCGATAAGCCGCGCTTCGTGGCCGGAGCCATCGGACCGACGCCGAAAACGGCCAGTATCTCGCCCGACGTGAACGATCCGGCTGCGCGCAACATCACGTTCGACGAATTGCGCGCCGCCTACTACGAGCAAGCCCAGGCGCTGCTGGAAGGCGGCGCCGACGTATTTCTCGTCGAGACGATCTTCGATACGCTCAACGCGAAGGCTGCGCTGTTCGCGCTCGACGAACTGTTCGAAAACACGGGGGAAGTGCTGCCGATCATGATCTCGGGCACGGTGACCGACGCATCGGGTCGCATCCTGTCGGGGCAAACCGTCGAGGCATTTTGGAATTCGCTGCGCCATGCGAAGCCGCTCACGTTCGGCTTGAACTGCGCGCTCGGCGCGGCACTGATGCGCCCGTATATCGCCGAACTCGCGAAGCTCTGCGATACGTACGTGTCGTGCTACCCGAACGCAGGCCTGCCGAACCCAATGAGCGATACGGGCTTCGACGAAACGCCCGAGGACACGTCGCGTCAGCTCGCGGAATTCGCGCAGGCGGGGCTCGTGAATGTGGCCGGCGGCTGCTGCGGCACGACGCCCGAGCATATCGCGGCGATCGCCAAGGCGCTCAGTGGGGTAAAGCCGCGCCCGTGGGCGCACTACCGCGACGCGGCCTGAGCGCACAGCCTTACCCCTGCTTGCTTCGAGCCATAGCGGCTTTTCATCGACAAAAACCATGACCGAACACATGATGCGCCTCTCCGGCCTCGAGCCGTTCAACGTCGGCTCCGGCGCGCTTTTCATCAACGTCGGCGAACGCACGAACGTGACGGGCTCGAAAGCCTTCGCGCGCATGATTTTGAACGGCCAATTCGATGAAGCACTCGCCGTCGCGCGCCAGCAGGTCGAGAACGGCGCACAGATCATCGACATCAACATGGACGAGGCGATGCTCGATTCGAAAGCGGCCATGGTGCGCTTTCTACATCTCATCGCCTCCGAGCCCGACATCGCCCGCGTGCCGATCATGATCGACTCGTCGAAGTGGGAAGTGATCGAGGCGGGCCTTAAATGCGTGCAAGGCAAGGCGATCGTCAATTCCATTTCGCTGAAGGAAGGCGAAGACGCGTTCCGCCACCATGCGCGCCTGATCCGCCGCTACGGCGCCGCCGCCGTGGTCATGGCGTTCGATGAAACCGGCCAGGCCGATACGTATGAGCGCAAAACGCAAATTTGTGCACGCTCGTATCGGATACTCGTCGATGAAGTAGGCTTCGAGCCCGACGACATCATCTTCGATCCGAACATCTTCGCCATTGCAACGGGGATCGAAGAGCACAACAACTACGCGGTCGACTTCATCAACGCCACGCGCTGGATCAAGCAGAACTTGCCGCGCGCGAAGATAAGCGGCGGCGTGTCGAACGTGTCGTTCTCGTTTCGCGGCAACGACCCGGTGCGCGAAGCGATCCACACGGTGTTCCTGTATTACGCGATTCAAGCGGGCATGGATATGGGCATCGTCAACGCGGGGCAGCTCGGCGTCTATGCCGATCTCGATCCCGAACTGCGCGAGCGCGTCGAAGACGTTATCCTGAATCGCCGCGCCGACGCCACCGATCGCCTGCTCGAAGTCGCCGACAAATTCAAGACCGGTGCGGCCAAGAAGGAAGAGAACCTCGAATGGCGCAATCAGCCCGTCGAGGCTCGGCTCGCCCATGCGCTCGTGCTCGGCATCACGAACTTCATCGTCGAAGATACCGAGGAAGCGCGCCAGAAGATCGCCGCGGCGGGGGGGCGGCCGATCAACGTGATCGAAGGGCCGCTGATGGACGGCATGAACATCGTCGGCGACCTGTTCGGTCAAGGCAAAATGTTCCTGCCGCAGGTGGTGAAATCGGCGCGCGTCATGAAGCAGGCCGTCGCCCACCTCATCCCGTTCATCGAAGAAGAAAAGAAGCGGCTCGCGCTCGCGGGCGGCGACGTGCGCGCGAAAGGCAAGATCGTCATCGCGACCGTGAAGGGCGATGTGCACGACATCGGCAAGAACATCGTGTCGGTCGTGCTCCAGTGCAATAACTTCGAGGTCGTCAACATGGGCGTGATGGTGCCGTGCAACGAGATCCTCGCTAAGGCGAAGGTCGAAGGCGCGGATATCGTCGGCCTCTCGGGACTCATCACGCCGAGCCTCGAAGAAATGGCCTACGTCGCCTCCGAAATGCAGCGCGACGAATACTTCCGCATCAAGAAGATCCCGCTCTTGATCGGCGGTGCGACGACCTCGCGCGTTCATACCGCGGTCAAGATCGCGCCGCACTACGAAGGGCCCGTCGTGTACGTGCCCGATGCCTCGCGCTCGGTATCGGTCGCATCGAGCCTGCTGTCGGACGAGGGGGCGGCCAAGTATCTCGACGACATCAAGGCCGAATATGACCGCGTCCGCCTGCAGCACGCCAACAAGAAAGCTCAGCCGATGGTGACGCTCGCGCAGGCGCGCGAGAACAAGACCAAAATCGATTGGGCCGCCTATCGGCCCGTCAAGCCCGGGTTCGTCGGCCGGCGCGTATTCAAGAACTACGATCTGAACGAACTCGCGCCGTATATCGACTGGGGCCCCTTCTTCCAGACCTGGGACCTCGCCGGCCCCTATCCGGCCATTCTTAACGACGAGATCGTCGGCGAATCCGCGCGGCGGGTGTTCTCCGATGCCAAGACGATGCTCGCGCGGCTGATTCAAGGCCGATGGCTGACGGCGAACGGCGTGATTGCACTGTTGCCCGCGAATACCGTCGGCGACGACGATATCGAAATCTACACTGACGATTCGCGCACGCAAGTGGCATTGACATGGCACAGCCTGCGTCAGCAAAGCGTGCGGCCCGTCGTCGACGGCGTGATGCGGCCGAACCGCTCGCTCGCCGATTTCATCGCACCAAAAGACTCCGGCGTTGCCGACTACATCGGGGTGTTTGCGGTGACGGCCGGGCTCGGCGTCGAGGCGAAGGAAAAGCAGTTCCTCGCCGATAACGACGACTACAGCGCGATCATGCTCAAGGCGCTCGCCGATCGTTTAGCCGAAGCATTCGCGGAAGCATTGCATGCAAGGGTGCGGCGCGAGCTCTGGGGCTACGCATCGGGCGAAACGCTCGACAACAATGCGCTGATTGCCGAGCAGTACACCGGTATTCGCCCGGCACCGGGCTACCCGGCCTGCCCCGATCACCTCGTCAAACGCGACTTGTTCGCCACGCTCAAGGCTGACGAAATCGGCATGACGGTGACTGAATCGCTCGCGATGCTGCCGGCCGCAAGCGTGTCGGGCTTTTACATCGCTCATCCCGAGAGCCGCTATTTCTCGGTCGGGAAGATCGCGCGCGATCAGGTCGAAGATTTCGCGCGCCGCAATGCGCTGTCCATGTCCGACGCCGAGCGCGCGTTGGCGCCGCTGTTGTAGGGTAAAACGAGCACGAGCGGCCCGAATCGTTTTGGCGCCGCTCAAACCCCCCAGAGGATATCGGCGTTTTCGCGCTGTGCGGCTCGCAGCATGTCGAGGAACGGGAACGCGCGCTGAGCAAGACCGATCGGCAACTCGTGATGCTCGTGGCCTTCCTCTCCCTCGTGGAAGTGTCCCTCGTGCTCGGCAATCTCCTGCTTGTCCGTCACGATCGCCGCCTCCAGCTTTGCGATGGCGGCAGGCAGTTCATCATGGGTAATCACGCCACGCGCGCCCAGTTGCTTTCCGACGATGCCAACCAGATACTGGGCCAGATTTTCGAGCATGGTGAGCTCGGGCGTCGCACGACACTTGAATGTAATCAACATAATGGACCCGTTTCTTTCGTTTTGTTTACCTTCACCTGACGCGCCGCCTCACCTGTCGCCGCGCGCAGCCGCCCTGCATTGGGCCGCGCGAGCCGGACGGCCCATCGGCGGCGCCTCATTGAGACATATTAGCACCTGGTAAAATCCGCCTAGACCCAAACGCGTGCCTGCACGGCTCGCGCCCGCGGCCGCAGCAGGACTCGCCTGCCCGCCCGCGCCAACCACTCGCGTCCGCCCGGCGGACCGCCATAGCCGACCGTATAGAAACCGCATGCTGCCAGAACATAAACACAGTCTCGAAGCCTCGCTCGCCGCCAGCGTCAAGCAAGTTCTCGCCGATGCGAGCGGCGCTGCCGCCCCCGCGCCCGCCACGCCCACCATCACGCTCGAGCGCCCGAAGGCAGTTGCGCACGGCGACGTGGCCTGCAACGTAGCAATGCAACTGGCCAAACCGCTGCAGAAGAATCCGCGCGAGCTCGCACAACGCATCGTCGATGCACTGCTCGCCCAGCCCGCCGCAAAAGACTTGATCGACACCGCCGAGATCGCGGGGCCGGGCTTCATCAATCTGCGCCTCACCGCGGCAGCGAAGCAGGCGGTCATCGGTGCCGTCATTGCGCAGGGCGCCGGCTTCGGGCGCTCGACACATGCGGCCGGCAAGCGCGTGCTCGTCGAATTCGTCTCGGCCAATCCTACGGGGCCGCTGCATCTGGGCCATGGCCGTCAAGCCGCGCTCGGCGATGCACTGGCGAACGTGCTCGCGAGCCAAGGCCATGAGGTTCATCGCGAGTTCTACTACAACGATGCGGGCGTACAGATTCACACCTTGGCGGTCTCGACCCAGGCGCGCGCCAAGGGCCTGAAGCCCGGCGACGCCGGCTGGCCCGAGGCCGCCTACAACGGCGAATACATTGCCGATATCGCGCGCGACTACCTGAACGGCGAGACGGTTGCCGCCAAAGACGGCGAGCCTGTCAAAGGCAAGGGCGACATTGACGATCTCGATGCGATCCGCAAGTTCGCCGTCGCCTATTTGCGCCACGAGCAGGACATGGACCTGCAAGCGTTCGGCGTGAAGTTCGATCAGTACTACCTCGAATCGTCGCTCTATGGGGAGGGCCGCGTCGCCAAGACGGTCGATGCCCTGATCGCGGCCGGCAAAACGTATGAGCAAGACGGTGCGCTCTGGCTGCGCACGACCGAATACGGCGACGACAAAGACCGCGTGATGCGCAAATCGGACGGCACCTATACCTACTTCGTGCCGGATATCGCCTATCACGTAGCGAAATGGGAACGCGGGTTCTCCAAAGTCATCAACGTCCAAGGCTCCGATCACCACGGCACCGTCGCGCGCGTGCGGGCGGGCCTCCAAGCGCTCGGCGCCGGTATCCCGCCAGGCTATCCGGACTATGTGCTGCATAAAATGGTCACCGTGATGCGCGAGGGCCAGGAGGTGAAAATCTCCAAGCGGGCGGGCAGCTACGTGACCGTGCGCGATCTGATCGAATGGTCGGGCGGCGCGCTGCCGGGGCAGGAAGCCGCGCCGGATCTGCTCGACGAGGCCACCATCACGCGCGGGCGCGATGCCGTACGCTTCTTCCTGATCTCGCGCAAAGCCGATACCGAGTTCGTGTTCGACGTCGACCTCGCGCTGAAGCAAAACGACGAGAACCCCGTCTACTACGTTCAATATGCGCACGCTCGGATCTGCTCGATCCTCTCCGAATGGAAAGCGCGCATGAACGGCGATGAAGCAGCGCTGCCGCACATCGACGTCTCGGTGCTCACGAGCGTGCGCGCGATGGCGCTCATGCACAAGCTGGCCGAGTATCCCGACATGCTCACCCATGCGGCTACGGAGATCGCGCCGCATGCGGTCGCGTTCTACTTGCGCGAGCTCGCGGGCGAATTCCACTCGTTCTACAATGCCGAGCGCGTGCTCGTTGATGTCCAAACCGAACGCGACGCGCGCATCGCGCTGTTGGCGGCTACGCGTCAGGTCCTCGCCAACGGCCTCGCCATGATCGGTGTTTCGGCGCCGGCCAAGATGTAACGCAACGCTCATTCGCCGCGCGGCGCCACGCGCCGTCGCTATAATCGATGCCGCCGTCGCGCGGCATTCGCTTGACGTGCGCCGCCCCGGGTTTCTTTCGCAGGTGATTCAGATAATGGCAAAACCGAGCCGTACTTCGTCACGCAGTCCTTCTCTCAAAGGAACGTCCCGCGGGGTCCGCCCCGAGGGCGCTTCCTTCGGGGCGACGAAACAAACCGGGGGCACGTTCCTCGGCATCGTGCTGGGCTTGATTGTCGGCCTCGCCATCGCAGTCGTCGTCGCGCTTTACATCACGCGCGCCCCGACGCCGTTCGTGGCGAAAGTCGCGCCGAACGCCGCGTCCGATGCGGGTGCCATCGCGCAACAGTACGATCCGAACCGCGCGCTGCAAGGAAAGACGCCGGGACAGCCCGTTCCGCAAGCGGCTCAGCAAACACCGGCGCCACCTAACACGGCGCCCGGACAATCGACCGTGCAGCCGCAATCGCCCGGCTTGCTGCAAGAGCCCCAAATCGTCGAAGTGCCGCCCGCGGGCGCCTCGAATGCGGCCAGCGCCCCCGCGCAGCCGCAGCAGGGCCAGGCTAACGGCCAGGCGCAGCAGAAGAAGCCGCCCCAAACGGCGAACGTTGCCCCGCCCGGCGCGGGCAGTACGACCCATGCGAACAACGGCGCATCCACGGCGGTGAACGAAGCGAATACGGGCTACTTCCTGCAAGTCGGGGCTTATAAGACGGCTGCGGATGCCGAGCAGCAGCGCGCCCGCCTCGCGTTCCAGGGCTTCGAATCGAAGGTGTCGCAACGCGATGCAGGCGGCGTGGTCTATTTTCGTGTGCGGATCGGCCCGTTCTCGAAGTTCGAGGATATGAATGCCACGCGTCAGCGTCTGTCGGACGCCGGCATCGATACCGCCGTGATTCGCTTCTCCAAGCAGTAAGGCATCACCGGCAGCGCGCCGCCCCCGCGATGAACCTGCAGGGGCGGCGCAAGTCTTAATCGGCAACCGCCGGTGTGCGCAGAAGCCGCCGCGGCTCGCCGGACAGGCGTTCCCCGTTTCCGCACAGAGCCAATATGAAAAAACTGTTCCGCACGCTGCTGTTCTCCGCCAGTCTCGCCGTCGTCAGCGCGGGCACGGCATACGCCTCGCCGTCCGCTCCCGTCGCCGGCACCGACTACACGGTCTTGAAAACGCCGCAGCCTGTCGACGTTCCCGCCGGCAAGATCGAAGTCATCGAGTTCATGTGGTACGGCTGCCCGCACTGCAACGAGTTCGACCCGTACCTCGAAAACTGGGTGAAAAAACAGCAGCCCGACGTTGTATTCAAGCGTGTGCCGGTCGCCTTTCGGGACGATTTCATTCCGCATTCGAAACTGCTTCACGCACTCGATGCGCTGGGGCTCGTTCAGCAGCTGACGCCGGCCGTCTTCCATGAAATCCACGTCAACAAGGATTACCTGCTGACGCCGGAAGATCAGGCCAAATTCCTGGCCACGAAGGGCGTGGACCCGAAGAAGTTCTTGGCCGCGTACAACTCGTTCTCGACGCAGACCGCGTTGAATCGCGACAAGCAGATGATTCAGGACTACAAGATCGACGGCGTGCCCACGCTCGCGATCCAAGGTAAATACGAAACCGGGCCCGCGGCCACCAACAGCCTGTCCGGTACGCTGCAGGTGCTCGACTACCTCGTCTCGCAGATCCGCGCGAAGAAGATGTAATGCACGGGGCGCCGGTATGAATGCACCGCTGAAGGTTTTCATTACCGGCGCCTCGAGCGGCATCGGCCTAGCCCTTGCTGCCGAATATGCGCGCCAAGGCGCGATACTCGGGCTCGTGGCGCGCCGAGCGGACGCCCTCGCCGCATTCGCTGCGCGCTTTCCGCACCGTTCGATATCGATTTATCCCGCCGACGTGCGCGACGATGCCGCCATCGCGCGTGCCGCGTCGCAATTCATCGGCGAATACGGCTTGGCCGATATCGTCATCGCGAACGCGGGCATCAGCAAAGGCGTCGCCACGGGACAAGGCGATCTCGCGGCGTTTCGCGAAGTGATGGACGTCAATTGCTTCGGCATGGCCGCGACGTTCGAACCGTTCGCGGGGCCGATGAGCGAAGCGAGGCACGGAACGCTCGTTGGTATCGCGAGCGTGGCGGGCGTGCGCGGCTTGCCCGGTTCGGGCGCCTATAGTGCGTCGAAAGCCGCGGCGTTCGCCTACCTGGAATCGCTGCGGGTCGAAATGCGTCCGTTCGGCGTTGCCGTCGTGACGATTGCCCCGGGCTACGTTCGCACGCCGATGACAGCCCACAATCCCTATCCAATGCCGTTCCTGATGGATCCCGAGCGCTTCGCACAGAAGGCCGCCGATGCGATCGCGCGCAAAGTGCGCTTTGCCGTGTTTCCTTGGCCGATGCGGATCGTCGCTACGCTGCTTCGCTGCCTGCCTCGCTGGCTGTACGACCGGCTTTTCGAGAAAGCGCCGCGCAAACCGCGCGCGGTCGGTTGAGAACCTGGCCGCGGCGAGCTTGGCCGGCTTGACCGAATCGTTGCTCGGGGAAGCCGCCGTTGCCGCAGACTCGAACCGCACCGGAGAAATCATGGCCCGACGCTTTCCCAACCGCGCGCGACGCTAACACCGACCATGCCTACCCGCCGAATCGACGCCGCCGGCGTCGAACATCCCCGCGCCGGCAGCAACGCCCGCATCGTCTCGCTCGTTCCCAGCATCACGGAACTACTGTTCGCGCTGGGGCTTCACGAGCGCATCGTCGGCCGCACCGGCTTTTGCGTGCACCCGCGCGACGCCGTGCGCTCGGTGCCGAAAGTCGGCGGCACGAAGGCCGTCAAGCTCGAGGCGATCCGCGCACTCGCGCCCACGCACGTGATCGTCAACATCGACGAAAACGAGAAGCCGACGATCGATGCCCTCGCTCAGTTCGTCCCTCACGTTGTCGTCACGCACCCGCTGACGCCGCACGACAATCTGCCGCTCTATGAACTCATGGGCGGCATCTTCGGTTGCGAGGGGCAAGCGCAGCGGCTCGCGGACGAACTGTGCTCGCGGCTCGACGCGGTCGAACGCGAGGCTTGGCCCGAGCAACGCGTGCTGTACGCGATTTGGCGCGATCCATGGATGACGATCGCACGGGATACCTACATCTCGACGATGCTGCGCCTCGTCAACTGGCAAACTTGGCCGGACGTCACAGGCGGCTTTTCAGGCGCCGAGCGCTACCCGACCTTCGACTTCGATGCACCCGGACTCGCAACCGTCAAGCGGATCTTGCTCTCCTCCGAGCCATACCGCTTCACGGCAAAACACCGCGACGCGCTTGCCGCCGATGCGCGGCTCGCCGGCAAGGCGATACAACTCGTCGATGGGGAGATGCTGTCCTGGTACGGTGCGCGCGCGATCGAGGGCATCGATTACCTGCGCAGCCTCGCCATGGCGCACGAACGCGACGCCTAGTGCTGCCTAGCAGGCCATAGCAGCACTCGGCAGGCTATCGACGCACACGCCAACGGGCGCGCCGCGCCCTCACGATCGGCATATCCTTATAAGGGGCGTATCGTTGTCGATCGTCCTCGCTTGCGCTAAGCTGCTTGGCTCGACCCGCCGCCTCACTTGGAGAATCCATGCGCGTCAAACTGCTCGCCGCTACGCTCGCCGTCTTGCCCGCCCTCGCGCTCGCCAAGCCGCTCACGGTTTGCACCGAATCGAGTCCCGACGGCTTCGACGTCGTGCAATTTAACTCGCTTGTCACGACGAATGCATCGGCCGACGTGCTCTTCAACACGCTTGTCGACTACGACGAGGCTGCAAAGAAAGTCGTGCCCTCGCTCGCACAAAAGTGGGAAGTGAGCAGCGACGGTCTCACCTATACGTTCCATCTGCGCCCCAACGTCGCATTTCAAACCACGGATTACTTCAAGCCGACGCGCCCGCTCGATGCGGACGACGTCGTCTTTACGTTCGACCGGATGCTCGACGACGCCAACCCCTGGCACAAGGTGGCCGGCCCGAACGGCTTCCCGCACGCGCAATCGATGGGGCTCGTCAAGCTCGTCAAGACCATCAAGAAGATCGACAACCATACGGTGCAGTTCGATCTGAACGAACCGAATGCCACGTTCCTCGCCGTGCTGACGATGGGCTTCGCCTCGATCTATTCGGCCGAATACGCCGATCAACTGCTCAAGGCCGGAAAGCAGTCGGAATTGAACGCCAAGCCGATCGGCACGGGCCCGTTCGTCCTGAAAAGCTATACGAAGGACGCCGTGATCCGCTACGACGCCAACCCCACCTACTGGGGGCCCAAGCCGAAGGCCGAGCGGCTCATCTACACGATCACGCCCGATGCGGCCGTGCGCATGCAGAAGGTCAAGGCGAACGAATGCCAGATCGCGCTTTCGCCCAAGCCCGGCGACGTAGCTGCCGCAAAAGACGACAAGGCGCTCGCGGTCGTGCAAACGCCCGCCTTCATGACAGCCTTCGTGGCGTTGAATACGCAACATAAGCCGCTCGACGACGAGCGGGTGCGACAGGCGATCAACATGGCGTTCGACCGCGCCAATTACTTGAGGGTCGTGTTCGAAGGCACGGCGGCTCCGGCCGTGAATCCGTATCCGTCTACGACCTGGAGCTACGACAAAACGATCGCTGCCTACTCCTACGATCCGCAGAAGGCGAAGGATCTGCTAAAGCAAGCCGGCTATCCGAACGGGTTCTCGACGACGATCTGGGTGCGTCCGCAAGGCAGTGTGCTCAATCCGAAGCCCAAAGCGGGTGCCGAACTGCTGCAGGCCGATCTCGCGAAGATCGGTGTCAAGGCCGAGGTCAAGATCATCGAATGGGGCGAGCTCATCAAGGAGGCGAAGCAAGGGCAGCATGACATGCTGTTCATGGGATGGGCCGGCGACAACGGCGACCCGGACAACTACCTCACGCCGCTGTTCAGCTGCAACGGCGTGAAGTCGGGCATCAACTTCGCCCGCTATTGCGATCCGAAGCTCGATAAGCTGATTGCGGACGCGAAGGCAACCGCGGACCAACCCGCGCGCTCGAAAGACTACGAGGCGGCGCAGAAGATCATCCACGACGAGGCGCTCTGGATTCCGCTCGGCTATCCGACCGCGAGCGCCATTACGCGCAAGACGGTGACCGGCTATAAAGTCAGCGCGTTCGGCCGGCAAGACTTTTCGGACGTCTCAGTCGAATGACGCGGCGCGCGCTTCGGTTCGTTGACGTCCGGCGTAGGACCGCCGTACGCTAGCGCCCGACGCAAAGAATCGATCCAGGCAAGCCGGGGCAGCCATGCGAAACCTCAGCCGCATCGTGGCGGCTTTTACAATCTGGGCCGCGGCGAGCGCTGCGGGCGCCGCCTTCGGGCAAGAGGCCGCGCTCGAACCGGACATGGGCGCATCGGTCGCAGTCACGCCAATGGCCGTCGCGCAAGTCGACGTTGCGCCGACGACCGAGATGCCGCCCCCCACCGCGCCTATCCCGGCTGCACCCAAAGGGCCTGCCCCGATGGTGGCCGTGCCCCAGGCCGTTTATGTCACCCACTTCGTCGCTGTGCCGGCCGGGGCGCCCCCTGCCGGGCTGCTTGCCCATCTGCGCGCGGCGCTGCATGCACACGCCGCAGGCCGCGATGCGGGGCTCGTCGCCCAGGCGGTCGTCCTGAGGCTGAACCACGCCGGTGTGGCCGCGCGCTATCTGGCTCCGGGCGAGCCGCCGCCCGTGACGGGCTGGCTCATCGGCGGCGTATTCCATCTGCAAGGCGAGGCGAGCGCAGCTCCGTCCGACGGCACCGCGCCGGAAAGCGAGCGGGAAGCGCTGGGCGCCGATGTTTCCGTCACCGTTGCCGACCTCGAGCACGGCGCCGATACGCCATTCGCCATCTTGGGCGTACCGCCTGCCCCATCGGGCGGCGCGGACGGGTGGCGGCCGTACGTCGTGCCGGCCAAGCTCTCGTTCGAGCGAGCCGACCGCAATGCCGCCGTGGCCGCACTCGCGCAGCAGATCGTCGATGCGTTCGTCGGCAACATGAACGCGCTGCGTCAGGCCGACGCCCGAGCAATTTCGCCTTAAGCCCGACCCCGCTTTCTGCGCCGCACGTCCCACGGGTTCACGCGGTAGCAACGTAGGCGCGGCTGCTCTATCCTTCATGGCGAACGCAGCGCCGCACCCGGCGCGCCATTCCGGAGCTCGCCAATGTCCTATCTGCTGTTGATCATGGAACCGATCGGCCAGCGCGCCGAACGTACGCCCGACGAGGGGCGCGCCGCCTACGACGCGATGGTCCGCTTCGCCGAGGATTTGAAAACACGGGGCCTGCTCGTGAATGCGCAGTCGCTCGCCTCGACCGACGAAGCCGTGCGCGTGGAGTTGCGCGGCAGCGAACGCCGTTTTATCGACGGTCCCTTCGCCGAAGCCAAGGAAATGGTCGGCGGGTTTTATCTGCTCAATTGCGATCGCGAAGACGAAGCCCTGGCCATCGCGGCCGAGTGCCCGGCGGCGCAATGGTGCTCCGTCGAGGTACGCCGGCTCGCGCCCTGTTTCGAGTAACCGGCTCGGGCCCGAGCCGGGATGAACCTTCGATGTTGCCGCCCCGAATCGATGCGCCGATGTCGAACCTGCAGTCTTTCGTTCGTCGTAGAGACAGGAGCGCGATGAGCGGTCTCCATCACCTTCGAGGAGCGAAACGATGCGATTTATGATCATGGTCCGGGCCAATACCCAAAGCGAATCGGGCGCGATGCCCGAAGAAGCGCTGATCGCCGCCATGGCGGCCTACCATGAGGCGCTCGCAAAGGCGGGCGTCCTGCTCGACGCGAACGGGCTGCAGCCAAGCTCGAATGGCTGGCGCGTGCACTACCGCGGCGGCAAGGGCACGATCATCGACGGACCGTTCGCCGAGACCCACGAGCTCATCGCCGGTTACACGCTGATTCAAGTGCGCTCGCGCGAAGAAGCGCTCGAGTGGGCGCGGCGCTTCCCGGCGCCGTTCGGCGAACTGGCCGATGGCGAAATCGAGGTCAGGCCGCTTTACGAGTTCGACGATTTCCAGCCGAGCGCGAGCGTCGAGCGCTTCCCCCGGATCGACGCGAGCCTGCGCTGAGCCGAGCGATGCCCAATCCCACCCATCGAGCCATCGAAGCGGTCTGGCGCATCGAAGCGGCGCGTGTGGTTGCCCACGCGGCGCGGCTGGTGCGAGACATCGGCGTCGCCGAAGAACTCGCGCAGGACGCGCTCGTGGCCGCACTCGAACATTGGCCGCGCGACGGCGTGCCCGACAATCCGGGCGCCTGGCTCATGGCAACGGTCAAGCATCGCGCGCTCGATAAGTTGCGGCAAGATGCGCTGCATGCGAAAAAGCATGAAGCGATCGGGCGCGATTTGGATGCGCTCGAAGCGCATGTCGTCCCCGACTTCGTCGACGCGCTCGATGCCGCGCGCGCCGACGACATCGGCGACGATCTACTGCGGCTCATTTTTACGGCTTGCCACCCCGTGCTGTCGATGGACGCCCGCGTCGCACTAACGCTGCGGCTGCTCGGCGGGCTCGCCACGCACGAGATTGCACGCGCGTTCCTGGCGCCCGAAGCCACCATCGCGCAGCGGATCGTGCGCGCCAAGCGCACGCTGCGAGAAGCGCGCGTGCCGTTCGAAGTGCCGCGCGCCGAAGCTCGCGCGACACGCATGGCGTCGGTGCTCGAAGTGATCTACTTGATCTTCAACGAGGGCTACGCAGCGACGGCCGGCGACGATTGGGTACGCCCGGCGCTCTGCGACGAAGCACTACGCGTGGGCCGCATCCTCGCCGAGTTGGCGCGCGAAGACAGCGAGGTGCACGGGTTGGTCGCACTGATGGAACTGCAGGCGTCGCGGCTGCACGCGCGCATCGACACGAACGGCCGCCCCGTGCTGCTCTCCGATCAAGATCGATCGCGCTGGGACCCGCTCTTGATTCGGCGCGGGCTCGCTGCGCTTGCGCGTGCCGAAGCGCTCGGCGGCGCGCTCGGCCCCTACGCGCTGCAAGCCGCATTGGCGGCGTGCCATGCGCGTGCGCATCGGGCAGAAGAGACCGACTGGGTCCGGATCGTCGCGCTCTATGACGCGCTTGCGCAGGTCAACCCTTCGCCCGTCGTCGAACTCAATCGCGCGGTCGCCGTCGGCATGGCCTTCGGCCCGCAGGCAGGGTTCGCGCTCGTCGAAGCGCTCGCGGCCGATCCGGCGCTCACGCGCTACCACTGGCTGCCCAGCGTACGCGCCGATTTCCTCGCCAAGCTCGGCCGGCTCGACGAAGCGCGCTCGGAGTTCGAGCGCGCGGCCGCCATGACGCAAAACGCACGCGAGCGTGAATTGCTGCTGTTACGCGCCGACGCAATGCGCTCGGGGCGTTAGCGCTCGGGCGCCTAGCCCCGCACGGGCGAGAACCGCACGATCTCATCGGCGTCCTCGCGACGCTCGAGCTCGCCCGCCAGCCACAACAGATGCAGGTGGGCGAGCGCTTCGCCCATCGCGAACGTCATTTGATGGATATCGAGCGCGCGCTTGAACATCAGCGGCACGATGTCGGCCGCGCTCATCGGCCGCTCGGCGCACGCCTCGCGCACTTCGGCGAGCCGCGCGACGTGGTGCTCGCGCAACTGCGCAATGCGCGTATGCAAGCCGCGGAACGGCTTGCCGTGCGAGGGCAGCACGAGCGCCGCGGCCGGCAACGATTCGTAGCGGTCCAGCGATGCCAGGTAGAGCGCGAGCGGGTTGCCTTCGGGCTCGATATCGAACACGGAGACGTTCGTCGAGATGCGCGGCAGCACCATGTCGCCCGAAATCAACACACCCGTCGCCTCGCAAAAGAGCGCGGCATGTTCAGGCGAATGGCCATACCCGGTGATGATGCGCCACTCGTTATCGCCGATGCGCAACCCATCGCCCTCGCGCAGACGCCGATACTGCGAGGGCATCGACGGCACGAGCTTCGCGTAATAGTCGCGCCGGTTGCTGAGCTTCTCGAGCGCAACCGGATCGGCCAGCCCATGCCGGGCGAAATGGCGTGCCGCGCCCTCGCCCCCGGCGTTGGAACCGTCTCCGGCAGCCATCACGCGCCCGAGCATATACTCGCCGAGCGTGATCCAAAGCCGTACGTTCCAGCGCTCGCGCGCACCGCCTTTGCAGATCCAATCGGCGAGCCCCAGATGGTCCGGGTGGCAATGCGTGACAACCGTGCGCAAGACGGGCAAGCCCCCGAGCTCATGCTCGAAAATGCGTTCCCAATTCGCCTTGATCGATTCGTCGGCGATGCCGCAATCGATCACGGTCCATCCCTGCTTACCCTCGATTTCATCGCGCAACAGCCACAAATTGATGTGATCGAGCGCAAACGGTAACGGCATGCGCACCCAATAGACGCCGGGCGCCACCTCGCGCAACCGGCCCGGCTCGGGCAGCGCGTCGGCGAACGGATAGTCGAGTTGATGTTCCAATGCATTCATCGGGGAGATTCTCGGTCGATGCAACCGCCTCGCGCGGCCAGTTGCGCTTTGCTGAAGTTGACGATAACGTAAACGTCGATCGATTCTACCCGATCGCGCGCGTTAAAATCGTATGCCCCGTTTGCCTCGGCTGCCCCGCGGGCGCCGCCTACCATCCGACGCGATGACCATGACTCAGCACTTCACGATCACCGAACTCGCGCGCGAATTCGACGTCACGCCCCGCGCGATCCGTTTCTACGAGGATCAAGGGCTGCTCGCGCCGCGCCGCGAGGGCGCGAGCGGTCTGCGTCGCGTCTACTCCACGCGCGACCGCACGCGCCTGAAGCTGACGCTACGCGGCAAGCGGCTCGGCTTCACGCTGTCGGAGATCCGCGCGCTGCTCGATCTGTACGAATCGCCGACCGATACCGTCCCGCAACTGCACGCATTCCTCGCAACGATTGCCGAGCACCGGCAAGTGCTCGAGCGTCAGATGGAGGATTTGACGGCGACGCTGGAAGACCTCGCGCAATACGAAGCGCAATGTCGGACGATGCTGCTCGAAAACCATCCCCGCGCCGACAGTAGCGCCGTGCTGCAGAGCAGCATCGCGCAATCCGAGGAAACATGAAGCACTTTCCCAAACTGCTGTCCTCGCAGATCGGCTTCGACGTCGCGCAGACGATGCTCGAAGGATTCAATCGCCATTACGGCAACTTCCGCGAGGTGGCCGTCCGCGCGAAAACGCTGTTCGAGGCGGCCGATTGGCTCGCGCTGCAAAAGCTCGCGCGCGACCGCATCGCCTCGTATGACGATCGCGTCGACGAATGCGTGCGCCTGCTCGAGGACGAATACGATGCCGAAAACATCGACGACGAAGTGTGGCAGCAGATCAAGCTTCACTACATCGGCTTGCTCACGCACCATCTGCAGCCCGAATGCGCGGAGACATTCTTCAATTCCGTCTGCTGCAAAATCCTGCACCGCTCGTATTTCAACAACGATTTCATCTTCGTGCGGCCCGTCATTTCGACGGAGTATCTGGAGAACGAAGAGCCGGCCGCGAAGCCGACCTATCGCGCCTACTACCCGGGAAAGGACGGCCTGGCCGCCACGCTCGAGCGCATCGTCACCAATTTTCAGTTGGAGCGGCCATTCGAGGATTTAACGCGCGACGTCGCCTGCATCATCGATACGATCCACGAAACCTACGGCGCGTTTGCGGAAGCGTTCAACTTCCAAGTGCACGTGCTCTCCTCGCTGTTCTTCCGCAACAAAGCCGCCTACATTGTCGGGCGCATCATCAACGGCGAACTGTTGCTGCCGTTCGCCGTGCCGATCCGCCATGTCAAGCCGGGTCTGCTCGCGCTCGATACGGTGCTGCTCAAACGTGAGCAGCTGCAAATCATCTTCAGCTTTTCGCACTCGTATTTTCTCGTCGACATGGACGTGCCCTCCGCCTACGTCGACTTCCTCGGCACGATCATGCCGGGCAAGCCGAGAGCGGAAATCTATACGTCGGTCGGCTTGCAGAAGCAAGGCAAGAACAACTTCTATCGCGACCTGCTCAAGCATCTGTCGCATTCGAGCGATCATTTCATCGTGGCGCCCGGCATCAAGGGGCTCGTGATGGTCGTCTTTACGCTGCCCTCGTTCCCGTACGTCTTCAAGATCATCAAAGACGTCTTTCCACCGCCGAAGGACACGACGCGCGAGAAGATCCAAGAGAAATACCTGCTTGTGAAACGGCACGACCGGCTCGGGCGCATGGCCGACACGCTCGAATATTCGAGCGTCGCCCTGCCGCTCGCGCGCTTGGACGAGCAACTCGTGCGCGAGCTAGAGAAAGAAGCGCCGTCGATGATCGAGTACGAAGGCGATTGCCTTGTCATCAAGCACGTCTACATCGAGCGCCGCATGGTGCCGCTCAACCTATTCCTGCAAAACGGCACGCAAGCCGATATCGAGCACGCGATCAAGGAATACGGCGATGCGGTCAAGGAGCTCATGCAGGCGAACATCTTCCCGGGCGACATGCTCTACAAGAATTTCGGCGTCACCCGGCACGGGCGGGTGGTGTTCTACGACTACGACGAAATCGAGTATCTGACGAACTGCAATGTGCGCCGGGTGCCGCAAGCGCAAAACGAGGAGGACGAGCTGTCGGCCGAGCCGTGGTACGGCGTTGCGCCCAACGACATCTTTCCCGAAACCTATTCGACGTTCCTGCTCGGGGACCCCACCGTGCGCCAGTATTTCATGCGCCATCACGCCGATTTCTTCGATCCCGCGCTTTGGCAAAAACATAAGGAATTCTTGCTCAAGGGCGAGTTGCCCGACTTCTTTCCGTACGACCGAAGCGCGCGCTTTTGCGTCCGCTACGCGGAACGCTTCGCGCAGCCAAAAAGTCCCGATGCCGCCCACGCTGCCGATGCCGATGCCGCTACGGCACCCGGCGGCGGCACGGATGCGGCGCGTGCGGCGTGAGGCTGCTTGCATCCGCGCGCCCGGTCGCCTTCCTTCATCGCCCTGGTCCGTTAGGGGCTAACCACTACGACGACGCACTATGAACGATCAGAACCATCCGCTCGCACAGCTGTTCGCCAATAATGAAGCGTGGGTCACACGCAAGCTCGCCGAAGATCCCGAGTACTTCGCGCGGCTCGCCGATCAACAGGCGCCCGAGTACCTTTGGATCGGCTGCTCCGATTCGCGCGTGCCCGCGAACCAGATCATCGGCCTGCCGCCGGGCGAAGTGTTTGTCCACCGCAACATCGCGAACGTCGTCGTCCACTCGGATCTGAACTGCCTCTCGGTGATCCAGTTCGCGGTCGATTTGCTCAAGGTCAAGCACATCATGGTGGTGGGCCACTATGGCTGCTCGGGCGTCGGCGCGGCGCTGCACGACCGGCGCGTGGGCCTCGCCGACAACTGGCTGCATCATATTCACGACGTGCGCGCGAAGCATGCGGCGCTGCTCGAAGAGTGGCCGATGGTGGCGCGCCATCGGCGCCTGGTCGAACTGAACACGATCGAGCAGGTCGTCAACGTCTGCCGCACGACGATTGTCAACGACGCCTGGGCGCGCAGCCAGCCGCTCACCGTGCATGGCCTCGCCTACGGCGTGCACGACGGCCGGGTGCGCAACCTCGGGATGACGATTTCGAGCGCCGATATGCTCGAGTCAACCTATCAACGCTGTGTCGCCGCGCTATCGGCCGGGCAGGCCGGATCAGCGCAAAACGACGTGGTCGCCGCCGACGCCGCGACCCTCGCGAAGGTCGAACAGGTGGTCCATGGTGTGATCAAGGAGATCAAGCATGACTGACACTACGCGCAGTACCCAAGATCCGATCGTCATCGTCTCCGCGGCCCGTACGCCGATGGCCGCGTTTCAAGGCGACTTCGCTTCGCTCACGTCGCCGCAGTTGGGCTCGATCGCCGTCGCGGCGGCACTCGAGCGCTCGGGATTGAAGCCTGAGCAAATCGACGAAGTCCTGATGGGCTGCGTGCTGCCCGCGGGGCTCGGCCAGGCCCCGGCGCGGCAGGCGGCGCTGGGTGCGGGTCTGCCGCTGGCGACGGGCTGCACGACGATCAACAAGATGTGCGGCTCGGGCATGCGCGCCGCGATGTTCGCGCACGACATGCTCGCCGCCGGCTCGGTCGACGTCGCGATCACGGGCGGCATGGAAAGCATGAGCAATGCCCCCTACCTGCTGCCGAAGGCGCGCGGCGGCATGCGCATGGGCCACGGGCAAGTGCTCGATCACATGTTCCTCGACGGCTTGGAGGACGCCTACGACAAGGGCCGCCTGATGGGCACGTTCGCCGAGGAATGCGCAAGCGCCTATGGGTTCACGCGCGAGGCGCAAGACGCGTTCGCGGTCGAATCGCTGGTGCGAGCCAAACGAGCGAACGAAGACGGCACGTTTGCATGGGAAATCGCACCGGTGACCGTCGCGGGCCGCAAAGGCGACGAAACCACGATCGCACGCGACGAGCAACCGTTCAAAGCCAACCTCGATAAGATTCCGACGCTCAAGCCCGCCTTCAGCAAGACGGGAACGGTCACGGCCGCGAACGCGTCGTCCATCTCCGATGGCGCCGCGGCGCTCGTCATGATGCGCGCATCGACGGCCGAACGGCTTGGCATGGTGCCGCTCGCGCGGATCGTCGGCCATAGCACGTTCGCTCAGGCGCCGTCGAAGTTCACGACGGCGCCCGTCGGCGCCATCCGCAAACTGTTCGAGAAGAACGGTTGGCGTGCGGGCGAGGTGGACCTTTACGAGATCAACGAAGCGTTCGCGGTCGTGACGATGGCCGCGATGAAGGATCATGCGATCGCGCACGAGAAGGTGAACGTGAACGGCGGCGCCTGCGCGCTCGGCCACCCGATCGGTGCGTCGGGCGCCCGCATTCTCGTCACGTTGATCGGCGCGCTGCGCGCACGCGGCGGCAAACGCGGCGTGGCGAGCTTGTGCATCGGTGGGGGTGAAGCAACGGCCATGGGGATTGAAATCGTTTAGGGTTCTTCGGTTGCCGTTTCGATTTTAAGTTTCGGGTTTCAGGTCGGGGGCTCGATGCTCGCCCTCGGGCCCGAGCTCGCTTCGATCGGCTCGGGCCGGCAGTGTCGTAAGGAGGCATCGATGAAGACCGTATTGATCGTGGGCGCATCGCGCGGCATCGGCCATGAGTTCGTCCGGCAGTACGACGCCGCGGGCTGGCGCGTCATTGGCACCGCGCGCGACGGCCGCGCGCTGGCCGAACTGGAAACACTGGGCGCGCAGCCGATCTCGCTCGATGTCACCGAGCCCGCCGACCTCGCCGCGCTGGAGGCCAAGCTCGCCGGCGAACGGCTCGACGTCGCGCTGATTGTCGCGGGCGTCTACGGCCCGGCCACGGAAGGCGTCGAGCCGTTCAGCGTGGAGGATTTCGACTACGTGATGACGACGAACGTGCGCGGCCCGATGATGCTGATGCCGATGCTGTTGCCGCTCGTGGAATCCGCGCAGGGCGTGCTCGGTGTGCTCTCGAGCCGCATGGGCAGCATCGCCGAGGCAACCGGCACGACCGGCTGGCTGTATCGCGCGAGCAAGGCCGCGCTGAACAGCGCTTTGCGGACCACGGCGCTGCAGACGCGGCGCGCCACCTGCATCGCGCTGAACCCGGGCTGGGTGCGCACCGCCATGGGCGGCGCGCATGCGGCGATCGAGGCTGAACGCAGCGTCTCGGGCATGCGCACGGTCATCGCCGCTGCCGCCGTCGATCGAGCGCGCTATCACGGCCGATTCGTTCAGTACGATGGAACGTCGATCGATTGGTAGTCCTACGAACAATCAAGTCGATACGGAGACGCCGACATGGTGCTCGACCAAGATCACGCGATGATCCGCGATGCCGTACGCACATTCGTGCGCGAGGCCATCGTTCCCTTTGCGGCCACGTGGGACCGCGAGCGCACGTTCCCTAAGGACGTGCATCGACAACTGGCCGAACTCGGTGCCTATGGCGTGCTCGTGCCGACCGATTTCGGCGGCGCGGGGCTCGATGCGCTCGCGCTGGCCCTCATCCTCGAGGAGATCGCGGCAGGCGACGGCGGGACGTCCACGGCCATCTCCGTCAACAACTGCCCGGTCTGCAGCATCTTGCTCGCGTACGGCGACGAGCAGCAAAAGCGCGATTGGCTCACGCCGCTCGCGCGCGGCGAGATGCTGGGCGCATTCTGTTTGACCGAGCCGCAAGCGGGCTCGGATGCCTCGGCACTTCGGACAAGCGCGGTGCGCGAGGGCGAGCACTACGTCATCGACGGCGTCAAGCAATTCATCACGAGCGGGAAGAACGGCGATGTCGCGATTGTCCTGGCCGTGACCGATAAAGCGGCGGGTAAGCGCGGCATCAGCGCGTTCATTGTTCCGACGAATACGCCTGGCTACCTCGTCGCGCGGCTCGAGGACAAACTCGGCCAGCATTCGTCGGATACGGCGCAGATTGTCTTAGAAGGCTGTCGCATTCCGGCCGCGAACCGCATCGGCGCCGAGGGCGAGGGCTACAAGATCGCGCTCTCGGGGCTCGAGGGCGGGCGCATCGGCATTGCCGCCCAAAGCGTCGGTATGGCGCGCGCCGCGTTCGAAGCGGCGTTCGCGTATGCGCGCGAACGGGAAAGCTTCGGCCAGCCGCTTTATGCCCACCAAGCCGTGCAGTTCCGCTTCGCGGAGATGGCGACGCAACTCGAAGCCGCGCGCCAACTGGTCTGGCACGCAGCTTCGCTCAAAGACGCGGGCCTGCCGTGCCTCACCGAGGCGGCCATGGCGAAGCTATTTGCATCGGAGGCCGCCGAGCGCATTTGCTCCGCTGCATTGCAGGCCTTCGGCGGATACGGCTACGTCAACGATTTTCCGGTGGAACGCATCTACCGCGACGTACGCGTATGCCAGATCTACGAAGGCACGAGCGACATCCAAAAGATCCTGATCGCCCGGGGGCTTGCCGCGTGACAAGCGCATCCCAGCCCAAACCACCGCCGCTCGACTGCCCGTGCGGGGGTGCGTCACCCGGGCGTCAGGCCGACGCGCCGGCACCGCGCTTCGCCGCCTGCTGCGGCCGCTATCTCGATGGGCCGGCCGCGGCGCCCACCGCGCTGGAACTGATGCGCTCACGCTACACGGCCTTTGTGCTCGGCCGTACAGACTACCTGCGCGCGACATGGGACCCTGCAACGCGTCCAGTCGATCTCGACGTCAATGCCGATGCCCCCGACGCGCCGCGCTGGCTCGGGTTGCAAATCAGACGTTTCGAGTCGCAAGACGAGCATCATGCGATCGTCGAATTCGTGGCCCGCTATAAGCAAGCCGGCCGCGCTTATCGTCTGCACGAAGTGAGCCGTTTTGTGTGCGACGACGACAAACGCTGGCGCTATATCGATGGCGACGTGAGCGAGCACTGACTCGCCTCCTCTCTCGGCGGATCTTGGCCTCGGCAAAGGTTACCGCCGCACTCACTCGGGCCGCCGCGCGCCCCGGGTTCTCCTGCATTGCACGAAACATTTCAGCACAGCTACGATGGCGTCGCTTGTGGTGCGTCGGAACGGACGTCTCGCGACGGCCCGGCCGGCTATCGACGCCGGCGACAACAATGCTGCCTAGGGGCAACCCTTGGCCAGCCTTCGCCACGCACCACTTTCCCGTGGTTTTGCGCCATCGGCCACCGCTCATCGCTGCCGAAGGGGCAAATTGCGGCCGGTGCCGGCCTCTATTTGGGCAACGGCGCCGCGCGCGGCTCGCGGATACTGATCGTGCCGGGCAGATCGATACGCCCGGCTCATCGTCGCGATGCATTTTTTGGGAATCAGGGCAGAGACGCGCATGAGTTTGAAGAACGTATTCGTCGGTTGTTTGTGCGCGTGTGCATCGGCTGGCGCTTTCGCCGGTTCCGGCGCCGCGGGGCCGTCGGCCGACGACGCGCTGCGCAGCGTGACGATGGCCTCGAACGACACCGGCCGGCTGTCCAGGGCGAGCGTCGCGCCGCTCGAATTCGGCGAGGCGCCCTATCGGCTTCCCGCGCTCGCCGGCAATCTGAACGAAGCGATCGTGCGCATTCCGGTCGATGCGGCCGGGACGATCACGCTGCAGGCGACCCTCTACAAGCCCGACGGCAACGGCCCTTTTCCGCTTATCGTATTCAATCACGGCAAGATCGAGGGCGATCCGCGCGCACAGCCGCGCAGCCGACCGCTCTCGTTCGCTCGTGAATTCGTCCGGCGCGGCTACGTCGTCGTCGCGCCGAACCGCGAGGGGTTCGCGGGCTCGGGCGGCACGTATCGGCAGGAAGGCTGTGACGTCGAAAAGAACGGCATGGCGCAAGCCGACGACGTCAAAGCGACGATCGATTACATGTCCCGCCTCTCATATGTCGATGCGTCCCATATCGTGGTGGCAGGCACCTCGCACGGCGGGTTGACGACAATGGCGTATGGCGTCGAGGCGGCGCCTGGCGTGCGCGGTCTCATCAATTTCTCAGGCGGGTTGCGGCAAGACGCCTGCGCACGATGGCAAGACAACCTCACGCACGCGTTCGAGCAATACTGCGAGGCCGTGCGTATCCCCTCGCTGTGGGTCTACGGCGACAACGATTCGGTCTGGACGCCCGCTTTGACCCAGCGCATGTACGCAGCCTACCTCGAGCATGGCGCGCAGGCGAAAATGGTCGACTTCGGCGATTACAAGAACGACGCGCACCGGCTCGTGGTCGATCGCGACGGCGTGCGGGTCTGGTGGCCCGCGGTCGATGCGTTCCTCGAGCGAATCGGCATGCCCACGCACGTGCAGTATCAAGTCCAGGGGCCCGCGATACCGCGACCGTCAGGCTACGCGTCCGTCGATGCGGTGAGCGCCGTGCCCTATGTCGATGCTACCGGGCGCGAGGCTTATCGCAAGTTCTTGAGCCAGTATCCGACGCGTGCATTCGCTGTGTCCTCTTCTGGCGCATGGTCGTGGGCGGAGGGCGGCGACGATCCGATGTCGGTCGCGCTCGCCAACTGCCGCAAAGAGAACGGCAACGCCCCGTGCCGGCTTTATGCCGTCGACAATCAGGTCGTCTGGAACGACAAGTCTCGATCCGACTCGCAAACGGCTTCCTCAGCCCAGCGCGATGATGCGAACCCGTCGGCGCTGGCCAGCCGCGATTGATCCCTAGCGCGAGCACTCGCTCGCGCGCCTTCCTCTTTCATCTGTTCTTTGCGTGGATGGCTCCGCCCCGAGCACTCAACGCGATGAGGCCATGGTGGTCACGAATCGGTTCCAAGCGCCCATCGCAAATTTTTTTCGCGCGGGTGTCTCACTCTGCCGTCGTCAATTCAGCGTATTTCAGCCGATCTGACCGGAAGCGTCGCTAGATGCCTGAAACAGCCGGCAACGGCGTCTGCGCGCGTGGCGCGGGGATAGGTGCAATCGCGCGCCGAACGCGCTACGCTCACGCCGTTTCGTTCGCGCAGCGGTCGTCGCCTATTGGCTATCGACGTACCGTCAGCGCGTTTTCAGCATGAACGGGGCGCGAACGCGTGCCGCCGTTCGCGCCATGGAGCGGTGATTGGACACGCAAGCAGTCGACGACGGAAAGGTAGACGCACAGGACTGGGTGGCCAGAAGCCTCAGATCCGTCTGGCATCCGTGCACGCAGATGAAGCACCACGAGCGGCTGCCGCTCGTTGCCGTCGCGCGCGGCAAGGGCGCATGGCTTTACGATCGCGATGGCCGCCGCTACCTCGATGCGATCAGCTCCTGGTGGGTGAATCTATTCGGCCATGCGAACGACGACATCAACGCAGCCTTGAAGACGCAACTCGATACGCTCGAGCACGCGATGCTCGCGGGCTGCACGCACGAGTGCGCCGTCGAACTCGCAGAGCGGCTCTCGGCCCGTACGCAAGGCACGCTCGGGCATGCGTTCTTCGCCTCCGACGGCGCCTGCGCCGTCGAGATCGCATTGAAGATGAGCTTTCACGCGTGGCGCAATTGCGGCCGCGCGCAAAAACGCGAATTCGTCTGCGTAGCGGGCGGCTATCACGGCGAGACGATCGGCGCGCTCGGCGTGACCGACGTCGCGTTGTTCAAGGATGCTTACGACCCGCTCATTCGTTGCGCGCATATCGTCGCCTCGCCAGACGCCCGTTCGGCACAAGCGGGTCAAAGCGCGGCCGATGTCGCAGCAAGCGCGCTCGAGGACGTCCGTCGTCTGTTCGAGGCGCACGGCTCGCGCATCGCGGCACTGATCGTCGAGCCGCTCGTGCAATGCGCGACGGGCATGGCGATGCACGACGCGGCCTACGTCACCGGGCTGCGCACGCTCTGCGATGCCTACGAAGTCCATCTGATCGCCGATGAGATCGCCGTCGGCTGCGGCCGCACGGGCACCTTCTTCGCATGCGAACAAGCGGGCATTTGGCCGGATTTTTTGTGCCTGTCCAAGGGCATCAGCGGTGGTTACCTGCCCCTTTCGCTCGTGCTCTCGCGCGATGAAATCTACGCGGCCTTCTACGACGACGACACCACGCGCGGCTTTCTGCATTCGCATTCGTACACCGGTAACCCGCTCGCCTGCCGCGCGGCCCTGGCGACGCTCGATCTATTCGAGCGCGACGACGTGCTCGCATCGAATGCGAAGAAAGCGAGCGCGCTGATGCAGGCGCTCTCGCCGTTGCACGCGCACGATCGCGTACGCCACGTACGCCGCGCGGGCACGATCATCGCGTTCGATGTGGCGCTCGACGGGCAAGCGGCCCGCACTTTCTCGCGGCGTTTCTTCCAGCAGGCGTTATCGCGCGAATTGCTGCTGCGACCGATCGGCACCACCGTGTACCTCATGCCGCCTTATATTTTGGACGCCGAAGCGATCGCGTTGCTTGCGGCGCGCACCCTGTCTACGCTCGAGGCCACGTTGGCCGACGCAGCGCCATGACGGTCCTACTCGATACGCTGCGCGAAGGGCTCGCCGACATCGAGGCGCGCGGCCTCACGCGCCGGCGGCGCATCGCCGATACGCCGTGCGCGGCTCACATGACCGTCGACGGCCGCCCGATCGTCGGCTTTGCCGGCAACGATTATCTAGGCCTCGCCGCGCACCCGCTGCTGGCCGAGGCCATGGCCGAAGGGACGCGCCGCTACGGGGCCGGCAGCGGCGGCTCGCATCTACTCGGCGGTCATTCGCGCGCGCATGCGGTTCTGGAAGACGAGCTTGCGGCCTTTGCCGGCGGCTTCGTCGACGCACCGCGCGCGCTGACATTCTCGACGGGCTACATGTCGAATCTCGCCACGCTGACAGCGTTGGCCGGCCGCGGCACGACCCTGTTTTCCGATGCGCTCAATCATGCTTCGCTGATCGACGGCGCGCGGCTCTCGCGCGCTGACGTGCGCATTTACCCCCATGCCGACACGCAAGCACTCGCGGCGATGTTGGATGCGTCCGATGCCGGCGCGAAAATCATCGTCACCGATGCGGTGTTCAGCATGGACGGCAATCTCGCGCCGCTCGCACGGCTTGTCGAATTGGCCGAGCGGTACGGCGCGTGGCTTTGCGTCGACGATGCGCACGGTTTCGGCGTACTAGGCCCGCAGGGGCGCGGCGCGCTGGCCCACGCCGCCCTACGCTCGCCGCATCTCGTCTATCTCTGCACGTTCGGCAAGGCGGTGGGCGTGGCCGGGGCGGCCGTCATCGCGCACGAGACCGTGATCGAGTGGCTGCTACAACGCGCGCGGCCCTATATTTTCACCACGGCATCGCCGCCGGCCACGGCGCATGCCGTTTCGGCCAGCCTCGCGATCATCGCGGGGCGGGAAGGCGACGCGCGCCGCCGACACCTTGCGGCATTGATCGCACGCACGCGCGCGCTATTGCAGCGCACGCGCTGGCGGCCGGTCGATTCGCCCACGGCCGTACAGCCGCTCATCATCGGCAGCAACGAAGCGACACTCGCACTTGCCGCCCGTCTGGACGCGCAAGAATTATGGGTGCCGGCCATTCGGCCGCCAACCGTGCCGGCCGGCACTTCACGACTGCGTATTTCGCTATCGGCCGGCCACAGCTTCGACGACCTCGACCGGCTGGAAGCCGCGCTCGTTCGCTTGGGAGAATGTGCATGAGTTCGGCGCTTTCGCTGTTTGTCACGGGCACCGACACCGAGATCGGCAAGACACTCGTCTCGTGCGCGCTGCTGCGCGGTTTCGCGCGAGCCGGTCTGTCCGCCGCCGCGATGAAGCCCATCGCCGCGGGCGCGTATTTCAACGCGCAAGACGGCCTCTGGCATAACGAAGACGCCGATCTGCTCGATGCCGCCGCCGGCGCGCTGCTGCCGCCCGAGATGCGCACGCCGTATCTCCTCAAAGCGCCCGCCGCGCCCCACATCGTGGCGGCCCAGGAGGGGGTCACGCTCAAACTCGGGCCCATCGTCGACTGTCACCGCGAGGCGATGCGACGAGCCGATGTCGTGCTCGTCGAAGGCGTCGGCGGCTTTCGGGTGCCGCTCGACGACGAGCAAGACACGGCCGACCTGGCCGTCGCGCTCGCGTTGCCTGTCGTACTCGTCGTCGGCCTGCGGCTCGGCTGTATCAATCATGCGCTGCTGACCGCCGATGCCATCGCCGCGCGCGGCCTGCGGCTGATCGGCTGGGTCGCCAATCTCGTCGATCCCGCCATGCATTACGTCGACCAAAACATCGAGACGTTGCGACTGCGGCTCACACGCGAGCACGAGGCACCGCTCATCGGCCGGGTGCCGCATTTGACGCCGCCCTCCCCTGAGCACGCATCGAAGCATCTGGACATCGAGGCGCTTGTCCGAACATTGCGCGAGCGCGCCCGCCCCCACTCCAATCCACGACTTCATCCAGGACGAACGATATGACCGAAGCCCAACACGCGCTGCGCAGATCCGACCCCGCGCCCACGAACGACGCACCGGCAAGCGATGCGCCGCGCTGGCGCGTCGCCGACGTCGTCGCACTGTACGAACTGCCGTTCAACGATTTACTCTATCGCGCGCAGCAGGTGCATCGCGCGCATTTCGACGGCAACACGGTGCAGCTCTCGACGTTGCTATCGATCAAGACCGGCGGTTGTGAAGAAGACTGCAAGTACTGCTCGCAGTCCTCGCATTACGATACGGGCCTTACGGCCGAGAAGCTGATGGACGTCGATACCGTGCTCGACGCCGCGCGCGTCGCCAAGGAAAACGGCGCCACGCGCTTTTGCATGGGCGCGGCATGGCGCAGCCCCAAAGATCGCCATCTCGAGCCGATCCAGGACATGATTCGCGGCGTGAAGGCGATGGGCATGGAGACGTGCATGACGCTCGGCATGCTGGAGGAGCATCAAGCGAAGGCGTTGCGTGAAGCCGGGCTCGACTACTACAACCACAACCTCGACACATCGCCCGAGTTCTACGGACAAATCATTTCGACTCGCAGCTACCAAGAGCGGCTCGATACGCTCGAGCGCGTGCGCGACGCCGGGATCAACGTCTGCTGCGGCGGCATCGTCGGCATGGGGGAATCGCGCCGCGAGCGGGCGGGGCTCATCGCGCAACTGGCTAACATGGACCCCTATCCCGAATCGGTGCCGATCAACAATCTGGTGCCGATCGAAGGAACGCCGCTTGGCCATGTCGATCCGATCGACCCGTTCGAATTCGTGCGCACGATCGCGGTCGCGCGCATCACGATGCCGCGGGCGGTCGTGCGGCTATCTGCGGGACGTCAGCAAATGGACGACGCCCAGCAGGCGCTGTGCTTTTTGGCGGGGGCCAATTCCATGTTCTATGGCGATCAATTGCTGACCACGGGCAACCCGCAAGCTGATGCCGATCGGCAGCTGCTCGATCGGCTTGGCATTCGGGCACAGCCTGCCAACGCCCGCGCGGGAATCTGAGCGTCGCTTATATAGTAGGAATGGCAAGCTTGCCTAACCGGCAACGCATTGCCGATCGTTGCGCCGACAGCCTATCGCAGCTAGGCTGTCGCTACCGCATTACACAGGCTCGAAGCATAGGCATGCCTATCGTTGCGCGAAAGCCGCACGCCACGGTTCATCGACCGGACCGCAAGCGCGCGCGCGTGGACAAGCCAAAGCCGGGCCCGAGCAGGACAGGCCCGGTCGCACCGACGCTACGCCGTATCACTATTGCGTACCGCGAATGCGCACGGGGTGCTGGCGCCTTTTGGGATCACTACACGATCCAACATGCGACGCGTCGACGGACGACGGCCTCGCATGCGGCGAACGTGACGCCGACGATCGACTATCGAACGGAAAGGGATCGAGAGCACTACGCCGGGCGCTTACCGGATAACCCGCGAACCACGAGCGGCGTGGGCGGCGGCCTACTCGTGCTCACCGGCGGGAACTACGGGCTAGAGCTTGAGTACCCTCGCAATCCGCAGCATGTCCCGCGCGACGAGGCTGCCCGGCAACGATATGGCAACCGCCAGCGCCATGAACGCGAACTGCTCAAGCTTGCCTATCGGACGGGACGACCCGTGCTCGGCCTATGCGGCGGCTCCTGGACCGTGCTCGAAAGCTATGGTGGTGCGACCTCTGCGCTCCCGCCTAATACGCATCAGGTACGCCGTGGCCCGTTTATTCGGGCCGATGCGGCTATCAGCAGCAATTTTGCCGAGCACGATATTGACGTTTTCGGCGATGCGGACCATCCCACGCTGCTTGCTCATGTCAGCGGCACCGGACATTGGCGAGCGCGCGTCGACTGTAGATTACCGGTCGACAGCAATCACTGGGCGGCGGCCAGAGAGGAGGCTCAGCGTGCCAGACAACGCCACGCACTGATACAACGGCCGGCACGCCCAGACGAAACGGGTCCAAATGCGAACGACATGTCTGCTGCCGCACAGATGCTTGCAGCGAAGTTGCAATTGCTGGTCGTGGCAGCACGGGACGCCGGCGTCACCGCACCCACAGCGGTTCTGCCCGCCCGTGAACCGACCGGTACGATCGAAGCGTTCGAGACGACGAGCGGGGCGCCTGTGGTAGCCGTGCAGTGGCATGCGGAACGATACGCCTTGGGCCAAGACCATAAACGCGCCGCAGCCATGAGTAAAGCGTTGCTGAGGGACATGGCGAAGGCAGGGGATGCGTACGAGGCTCGTCGATCGATGACGGCTAGTTTCGAGCGAATCATGGACCGGGCGCGGGAACGCCGTCCCGAACCCGATGTCCGCACGGTGTTCGGCTTGAGACCGCCGGCTCGCAACTAGCTCGTCAAGACAGCCATCCGCGATCCAGCGCTGGGCCAACGCCGCCGCAGCAGCCGCCACGGACCGCATACGTTCGCCGTGAATTTGAGCATCGTCGATACGACGGCAGCACGGCCTTTCGATCGCAAGGGCCCGGGCTCGCCGTAAAATGACACGTGTCCCTCGCCGACCATCGGCCACGCTAGCGTGGCTTTTGTTTTGACCAACGCATGAAAATCCTGCTCTATACGCCGCATACCGATGACGCGCCCGCCTGGATCGCATCGCTGGCACGGGCGCTGCCCGCGGCCGATGTTCGTCTCTGGGCCCCCGGCGACGCCGCACCCGCCGATTACGCCGTCGTCTGGCGTCCGCCCGCCGAGCTGCTCGCGCCGCGCGCCGGCTTGCGCGCCATCTTCGTGCTCGGGGCCGGAGTCGACGCGCTGCTGGCGCACGAGCGCCGCGCGCCGGGTACGCTGCCGTCCGACGTGCCGCTCGTTCGGCTCGAAGACACAGGGATGGCGACACAAATGGCCGAGTACGCCGTGTACGCCGCGCTGCGTTATATGCGTCGCTTCGACGAATACGAACTGGCACGGCGGCAGCCCGGCAGCCAGCCCCGTTGGCATGCGCTGGAGCCCCATCCGCGTGAGGCGTTCGACGTCGGCGTGCTCGGTCTCGGCGCGCTCGGGGCCCACGTCGCCCAGGCGCTCGCATCGTTCGGTTTTCGCGTGCGCGGCTACAGCCGCAGCGCGAAGAGAATCGACGGCGTCGCCACGTTCGCGGGCGAGACGCAATGGCCGGCGTTCCTCGATGGCCTGAAGCTGCTCGTCAATCTCCTGCCGAGCACGCCCGCGACCGACGGCGTGCTCAACCGCGAGACATTCTCGCGGCTCGCGTCGGGCGCCTACCTCGTCAATCTGGCGCGAGGCGCACATCTCGTCGAGCAGGATTTGATCGATGCACTCGATGAAGGCCGGCTCGCCGCGGCCACGCTCGATGTCTTCGCGCAGGAGCCGCTGCCGGCCGATCATCCGTTCTGGCGCCTGCCGCGCGTGACGATCACGCCGCACGTCGCTGCGCTGACGCTGCGCGAGCCGGCCGTCGAACAAATTGCGCGTAAGATTGAAGCGCTTTCGCGCGGCGAAGCGATAAGCGGCATCGTCGATCGCCAGCGCGGCTACTAAAATCCAGATTTGCAGATCGAGTCTCACGTAGCGGCTTGCGCATGTTCGCACCCGCGTCGAACCGATTTGCCTAGCATCCGAACGGATACCTTCGAGGAGACATTCATGTCTTTGCCGACTGCAGTCAAAATCGTCGAAGTGGGCCCGCGCGACGGGCTGCAAAACGAGAAAGAGTTCGTGCCGACGGAGATCAAGATCGATCTCGTGAACCGCCTGTCGGCGGCCGGTTTCCGCAACATCGAAGCGGCATCGTTCGTTTCGCCGAAATGGGTGCCGCAAATGGCCGACGGCGCCCAAGTGATCGCAGGGATCGAGCGGCGCGCAGGCACGATCTACTCCGTGCTCACGCCGAATATGCAAGGGTTCGACGGCGCGCTCGCCGCGCATGCCGATGAGATCGTTATCTTCGGCGCGGCAAGCGAAGCGTTCTCGCACAAGAACATCAACTGCGGCATCGCCGAGAGCATTGCGCGCTTCGAGCCCGTTGCCCGCGCCGCCAAGGAAAGCGGGATGCGCGTGCGCGCGAGCATCTCCTGCGCGCTCGGCTGTCCCTATCAAGGCGAGGTGCCGGTGCCGTCGGTCGTCGACGTCGTGCAGCGCATGGCCGCGCTCGGCTGCGACGAAATCGATATTGCCGATACGATCGGCGTCGGCACGCCGGGCCGAACGCGCGAAGTCTTCGCCGCCGTCACGAAGGTCTTTCCGCGGGAACGATTGTCAGGACATTTTCATGACACGTACGGGCAGGCGCTCGCGAATATCTATGCGTCGCTGCTCGAAGGCATCGAGATTTTCCACGCATCGGTGGCGGGCCTCGGCGGCTGCCCTTATGCGAAGGGCGCGACGGGCAATGTGGCGACCGAGGATGTGCTCTACCTCATGAACGGGCTCGGCATCGAGACCGGCATCGACCTCGATGCTGTCGTCGCAATCGGCGCTTTCATCTCGGCGTCGATCGGCCGACAAAATGCTTCGCGCGCGGGCCGAGCACTGCTCGCCAAGACGGCCAACGCCGCGTGCGGCTCGTGAATTCGGCCCGCTACACTGAAAACGCTTGGCTTAACCCATCGAACGATTCGAACCGATCGACCTTACGAGCATGCAGGACCGACCCGATATGGAGCACCCGCACTTTACCCCCACCAACATGCCCGACGGCCCCGACGCTTCAGAGCCGCTCGCCGCGTTGCCCGAGACGGCGCGCCGCGTCGCACTGCTGCTGCGTGAGCGGGGACACGAAAAGCCCGTCGTGATGCTGCCGCAAACGGGCAAGACATCGGCCGAGGCCGCGGCGGGGCTCGGGTGCTCGGTAGCGCAAATTGCGAAGTCGATTCTCTTCCGCCGCCGCGACGACGATGCACCCGTGCTCATCGTGGCGAGCGGCGCCAATCGCGTCGATGAAGCGAAAGTGGCGCAGCACGTGGGCGATATCGCCCGCGCCGATGCGAAGTTCGTGCGCGAAAAGACGGGCTATGCGATTGGCGGCGTGTGTCCGATCGGGCACCTGACCGAGCCCGTCACGCTGATCGACGCCGACCTCCTGCAGTTGGACAGCCTGTGGGCTGCGGCGGGCCACCCGCACGCGGTATTCAATCTATCGCCGCAGGAATTACTCCTGCTGACCGGCGCCCCTGTCGTGGATGTAGCACTGCGCGCGTAGCGACGGACCGGGGCAACGGGTAGACGCCGCGCTGCCGTGCGTGCCGACGTTTCTTTGCGCATCGCCATGCGAAACCGGCTCGGGAAAAAAGAAAGCCGTTCATCATCGAGACGAACGGCGCAATTTCCGACGTGATCAGTGTCAGCCGTCATGATACCGATGCCTATTGGTGCGACGCATCGGTGATTTCCCTGCAGATCGGGGATGCCGGTTCAGTCGCGCTCCCCTGCGCCGTAAGCGGCCTTTGCCGCGGCCGTACGGCGCTGCGGCCCAATGCGCCATCCGAAGTTCACGCCGGCGGCCGCAAGCAGAATCAGCGCGGCGCCGGCCAGTTGCACCCACGCGAGCGTTTGTCCGAAGGCGAACCGGTCGCAGACGATCGCGACGACCGGATAGATGAACGACAGGGCAGCCGTCATCGCCGTCGGTAACTTTTGGATCGCGCCGTAGAGCAGGATATAGACGAGCCCGGTGTGCACCACGCCGATGGCGCCCAGATCGGCCCACGGCATGAACGTTGTCGGCAGCGCGTGCAGCTTGACGAAGGGCGCCAGGAGGAACACGCCAAGCGTCACTTGAATTAATGCGATCAGTTGCGGCGGCGTACCCTTGAGCCGCTTCGTGATGATCGAGGAAACAGCGTAGAGAAAGGCCGCGGCGAGCGCGTAGCCGATGCCCTTCAAATACTGCCCCGGCACCGCCAACACCGCGGGCTCGACCTTAACGACGAGCATGAGCCCGACGAACGCAACACCGAGCCACGCGGCGGTCGATGCCGTGATCCGCTCGCGAAACACGACGATACCCAGCACGACGAGCATGAACGGCTGCGTGTTGTACGCCACGGTGGCCATCGAAATCGACGCGCGCGAGTACGCGGCGAACAGCAGCACCCAATTGGCGACGATCGCGGCCCCGCCGGCCGCCGCCCAAGCGAGCACCCGCCAGGACACGGTGTCGCGGCGAACGAGTCCAAGCCCAAAACAAACGAGCGCGAGCGTCGGCGCACCGAGCAAGCAACGCACGAACACGACGTTTTCCGGCGACTGCCCCGACGCGACGACAAGCCAGCCGATCGTGCCCGAGATCAGCATTGCGACGGTCATCTCGATGGCGCCGCGCCGAATTTCGTTGCCTGCTCGTTGCATCACCATCAAGCACCTGTCTCTTGTTGTCCGGTTGCCGTTGCTCGGACCCGGCCTCGACGCTCGCAGATACGGGGGTCGAGGGTCGGGGGTCGAGGGTCGAGGGCCCAAGCACATGCCCATCAGTCTAGCGGCCCAACCGCAGCCAGAACATAGCTAAACTAAGGTGAAATTCCGGTTCTATTTCCGAAACGATGGTGAATATGCCCAAACGCCTTTCCAGCGACCTACGGGCCGCGAGCTTGGACGAGATCGACCGCGCGCTGCTGCGGTTGCTGGCCGAGGATGCGCGCACGAGCGCCGCCGATCTCGCGCGCGAAATCGGCCTCTCGGCCCCGAGCACCGCCGAACGACTGCGGCGGCTCGAGGCGCAGGGCGTTATCGAGCGCTTCACGGTGCAGATCGATCCGCGCGCGCTTGGCTACACACTGCAGGCGATCGTGCGGGTGAAGCCGCTGCCGGGGCAGCTGCATCTCGTGGAGGATGAAATCCGCCGCATCCCCGAGTTTGTCGAATGCGACAAGGTGACGGGCGACGACTGCTTCATCTGCCGGCTCTTTCTACGCGACATCGAAGAGCTCGACGAGATTTTGCAGAAGGTGGGCGAGCGCGCCGAGACCAGCACGGCCATCGTCAAAGCCACGCCCGTCGCCCGGCGCTTGCCGCCGCTAGGCCCCGCAGCCGAGCGCACCGGGCGGACCGCCCGCGACGCGCGAAGGGAGGCCGGAATAGCCGCGCAGCCGCGCCCGATCAAGCGCGGGGTTCGTTGATACGCTCGTTTGCGCTTAGGGCGCCTTCGTCCGATTCGTCGGTTTCGAAGAAGTCGTGAATCTCGGCAATCAACGCGTCGGGCGCCTCTTCCGGAATGTAATGTCCACAGGCCAGGGCACGCCCGCTCACATCGCGTGCGACGCGACGCCATTCGTCCAACGGATCGAAGCAGCGTGCGACAACGCCCTCGGCCCCCCACAGCACGCGCAAGGGGCAGCCGATCTTGCGGCCGCGCTCGAGGTCCGCGCGATCGTGCTCGAGATCGATCGTCGCCGACGCGCGGTAGTCCTCGCACATTGCGTGCACCGCGCCCGGGCCAGCCAACGCATCGCAGTAGGCCTGCAGCGCATCGGGCTCGAACGGCGCGAGGCCCGCATGGCGGCCGCCCATGACGGCTTTGACATAAGCCGCCGGATCGGCGCCGATCAAGGTTTCGGGCAGCGGCTGCGGCTGAATCAGGAAGAACCAATGGAAGTAAGCGGTGGCGAAGGCTCGGTCAGTGCCCTCGTACATCGCAAGCGTCGGCGCGATATCGAGCAGCATCATGCGCTCGACCGCATCGGCATGATCGAGCGCCATTCGGTGCGCGACGCGGGCCCCGCGGTCGTGCGCGCAGACGAGAAAACGCTCGAATCCGAAATGGCGCATGAGCGCGACTTGATCGGCCGCCATGGCCCGCTTCGAATAGGGAGCATGCGTGTCGTCGCTCTCGGGCTTGGCCGATTGGCCGTAGCCGCGCAGATCCGTCGCGACGACGGTGAAGTGCTCGGCAAGCCGCGGTAAGCAGCGGTCCCAGATTCGGTGCGTCTGCGGATGCCCATGCATCAGCAGCAATGGGGGACCGTCGCCGCCGGTTACCCCAAAGATTTCGACGCCGCTTGCGTCGATGCGAAACGGCGTAAAGTCGGCGAAACTCATAGATTGGCTCCTGCTGCTCATTGTTGTTCGAACTCCCCATATTGTAGGTGCGCGAACGAAACGCGCTCGTTCGGCACGCCACGAAACGTAGAAACAGAGCACTCCCTCCAACGCCGTGCGCCCATTCGACCCACGCCTATCCCCTATAATCGAACGATCGTTCTTTTGAAAGAAGGAGACACGCTTCATGGCCCTGCCTGCTGTCCTACGGAATTTGACGCTGCCGGTCGTCGCGTCGCCGATGTTCATCGTGAGCTACCCCGAGCTCGTGCTCGCGCAGTGCAAGGCCGGCATCGTCGGCTCGTTCCCTGCCCTGAATGCGCGTCCCGCCGGGTTGCTCGACGAATGGCTGACGCAGATGGGCGAATCGCTCGCCGCCCATCGGGCCGCCCATCCCGACGCGCCGATCGGGCCGATCGCCGTCAACCAGATCGTTCACCAATCGAATGCCCGGCTCGAGCAGGACGTACGTGTCTGCGTCGAACACGAGGTACCGATCTTCATTACGAGCCTGCGGGCCCCCGCGCGCGAAATCATCGATGCCGTCCACCACTACGGCGGCATCGTACTGCACGACGTCATCAACCTGCGCCATGCGCAAAAGGCGCTCGAAGCAGGTGTGGACGGCTTGATTCTCGTCGCGGCCGGCGCGGGCGGGCACGCGGGGACCCTGTCGCCGTTTGCGCTCGTGGGCGAAGTGCGGCGCATGTTCGACGGGCCGATCGTACTCTCGGGTTCGATCGCCAACGGCGGCTCGATTCTCGCTGCGCAGGCGATGGGCGCCGATCTCGCCTACATGGGCACGCGCTTCATCGCGACGCAAGAGGCGCACGCCGTGGACGACTACAAGCGCGCGATCGTCAATTCCAGCGCATCGGACATTGTGTACACCAATCTATTCACGGGCGTTCACGGCAACTACATCCGCGAAAGCATCGTCAACGCGGGGCTCAATCCGGAGGCGCTGCCGGAATCGGATAAAACAAAAATGAACTTCGCCGGCGACAAAGCCAAGGCGTGGAAGGACATTTGGGGTGCGGGCCAAGGCGTCGGCTTGATGGACGATGTGCCGAGCGTCGCGACGCTCGTCGAGCGCCTTAAAAGCGAATACGATGATGCGCGCGCGCGACTGCTTGCCTCGCGCTAAGTGCATCGGCGCGCCTCACATGTTGCGCCGATACTGTCCGCCCACTTCGAACAACGCGTGCGTGATTTGCCCTAGCGAGCAGACGCGCACCGCATCCATCAAGACGGCGAACACATTCTCGCCTTCGATCACCGAGCGTTGCAGCCGCTCGAGCATCGGCGCCGCTTCATTGCGATGTCGCGCGTGGAACGCAGCCAGTCGTTCGCGCTGACGCTCTTTCTCTTCGCTTGTCGAACGTGCCAATGCAAGCGGCACCGAGGAGTGGCCGCCCGGCTCGCCCACGAACGTGTTCACGCCGACGATCGGATACGAGCCGTCGTGCTTGCGGTGCTCGTAACGCATCGATTCGTCCTGGATGCGACCGCGCTGATAGCCCGTTTCCATCGCGCCGAGCACGCCGCCGCGCGCAGTCAAACGATCGAACTCCTCGAGCACAGCCGCTTCGACGAGATCCGTCAATTCGTCGATGACAAAACTGCCTTGATTCGGATTCTGGTTCTTCGCAAGACCCCACTCGCGATTGATGATGAGTTGAATGGCGATCGCCCGGCGTACCGACGCTTCTGTCGGCGTAGTGACCGCTTCGTCGAATGCGTTCGTATGCAACGAGTTGCAGTTGTCGTAGATCGCAATGAGCGCCTGCAGCGTCGTGCGAATATCGTTGAACTCGACCTCCTGCGCATGCAGGCTGCGACCCGACGTCTGCACGTGATACTTCAGCTTTTGGCTGCGCTCATTGGCGCCGTACTTCTCGCGCAGCGTCACGGCCCAGATGCGCCGCGCCACGCGGCCAAGTACCGTGTACTCGGGCTCCATTCCATTCGAGAAGAAGAACGATAGGTTCGGCGCGAAGTCGTCGATCGCCAAGCCTCGCGCCAAGTAAGCCTCGACGTAGGTAAAGCCGTTCGCAAGCGTGTAGGCAAGCTGCGTGATCGGGTTCGCGCCGGCCTCCGCGATGTGATAGCCGGAAATCGACACGGAATAGAAGTTGCGCACCCCGTGCTCGATGAAATAGGCCTGTACGTCGCCCATCGTCTTCAAGCTGAAGTCGGTCGAAAAGATGCACGTGTTCTGGCCTTGGTCCTCCTTCAGGATGTCGGCTTGCACGGTACCGCGCACCTCGCGCAACGCCCACGCCCGCGTCGCCTCGATTTCGCTTGCGCTCGGCTCGCGCCCTGCTTCGTTGCAACGCGCTGCCAGGCGTTCCAGTTGTTGGTCGATGGCCGCATTGAAGAACATCGCGAGGATCGTCGGCGCGGGGCCGTTGATTGTCATCGAGACCGAGGTCACCGGATCGCAAAGGTCGAAGCCCTCATAGAGCGATTTCATGTCCTCGAGCGTGGCGACCGAGACGCCCGAGTTACCGATCTTGCCGTAGATGTCGGGCCGCTCGTCGGGGTCCTCGCCGTAGAGCGTCACGGAATCGAATGCGGTCGAGAGGCGCCGCGCCGGCATGCCCTCGGACAGCAGCTTGAACCGCCGGTTCGTCCGGGGCGGGTCGCCTTCGCCCGCGAACATGCGGGTCGGGTCTTCGTTCTCTCGCTTGAAAGGAAAGACGCCGGCAGTGAACGGGAAATAGCCCGGCAAGTTCTCGAGCATCAGCCAGCGCAGTGTTTCACCCGGGTCGGTGAACTTAGGCAGCGAAACTGCACGCATCGACGTGCCCGACAAGGTCGTTACCGTCAGCGGCGAGCGAATCTCGCGGCCGCGGATCGTCACGGTACGCGCCTCGCCCGAGTAGTCGGCCACCGTGCGCGGCCACGCGTCGAGCAGCGCACGTTCGTGCGGGCCCAGGCGCGCGTCGCGCTCGGCGATCAACACGTCGAATCGGGACATCAGCGGATCGGCCGCGACCGGCGATGGCGATGCCGATGCCGATGAGGGGTTCGTTCTCGCGGTGCTTGCCGACACGGAATCGGCGCTCGAATCGACAGGGGGCGAGCCGGAATGCGCTCCCCCTGCCGCCCCGCGCCAGGCACCGCCTGACTGCATCGCCATTCGCCTCGCTTCGGTCAACTGCCAACGCTCGCGTGCGCATTGCGCCTGCGCGTCGGCCCGTGCCCGATAGGCGCGGACCGTTTCGGCAATCTCTGAGAGATAGCGAACACGGGCCGCGGGCACAATCGCCCCTCCCTCGCGCGAGTGGCGTGCGTCGGTGCGTGGCAGGCGTGGTCCGCCTTCCGGCGGGCGCAGCCCGCGCTCGCGCAGCGCGTCGACGATGCGCTGATAGAGGGCGGTCACGCCGTCGTCGTTGAAGCGCGAGGCGATCGTGCCGACCACGGGCATCTGCTCCGGCGCTTGGCCGAACGCACCGCGATTGCGCTGCATTTGCTTGGCGACGTCGCGCAGCGCGTCGAGCGCACCGTTTCGGTCGAACTTGTTGATGGCGACGAAATCGGCGAAGTCGAGCATGTCGATTTTCTCGAGTTGGCTCGCCGCGCCGAACTCGGGCGTCATCACATAAAGCGAGCAGTCGGCCACCTGCGCGATCGCCGCGTCGCCCTGGCCGATACCCGAGGTCTCGACGATAACGAGATCGAAGCCGGCCACCTTGCAGGCGGCGATCGCATCGGGGATGGCATCGGGCAATTCAGTTGCCGCATCGCGCGTCGCGAGCGAGCGCATGAAAACCCGCGGCCCATGGCCCCAGTCGGCGATCGCATTCATGCGAATCCGATCGCCGAGCAGCGCCCCGCCCGACTTGCGCCGCGACGGATCGACCGCGAGCATCGCGATCGAAAGCCCATCGCCGTAGTCGAGCCGGAAGCGTCGCACGAGCTCGTCGGTCAGCGAAGATTTACCGGCCCCGCCCGTGCCCGTCACGCCGAGCACCGGCACGGCTCGCGCCGCCGCGGCGCGCTCGGCCAGCGCGGACCGCGTTGCTGCATCGGCGCGGCCGCTTTCGAGCGCGCCGATCAAGGTCGCGAGCGCTCGCCGCGCCGGCGCACCACCGCGCTCGAGCGCGGCCAGCCGCGCGGTCGCGCTGTCCTGCGCATACGATAACGCCGCTCGCGCCGCCGCTTTTGCGCAGCGCGCGATCATGTCGTCGATCATCCCCTGCAGCCCGAGCCGCTGGCCCTCCTGGGGAGAATAGATGCGCTCCACGCCGTAGCGTTCCAAGGCATCGATCTCTTCGGGGACGATCACGCCGCCGCCCCCGCCGAAAACGAGAATCCGCTCGCCCCCGCCGGCTCGCAGCGCGTCCACGAGGTATTTGAAATACTCGACGTGCCCGCCTTGGTAGCTCGAGACCGCAACGCCGTCCGCATCCTCCTCGAGCGCGGCACTGGCGACTTCGGCAACGGACCGGTTGTGGCCGAGATGCACGACCTCGACACCGCTCGCCTGCAAGATACGCCGGACGATATTGATCGCCGCGTCATGACCGTCGAACAGCGCGGCGGCCGTCACGAAACGCACGCGCGGAGACGGTGCGGGCCCCGCGGAGCGGAGACGGTGCGGCGTGGAAAGATCGGTCATGGGCTGCCCCTCGCTGCGCTTGCCGGCTGGCGCCGATAGTCGTTGTTGCCAGTATAGGCAACGGCGGGGACGGCTCGCTCAGCGGCGCTTTGCTCCCACTCGCATCGCGCCGTCCGGCCAGTCCGATCGATATCGCCGGACATGTACGGGAGTTATGGAGGCGCCAAAGCGAGGTCAAAATACAGATACGTTAAGATCGCGTTTCAAGAAACCTCTAGGTAGGCCGAAAAATGCAAACAATCCTTTCGGTTTCGATGTCGCGATAGATTTTGAAAATCCGAGTCGCACAAGAAGAACAGATCTGTCTGTTTTGGCGCGGCTAGTTTTCGGCAAACCGATGCATTCATAGCAATACTGAAACCGCCAAAGAACCCATGTACTCGTTATTGCCCGCATTCGTCTCCGCGTTGTTTCTCGGATTCGGTACGTATGTCCTCGTAACCGAGGGGGCGACGCGAGTGTCGGTTCCGTTCGCGGCAATGTGTACGACAACGTTCGTCTGGCAAGCGACTTGGGCCTTCTTGTTCCAGACGAGCAATACGGATATCGCGGCCCTGCTCGTCAAGATCGGCTATCTCTTCATCCTCTTTCTGCCCACGACGTTCTACCACTTCATGACGGCGGTCGTTTCGCGCAACGGCGAAAAGCCGCTACTGTTGGCCTCCTACGGCCTGTGCGTGGTATTGGCCGTTCTATTGCTGACCAGCCACGAAGTCGTCGACGGCTTCCGCTCCTATTTCTTCGGGCCCTATCCCAAGGCCGGCCGGCTACATCCGATCCATGTCGCACAAACGGTTCTTCTTGCTGCGCGCAGCGGCTGGCTGCTGCTGCAGGCCAAACGTCACGCCGACGCGCCGACTTCCCGCCGGCAGTTGAACCTGTGTCTCGTCAGCCTGGGCTTGTATTCGCTCGCCGCGACGGACTACGCAGTCAATTACGGCTATGCGTTTTATCCGCTCGGCTTCGTCTTCATCGCGATCAGCCTTGGCATTCTTGCGGTATCCATCGTCCGGTACGGTCTCATGGGGCCTTACTTGATGCTGGCGACCGTCGCACACGAGGTCGCCACACCGCTCGCGACGATCGGCCTGCACGCCGATGAATTAAGGCACGCGCTTCCCGATCTGATGCGCGGTTATCGGTTGGCGGTGCAGCATCGCTTATGCGGCGACACACTGTCGATGTTGGACGAACCGGAGCGATTCGCGGCGCTCGCTACCGCCATTCGACGCCAGGTGGACAGCACGAGCATCGTGATCGACATGTCCCTGGCGTCGCTCACGTTGAATCGGGTCGATAAACGCAGTTTCGCGGCTCATTCGGTCCTCTCGTGCGTTCAATCCGCACTCGATCGCTTTCCGTTCCGAGCGGGGGACCGCGAGCTCGTGACGGTCGCGGCGATCCATCCCGACATGGTCTTTCTCGGCTCCGATTCGCTGCTGATTTTCGTTCTGTTCAATCTACTCAAGAATGCGATTCACGCTATCCACGCGGCCGGCAAAGGACGCATCGAGATCAGCGCGCATCGCAGTGAGGGCTTTTGCGTGCTGCGCTTCAGCGACAGCGGGTCGGGCATCGCCCCTGACGTACTGCCGCGCATTTTCGATCCGTTTTACTCGACCAAGGCGCACGGGCGCGGCGTCGGGGTCGGCTTGACCTTCTGCCGTCGGGTCTGCGAAGCGTTCGGCGGCGGCATCTCATGCGAATCGGTGCCCGGTGTCCATACGACCTTCGTCCTGCGGCTGCCCCACCCCGTATCAGTATCGGAATCCGCCTCCCGGCCCTCGTCCCGATCCGAATCGCGGTTCGGCTCGGCGGCGGGCCGCAAATGGCGCGACCCGCCGCGTCCTTACTGAGACTATGACTATGGCGTCAAGTCAGAACCCAACATGGCCGTTGCTAGGCAACGGTCGGCACGGCCAGTTCGTATTGCGTGACACGTTCGATGACCCCGGCCGGGAATCGCGCGATTCGCTTGTCGGGGCCGGCGAACAAGATCTGCTGATAACCCATGGACACCGGGCGGCCGCCCACGTAGAAGCGGAACAGCAGGTACGCCGAGCATTGCCTGACCTTTACCGTATTCAGGTAACAATCGACCCGCTGGAACGGAAAGGTCTCTTGTACGTACTCTTGATGGGCGCGCTTGGTGACGAATGTACCGCTCCCCCCGAGCAGGTTGTTGTCGATGCACTCGTAAAACCAGCGTTCTCGGCATACGCCCTGCCATTCGAAGTAACGGGCGAAATAGGTATTCATGAAGGCGTTCGAGTCCTTGAGATAAATATCGATTACATGGTGAAAAGTCTTAGGTGCCGTCACGTCGAGCGGCTCGGGCGTAAGCAACTGAGTACCCGTGGAAAGGAGATGGGGAATTGCATCTCGCGTCAACATGGATAAACTCCTCGGAAAAATCGCTACAGACGGTAGCGGCGTATTCACCCGACAGGGCGAATACGCAATTCTTACCGCGCCTATTCACGTGACGCAGGAATGGACGACGATTGAGGCGAAAGCCTGAACGTGTTATCTAATTTATTTTTGATGAGGCCCGGCATGAGTTCTTTAGTCACGCAGCCGATGTTTCACCCCGCATCCGTTGTCTTTGTCGATGACAGCGCGGATTTTTTGAATGGATTACGTGGAATCTTTCGAGACAGGGCACTGAATCGGTTTTTCACGAAGCCGCAAGCGGCGCTCGATTTCATGTTGTCGCGGGACCGCGGTGCGCCCCCAATCCGGATGGCCGGGCACGATTATTCGCAAGTGGAGGGGGGCGGCTGTAACGCACTGGGCAGGGATGCGCTCGATGATGCGGCGCGATTCGAGGAGGTCGCCGCGGTCGTGGTGGACTACGAAATGCCGGAGATCGACGGCATCCGGTTTCTTTCGTCGATCAACGATGCGGCCTGCACGAAAATCCTGCTGACCGGCGCCGCGGGGTACGCCGAAGCAGTAGACGCTTTCAACGCCGGCCTCATCGATTTCTATCTGCGCAAGGGCGATCCCGATATGCCGGCCAAGCTGGCTGCGGCGCTGGCCGAGGCCAATAAGAAGCATTGCCGCACACGAGGCCACATCGGAGTGCACGATGTCGGCGCGACCTACTGCGATCCGCGGGTGGTACGGCTACTCGAACACCTCGCCGATCGCGAAAAGCTGGTGGAGTACTACTGGCGCCCCGCGCAGGATGCCGTGCTGATGTTCGATGCCGAGGGCAATGCGAGCGTCTTCGTGGCATGGAATGCCGACGAATGGGCCTTTCAGTGCGATACCGTAACGGACGCGGGCGGCCCGGCAGCGTTACGCCTCGGGATGGAAGCGCGCACGGTCATGCCGCTTTTCTGGCCGTATCAGGCCTATCGGCCGGGCGCGACGGAGGTTCCAACGGCGAAGCCGCTGCCGGTCCCGGAATGGGACGAGACGTTTTACAGCCTCACGCCGCTCGAGCGCTCGGAACTCGACGCCGGGCTACTGACCTTCGCGACGTGGCAGGCGATGAAGCGGGACGCGCTGAAGCGGGTCAGCGGCGGCTGAGCGCAACCGAGACGCGCACTCGGCCGCCGTCGGGCCATGCGACGGCGCATCCCTCATCCCGCACGCACCGTATCGCAAGGCCGAAAGCGCTGCTTCCGGCGGTCTCGCCGCGCTGGCTCGCGGTCAGAACTTGGCGCGAATCCCTGCGCCGACGGTCTGCCCGGTCGACAAATTGCTCAACTGATCGTTCATGTAGGCCGCATACAGGTCGGTACGTTTGGACAGCGGATAGTCATAGCCGACGGCCCAGGTGCGGCGGGTTTGGTCGAGCCCGCCGCTGTCGCGCGAGTAGGCGTACGAGGCCATGACCGTACCGGGGCCGACCGGTACGGTTACGCCGCCCTGCCCCGTATTGACATGCCAGCCGCCGCCCGTCAGTCCGTCGTTCTTCGTGTACATGTACTGGCCGTAGAACTTCACGAACTTCAAGTCATAGCTCGCGCCGAACTGGGCGACGCTCTGGCTCTTGAATGGCACGATCGTGCCGAACGGGGTGGCCTGACCGAGATCGTTCGGCCCGTTGTTGAAGTTCACGTATTGATAGACGCCCGTCGCCGCGAACGGCCCGTGGAAGTATAGGAACTGGGCGCTCCACTTCTTCGAGCGATTGTTGCCGGCTTGATTGCCGAGGCCGTACATCACGCTGCCCGTCAGGCCGTTGTAGTTCGGCGTCGCGTATTGAACCGCGTTGTTCCAGCCCGAATCGCCCACCACGCCGGTATCGGTCGCGTAGGTGGCGCCGGTCGGTACCGCCGTGTTGCCGAGAAACACGTGATAGACCATCGGCGAGAATGTGTACGAATCGATGAACGGGTTGAACAGGATCGTCGAGACGAACAGATGCGTCGTCAGCCGGCCCGCGGTCACCGTGCCGTACGGCGATTCGATGCCCACATAGGCGTTGCGGGCGAAGAAGGTATCCCCCGAGAAGCGGCCGTAGTTACCGTTTTGCGGTCGGAAGAAGTCTTCCAACGTGAAGATGGCCTTGTAGCCGCCGCCCAGGTCTTCGGCGCCCTTCATCCCCCAATAGGACGTCGACATGCCGCCGCCGCCGACGACCCATGCGCGCTGTCCGCCCGGGAACTGCTGCATGCCCGCCCAGGAATCGACTTGCCCGTAGAGCTGCACGCTCGATTGGGCGTGCGCGCCGGCGCCGGCGGTGGCAAAAACGGCAACGGCCGCTATGTTGAGCGTTGTTTTCAGCGTGCGGCTGACGGTGGCTTTCATGAATTCTCCTGTCGTTTGTCAAAAATGAAGCGCGCGAACCGTTCTCGGGGCCGTGGATCGCCTACGTTTCCTTTGGGGCGAGCCCATCGTTACTGGCCATATTTCCGGACAAAAATACGTTCGCTTATTGCCGGTATAGCGATTCGCTTAAACACGCGCCTCGGCAGGGCACACCGCCCGTCGGCGGTGCACGCCGGGGCCGGCTCGCCCGCGCGCGTGCATGGCGATCGGTCCGACAGCCGCGCCTGGCCTCGCTCACAAGCTCGGTCTCGTATCGCTGCCAATAGTGACGCAGGCGCCCGGGGCGCCAAAATGTTTTCGTCTGAGGATGCCTTTATCGAGCCCTCGGCTAGGCATGGCGGGGGCGAAAGTGTGGCGTACTTGCATCACAGCGACACACGCCACACCTGCGGATTCGCCCGATCGGGCGCGATGAAGGAAAGAGAGAAGGAGAATCGGCAAATCGGGGCGGCGAGGCACCGACGTCAGTCGCGGACTGCCTAGTGGCGAACGTGGGCGTGCGTGCGAAGCAAGCAGGTGCTAATTGCGATAGACGGGCGGAGACTCGGACGAGCGGGCGCCCGTAGCGGGCGGATGCGGGGCGCGGTTAACGCCGCGTTCCTCGTTGTAGCGAGCGATGTCGGAACGAATGGAGCCGGCGCGCAAATAAGCCGCCCCGCCTTCCCGCGCGAGCGTGCGCGCCTCTTCGCTGACAGGCCGGTAGAATGGGCCCGCCGGCGCAGCCGAAGCGGCGGGAGCGAGGCGCGGGCCGCCGTGCCCGTACGGGTCCACCGTTACCGCGAACTGACGCCGCGCTGCGCGGCGCGATGCGGTGACACCGGCGGGGTGCTCGGGCGCGCGCGCAGATGCGCGGGCGGCGGTGGTGGATTCGGTAAAGCTCGCGCGCGGTGTAAGCGGCGCGTGCGGCGCGTGCGGCGGCTGGGCGTGGGCGAGCGAAAGCGCAACTGCGCCTAGCGCCGCCGCCGCCCAACGTCCAAAGGTGTTAAAAGCCGAAGCCGCCATAATCGATGCACTCGCCTACCCTCCCCTCGGAGGCCGCCGCGCGCGGCGCGCGCGGCGCGCCTTCTTTACCGGGCGGTCATCAGATAAATCGTGCTCCGAGGGAGTTCGAAGGGTAATTTATGGGGCGGCCGTCAAGGTGTCGAGGCAAAAAGTGTTAGGCGAGCGCCGCCGTTGTAACGCGGTGTTACTGTGCGGTTTTTGTCTGGGAAGCCGCATTCATGCGACGATTTCGGCCGTTTTAGTCACCGCGGTTTCGCTCCGCGTTTTCCCCGCTCTTTTCTGCGCGTTTTTTGCGCAGTGGCTTTTTATCGTTACGAATAATTGCTTATGCGTCGCCTTCCTTTTTGGGTCCCCGACAACTTCACGCTCGCGTTGATCGGCACCGTGCTGCTGGCGAGCCTTTTGCCTTGTCGCGGCGAAACGGCCGTCGCCGTCAATGTGCTGACAAACATCGCGGTCGGCCTGCTGTTCTTCCTGCATGGCGGCAAACTCTCGCGCGAAGCGGTCGTGGCCGGTGCGACACACTGGCGCCTGCACGCCCTCGTCCTGGTCAGCACGTTCGTCATGTTTCCTCTGCTCGGGCTCGCGATGAAGCCGCTTCTCGCTCCCCTCGTCACGCCGGCGCTGTATATGGGGATTCTGTTTCTCTGCACGCTGCCCTCGACGGTCCAATCCTCGATTGCATTTACGTCGATCGCGCGCGGCAACGTGCCGGCTGCCGTCTGCAGCGCCTCGGCATCGAGCCTGCTCGGCATCTTCATCACGCCGGCGCTCGTGAGCCTGATCGTCACGAATCACACCGGCTCGTCGGGCTCGGGCTGGCACACCGTGGGGGCTATCGTCATGCAGTTGCTCGTGCCGTTCGTCGCCGGCCAACTGCTGCGGCCGGTGATCGGACCTTGGCTCGACCGTCATCGGCGCGTGCTGCGCTTCGTCGATCAAGGCTCCATTCTGCTCGTCGTCTATACGGCTTTCAGCGAAGCGGTCAATGAAGGCCTTTGGCATCACCTCCCGCTCGGGGCGCTCGGCGGGCTGTTCGCCATCAATGCACTGCTGCTCGCCGCGGCACTCGGGATCACGACCTTGACGAGCAAACGCCTTGGCTTTAACCGCGAAGACCGCATCACCATCATTTTTTGCGGCTCGAAGAAAAGCCTCGCATCGGGTATTCCGATGGCCAAGGTCATTTTCGCCTCCCAGGCGGTCGGCGCCGTCGTCCTGCCGCTTATGCTGTTCCATCAAATGCAATTGATGGTCTGCGCGGCGCTCGCCCAGCGCTGGTCGAGGCGCGGCCTATCCGGAAAAAATTCGCAGGCCGCCAACGCGCGCATACCCTGAACGTGAGCGTGAACGTACATATTGCGTCGCAGCGCCTTTTCCTCGATCCAAAAAGGCAATTAGCGACGCAACATTTTGCGGCGCGAAAAACGTTTTCGAAGCGGCAAACGTTTGCCGATTTCTCCGATCGCGGACTTCGCGAATGCGCGCGTGCACTCATAGGGTCCCGGTCCACCTATTAACCGCGGGCCTCAATACCCGCCTGCTTTACACTAGAGGGATCGCTCGGTTCACCGCAGCCCCGCACAACTCATAAATCTTATTAAAAGCATCCCACTCGGCATTTGGCGCTATTAGAATGGCGCCACGAAACGGGGGGCCGATAAGCTTCCTTCGTAAAATGCCGAAGTTTCACGTCCAAGCGAGAAAATAAATGACCGGCGAGGATCGATCTCACGAGGTACGCCAGGAAGCGGCAACGCGCCGCATGCAGCGCAGTCGGGGGCGGCGCGCCAAGACGATCGAGGCGCCGGAGGATAATGAGTCGTTCCAAGATTATGCGGCCCACCGGCTGTGGTCATTCCTTTGCGCCCAGCTTGCGACGGCGCTCGTCGGCTACGTCGTGCTCGTTCTCGGCGACGCCTGGCTCGACAAGCAGCGCATGGCCTCCGCCGCGCTCGCGAGCGCGGTGCCGGCGCTGCCGATGGCGGCCGCGCTCGTCGTCGCCTGCCTGAAAAGCGGGCTGCGCGCGAGCTTGGCGGCGCTCGCTTTCCTCGCCGCGCTCGAAGCCGGCATCGTCCTACATGCGCTGCAATGGGGCGACGGCATGCTCATCGTGCTGCCCGCGTTCGTTCTGATTCCGCTGACGTTCAGTCCCGTACTGCTGCGGGGGTGGGACTTTCCGGCCGCAGCCGTGCTCGCCATAGTCGGGCCGCTCGCGCTCGTCGTCCTGAGCCAACCGCCCGCCGTCGAGGAGTTCGGCGTCGTGTTGTCGATGTTTATCGCCATTTCGACGAGTCTCGTCACGAACCTGTTCGCGCTGCGATCGCAAAAGAAAAGCTTTCGGCTCGAGCGCCAGTTGCGCGCGTTCGCCGACA
>Ga0157370_10000467_pt1 | contig 50311 bp, 44 predicted proteins | sample C35metaG_FD_113463 | JGI IMG/M metagenome (GOLD analysis project Ga0157370, IMG submission 113463) | Corn rhizosphere microbial communities from Kellogg Biological Station, Michigan, USA - C3-5 metaG | ecosystem: Host-associated > Plants > Roots > Rhizosphere > Soil | place: USA: Michigan...
CCATCACGCAGTTCCGCCGCGCGGGACTGCGCCGGGCGGGCGAGCGCGGCGTCGCGGCCATTTTCGTCGAGGGTCTTCCAGTCGATCCGTTTCATGCCAGCATCTTCTCCACCGGCAGCACCAGCATGTCGCGGGCACCGGCGCGTTTCATGTCTTCCAGCTGGCGCCAGCTCACCGAGCCGGCACACAGCGCCTGCAGCACGACCTGATCGGGCGAGCCGTCGACCTGCGTGAGCGTGGGCACCGGCGTCCCTGGCAGGAGGCGGGTGATCTCCGCCAGCGCGGCGCGCGGCGCCTGCATCAGGATAAGGCGCGAGTCGCGCACCTGGATGACGCCATCCAGACGACGCAGCAGCAGTTCGGCGATCTCACCGCGCTCGTCCAGCGGCAATTCCGCGTGGCCGGCGAGGACGGCTTCGCTCTCGATCACCACGGCGGTCTCGCGCAACTGGTTCGCGACCAGCGTCGCGCCACTGGAGACGAGATCGCAGATGGCGTCGGCGGTGCCGAGGCGCGGCGCGATTTCCACCGAGCCATTGAGCATGACGACTTTCGCATCCACGCCGTGCGCGCGCAGCCATTCGCCGGTCAGCCCGGGGTATGACGTCGCGATGCGCTGTCCTTCGAGCTGCGCCGGGCTTTCGTAGGCGTCTTCCTGCGGCACGGCGATGGACAGACGGCAGTGACCGAAACCCAGTGAGCGCAGTTCGTCGATGCCCGTGCCGGCCTCGGGATTGGACAGCTGAAATTCGCGCAGGACATTGCGACCGACGATACCGAGGTCGCACACGCCTTCGGCGATCAGGCCGGGAATGTCGTCATCGCGAACGAGCAGGAGGTCCACCGGCTCGCCTTCGCCGAAGCAGAACAGCTTGTCGCGGCTCTGGCGGAACTTGAGGCCGCAACGGGCCAGCAACTCCTGCGCGGGCTCCGTGAGGCGCCCCGATTTCTGCATGGCGATGCGCAGTCGATCACGCGGCTTCATACGGCACTCCCGGCATTGCGGCGGGCGGCGGCGGCCATGTAGCCCCCGCTGCCCTGGTTGAGGTACCGGGCGACCCGGCCAATGGTGGTGATGCTGACGGCCGTACGCTCATGGATTTCGCGGTACGAACGGCCCTCGAGCAGGAATGGCACCACGCGCCAGCGATCGACCATGACTTCGATCTCGGCCGGCGTGCAGAGGTCATGCAGAAAGGCTCGCATCTCCTCGATCGTGGCCAGGCCGGCCAGGGCTTCGCACAGGCTGGTTTCCGCCGAATCGGCGGGCGTCTCAGGGTCGAGTGAGCGACGCTTCATAGTGTACTAATGCGTTAATACGATAACGCATCCTAACTTGAGCAACCGGTTCGTGGCAAGCGCCGACAGAGAATTGCGCTTTTCTTCCATATACCGCATCGCAGCACCCGGCCAACATGGCGGCCATCTCCAAGCCGTGAGCCTTATCCATGCGTAGTACCGTGATCATCGCGGACGACCACCCGGTCGTGGTCGCGGGGGTCGAAACCGTGCTGAAGTCGCATCGCTACGACATCGTCGCGCGCGTCCACAACACCGACGCCCTCTTCCACGCCCTGGCCGATTACCCGTGCGACGTCGTCGTGACGGACTTCTCCATGCCCGAAGGCAGCCGCCCGGATGGCATGCCCATGATCCGGCGCATCCGTGCGATGCGTCCGGACACCGGCATCGTCGTACTCACCATGCTGTCGAACACGGCCATGCTGCGCAGCCTGCTCGACGCGGGCGTGGCGGCCATCTTCGACAAGCGCACCAATCTGCGCGACATCCCGGTCGCCGTGCATGCGGCCAACGTCGGGCGCTCCTACCTCAGCCCGGCCATCCGCCGCCTCTTCCACGAGGCGGACTGCGCGGCGGCGCAGGAAGAAGAACTCGCTACCCGGCTGTCCCCCCGTGAAATCGAGGTCCTGCGCGGGTACGCGCAGGGCTACCAATTGCCCGAGATCGCCTCGGCCATGGGTCGCAGCATCAAGACGATCAGCCGGCAGAAGCGCTCGGCCATGAGCAAGCTGGGCCTCGTCAACGACGCCCAGCTCTATCACTACCTGGCCGGCATCCGCGCCGACAAACTCGACGACTGGTCCCCGACCGACGAGGCTGCCGCCAGCCTCAATTTCTTCCCGCCGTGATCAGGCCGCGGCGACGAGACGCCCGGAGGCCACCAGTTCGCACATCAGGCGGACTTCGCCATCCATCGCACGATCGCGCTGCATGAAGGCGATGTGCTGGCGAAGAGCCGCCAGTGCCTCGCGCACGGCGACACCGCCATGGAAATCCTCGGCGACAGCGAGGGCATCCATCAGCGCGCGCACTTCGGTTTCGAAGCGCGCGTAGTGCGGCGAGTCGGTACGCGGCGCTCCGGCGATTTTCGACGCCAGCGCCTGCCAGTCACCGCGCATCGCAAGGGTACGCGCGGCGTTGAGCATGTCCTGGCGGTATTCGAGCGCCTGCGCGGCGGTATACAGCTCCATCGCCAGCACGTGGCCAAGGTCCTCGGTCATCTCCAGCACGTGACGGGCCTCGTTGGCACCCATGGACACGTGGTCTTCCGCGTTGGCGCTGGTCGGCACCGAATAGACGGAGGCCGGGTGCGCGCGCGTGGCGAGGTCGTTGACCAGCGCCGCCGCGGTGTACTGCACGATCATGAAACCGGAATCCGTGGCGTCTTCATTGCCGATCAGGAAGGCCGGCAGGCCGTCGTTATTCGCGGGATCCACCAGCTTGGCGGTGCGACGCTCCGAGATCGAGGCGAGTACCGGAATCGACGCCTTGACGTAGCTCATCGCCAGCGCCAGTGGCATGCCGTGGAAGTGACCGGCGGAAATCACCTGATCCTCGATGACCTCGGCGTTCTCGGCATCGGGGAAGACCAGCGGGTTGTCCGTGACGGCGTTGAGCTCGACGTCGAACACGCGACACGCCTGCTCCCACGCGTCGCGCACGGCACCATGCACCTGCGGCGCACAGCGAAGGCAGTACGCGTCCTGTGGCTGGTGCTTTTTGCCGCCCTTGAACGGGAGGAAGCGGGAGTAGAACGCTTCCTTGCCGTGCCGCTGCGTGGCCGGTACCCAGTCCCAGCCGATGTCGAAGCGATACGTCTGGTCGGCGGGATCCGCCCACGAGTCCGACAGCCACGGACGGAAGCGCGGCACCATGTGGTACGCGATGTCCGCCAGCGTTGAACCTTCGAGCAGACCGCGTATGTTGCGTGCCGCCGCCACCTGCCCCGGATGGGGGCGCAGCGCATGCACCTGTTCGGCGTAAGCGCCCGTACGGCCAGCGAACGCGTCGAGCGTCATCGCGGCCGCCAGGTCCGCCGTGCGGATCAGCATGTCCATCGTGTCGAGCGCGAGCACGCCCGTGGCCAGCATCTGCGTCGTGCCGTTGTTGAGCGCAAGACCTTCCTTGAAGGACAGGCGCACCGGCTCGAGACCGGCACGCTTCAGCGCCTCGGCACCGGGCAGGCGCTCGCCCTGATAAAAGGCCTCACCACCACCCAGCAGCACGATAGCCAGATGCGAGAGCGGAGCCAGGTCGCCACTGGCGCCGACGGAGCCCTTCTCCGGGATCACCGGGATGACGTTGCGGTTGAGCAGCTCGGCCAGCGCACGCAGGGTTTCCACGCGAATGCCGGAGTGTCCCTTCATCAGCGTGTTGACGCGGATGGCGAGCATCGCGCGCACGACGTCTTCAGCGAAGGGCTTACCCACGCACACCGCGTGGGTGATGATCAGGTTGTGCTGCAGTTCTTCCAGCAACGTGCCTTCGCGCGGCTCCGGATTACCGCCGGGCAACTCGTCGCGCACGCGATGCGCACCGAGCAGCTTGTCGGCATTGCTGCCGAAGCCCGTGGTCACGCCGTAGATCGGCTCGCCCCCACCGACCTTCTCGGCGAGAAAGTCGGCCGCGCGCCTGACCTTCACCAGCTGCGCGTCGTCGAGACGAATCGAAGCGCCGTGGCGAGCGATAGCGGCGACCTGGGCGCGCGTGAGGCTACGTCCGTCGAGAAGAATGCTGCTGGTCATGGGGAATGCCGTGCGGTGGGGGTATGAGAAAGCTCAGCGACCGATTTCGGCCTGGGCCAGTTCGACGCGCAACGTCTTGACCAGGTCGGCGCGAGCCACCTCGAACTGATCTTCGCGACGAAGATCCTTCACGGTGACCACGCCCTTCGCGATCTCGTCTTCGCCCAGCACCACGACGAAGCGAATGCCCGCCCTGTCCGCGTACTTGAACTGCTTGCCGAGCTTGCCGCCCTCGAGCACCACCTCGGTGGCGATGCCCGCGTTGCGCAGTTCCGTCGCGACGGCGAGATAGGTCGGCAACTGCGCCGCGTCCATCTGCGTCACCAGCACGTCCACCGTGCTCTGCGCGGTCGAGATCAGGCCGGCGTCACGCAGCTGCCAGTAAAGACGCGTCAGGCCGATCGAGATGCCGACGCCCGGCAGATGCGACTTCGTGTACTGACCGGCCAGATTCTCGTAGCGCCCACCCGAGCAGATCGAACCGATGCCGGGATGATCGTTGAGCGTGGTCTCGTAGACCGTCCCCGTGTAGTAATCGAGGCCGCGGGCGATCGACAGGTTCAGTGCGAAATGCGTCTCCGGCACGCCGAAGTCGCGGATCATGGTCAGGACTTCCTTCAGTTCGGCCCTGCCCTGCTCGAAGGTTTCCGAACCGGCACCCAGCGCGTCGAGATGCGCGAAGGCGTTATCGACCGAGGTGGAACGTACCTGCACGAAGGCGAGAATCTTCGCCGCCACGTCGGCCGACAGGCCGAACGCCTCACCGGTCAGCGTGTCGCGCACATAGTCCGGACCGCGCTTGTCGAGCTTGTCGACTTCGCGCAGCACGAGCATCTGCTGCTCGGCGTCGGCGATGCCGAGGTTTTCGAAGTAACCGCGCATCAGCTTGCGGTTATTCAGCTGGATGGTGAACGGACCGATGTTGAGGTCGCGGAACACGCTGTAGATGACCGCCGGAATCTCGGCGTCGTAACGCACCGACAGCGAGTCCTTGCCGATCACGTCGATGTCGCACTGGTAGAACTCGCGGAAGCGTCCGCGCTGCGCGCGCTCGCCGCGATAGACGCGCTGCATCTGGTAGCGACGGAACGGGAAGCTGAGGTCATGCTCGTGCTCGGCCACGTAGCGCGCCAGCGGCACGGTGAGGTCGAAACGCAGCGCCAGTTCGGGTACGCCGCCCTTGTCCTTCTCCGCCGCCGCGCCCAGCGCACCGGTGGACTGCACGAAGTAAACCTGGCGCTCCGTCTCGCCGCCGGTCTTGGTCAGCAGCACATCGCTGTGCTCGATCACCGGCGTCTCGATCGGCAGGAAGCCGAATTTCTCATAGTTACGGCGGATCGTGTCCAGCATGCGCTGAAACGCGATCTGATCGAGCGGCAGGAGCTCGAGGACACCGGGCATGGTGCGGGCCGGGGTGAGTGCCATGCAATTCCTCTTCGGACAGGCTTATACGGAGGCCGCCACGCGGCAGCCGCATAGATTAGCAGATGGCCACAGCCCGCCCCGGTAGGCAATGCGTGAAAAAAGTTGAAGCGACCTGTTGCCATTGATCGGGAGCATGGCTAATATACGCGGCTCCCGTCGGGGTGTAGCTCAGCCTGGTAGAGCGCTACGTTCGGGACGTAGAAGTCGCAGGTTCGAATCCTGTCTCCCCGACCAATGAATTCGTTCATTATGAAAACGCCGGCCTAGTGCCGGCGTTTTTGTTTGCGCGGGATCCGGCCTGCGAACGACCCGCAGGCACAGCCGCCTGGCGATCCGCGTCAGTAGGCGACGGCGAAGGCGTGCGTCACGGCGCTCATCGCCTCACGCCAGCGCGCCTCCAGTTCCGGCGTGAGCTGATCGTCACGCTCACGTACCGCCTGCAGCAGACTGTCGAGCCAGTACGCGTAGTACTCCGGCGGTACCGGCGCCCTGCCCGTGCGGGCATGGACGCGGATCATCTCATCGACCGGGCGTTTCGCCATACCGTCGCCGGCGGCCCAGGAGATCGCCAGGCTGATGCCGCGGCGCAGGGCCATGTGTTGCTTTTGGAAGTCGGTCGTGGCGAACAGGAGCGCGAGGCCGGGGTCGCGGGACAGGAGGATCTCGTAGAAGCGCCCGATGAAACCGCGCGTGCGCAGGCAGCGACCGTAGCTGACCTGAAGGTCGTCGTATCCGGAGGACATGGGAGGCTCGCTTTGGACAAAAGCTGCGAGCTTAGAAAGGTGAGGTGCGGGCTGCCCCGACCTCGGTCAAATTATGGGGCGCGAGGGTCACGGGTCGCGCGCGGGGCGCGCTCCTACATGACTCTGGAGACGGTGGTCTGGAAACGCAAAACGCCCCGTTAGGGGCGTCTTGCGTAACTGGCGGAGAGTGAGGGATTCGAACCCTCGATAAGGCTTTTGACCCTATACTCCCTTAGCAGGGGAGCCCCTTCGGCCACTCGGGCAACTCTCCGGGATGTTTCGTAAAGGACCTGCCTTCACGAGCCGGCAAGGATACTTAACCTTGGTCGACTCGTAAAGCCTCAGACCTTACTGGTCGTGGTCGTCCCCGGAATGGCTGCCGGCGTCGCCTTCGTTCTTGATGCGCTGGTAAATCTCTTCGCGATGGACTGCGACATTTTTCGGTGCATTGATGCCGATGCGCACCTGGTTACCTTTGACACCCAGAACGGTGACGGTCACCTCGTCGCCGATCATCAGGGTTTCACCGACCCGGCGGGTCAGAATCAGCATGATTGATACTCCATAAAATCAGGTATTGGCTTCCCCACCAACGACAACCTCACCCCGAGTGCTTGCCGTCGATGGATTGACGTTTCGACCATCGAAGGCCGAACTGCCTTCCCCGGCTCTAGTTGTGTGTGTCGCTGACCAGCTGTCCTGCCATTCCGATCCGAAGGACCGACACCGAAAATTACGTTCGGCATTCGGATCATACTAGCTGAGCCAATCCAGCGTAAGCAACGCACACAGCCGTGAAGACGTGTACCAAAGCGCCTTTACGGCACTTTGGTACGGGTCCATCTATCTCCCGTTCAGCGCAGACGAGCTTCCACCCACGCAGGGATGCTTTCGAGAATACCGGGAAGCGCCGGGCTGTCGACGCCGCCACCCTGGGCCATGTCAGGGCGGCCACCGCCCTTGCCGTCGATCTTCGAGGCCACTTCGCCCACCAGATCGCCGGCCTTGACCCGGCCCAGCGCGGCGCCGCCGACGCCTGCCACGAGTGCAACGCGACCATCGACCGCACCTGCCAGCACGATGGCGCAATCGCCGAGCTGCTGCTTGAGCACATCGACGCTGTCGCGCAGCGACTTGGCATCGAGACCTTCAATACGGGCGGCGACGACTTTGATACCGGCGACATCCACCGCCGAGGCGGCGAGATCGGCCGAGGCGGAGCTGGCCGCCTTGGCCTTGTAGGATTCGATTTCGCGCTCGAGCTTCTTCTGTCGATCGAACAGCTGACGGAGCTTTTCGACAACTTCGTCACCGGTCGCGGCAAGCAGTCCGGAGACCTCGCCGAGGACGCGTTCTTCATCCGAAACACGTGCCATGGCTCCCGCGCCAGTCACCGCCTCGATGCGTCGTACGCCAGCGGCGACGCCGGATTCCGCCACGATCTTGAACAGACCGATGTCGCCCGTCCGGGACACGTGCGTACCGCCGCAAAGCTCCGTTGAGAAGTCGCCCATCTTCAGCACGCGCACTTCGGCACCGTATTTTTCGCCGAACAGCGCCATGGCGCCGAACTCGATGGCCTCGTCGTAGGCCATGTTGTGCACTTCTGCGGCATCGTTGTGGCGAATCTCGTCGTTGACCATGCGCTCGATCAGCGCGAGCTCGTCGGCGGTCAGCGCCTTGAAGTGCGAGAAATCGAAACGCAGGCGCTCAGGAGCCACCAGCGAGCCCTTCTGCGAAACGTGGTCGCCCAGGACGGTACGCAGCGCGGCGTGCAGCAGATGGGTCGCCGAATGATTCAGCACCGTGGCCTGACGCTGCGAGGCGTCCACCGCGGCGCCGACGATGTCGCCCTTGTTCAGCGGCGCGGACCCCTGCCAGGTTCCGAAGTGCGCGAAGAACGCGCCACCGACCTTCTGCGTATCCGCCACGGCCAGCGCGCCCGAAGGATTGCGCAGGATGCCGGTATCGCCCACCTGGCCGCCCGACTCCGCGTAGAACGGCGTACGGTCGAGCAACAGAAAAGCTTCTTCGCCGTCCGAGAGGCGATCCACCGACTTGCCATCACGGACGATCGCGAGCACCCGGGAATCGCTCAGCTCGAGGCTGTCGTAGCCGGTGAAAACCGTCGGCGACACCGCGCTGGCGACTTCCGCGGGCAACTGGGCCCTGGTCGAGAAGTTGCTGGCGGCGCGAGCACGCGTCCGCTGCTCGCCCATGGCCTGCTCGAAGCCGTCCATGTCGACGCTCATGCCGCGCTCGCGGGCGATGTCGGCCGTGAGATCCACCGGGAAGCCATACGTGTCGTACAGACGGAAAGCGTCGACGCCGGGAATCACCTTTTCCGCCCGGGATGCGATGTCGTCGAACAGACGCATGCCGTGCTCGAGGGTTTCGCCGAAGCGCTCTTCTTCGTTCTTGAGCGCCTGCTCAACGAACGCCTGCTTCTTCGCGATATCCGGATAGGCCTCACCCATCTCGGCGACCAGCGGCGCGACCATCTTCCAGAAGAAGTCGCCGCGCACGCCCAGCATCCAGCCGTGGCGCAGGGCGCGACGGATGATGCGGCGGAGCACGTAGCCACGACCTTCGTTGGAGGGCAGCACGCCGTCGACAATGAGGAACGAGCAGGCACGGATATGGTCGGCGATGACGCGCAGCGACTTGTTCGACAGATCGGCGGTGGCGGTCAGACGACCGGCCTCGGCGATCAGGTGGGCGAACAGGTCGATTTCGTAGTTGGAATGCACGTGCTGCAGCACGGCGGCCAGGCGCTCGAGACCCATGCCGGTGTCGACGCAGGGCGCCGGCAGCGGCGTCAGCGTGCCGTCCGGGGCACGGTCGAACTGCATGAAGACCAGATTCCAGATCTCGATGTAGCGGTCGCCATCCTCGTCGGGCGAGCCCGGGGGGCCACCGGCCACATCGGCGCCGTGGTCGAAGAAGATCTCCGTACACGGACCGCACGGGCCCGTGTCGGCCATCTGCCAGAAGTTGTCGGAGGCGAACGGCGCGCCCTTGTTGTCGCCGATGCGGACGATGCGGTCCACCGGGACACCGACCTCCTTGTTCCAGATATCGAAGGCCTCGTCGTCCGTGTGGTACACGGTGACCCAGAGGCGCTCGGCTGGCAGCTTGTAGACGTCGGTGAGCAGCTCCCAGGCGAAGCGGATGGCGTCGCGCTTGAAGTAGTCGCCGAACGACCAGTTGCCCAGCATTTCGAAGAAGGTGTGGTGGCGGGCGGTGTAGCCCACCGCGTCGAGGTCGTTGTGCTTGCCGCCCGCCCGCAGGCAGCGCTGGACGTCGGCCGCACGGACGTAGCCTGGCTTTTCGCTGCCGAGGAACACGTTCTTGAACGGCACCATGCCCGAGTTCGTGAACAGCAACGTGGGATCGTTCGACGGCACCAGCGATGCCGAAGGCACGATGGTGTGGTCCTTGGAACGGAAGAATTCGAGGAAGGTCGAACGGATTTCGGCGGTTTTCATGAGCGATCGTGGCTTGGAAGCTGCGAGACGCGTTACGTCGACGCTCCGTCCAGAATCAAGGCTCGTTGCCTTCAGTCGTCGTCGGCGTCTTCCGCATCGGCGTGGGTTAGACCACGTACTGTGGCGGCGGCGAAGCCGCGACGCAAGAGGAATTGCGCCCGCCGCGCCCGTTCAGCGGGGTCGGCCGAGGATCCGCCATAGCGCCGACGCAGCTGACCGGCGGCCAGATCGTCCCAATCGATGTCCGTTTCCTCCATCAACTGGCGGATCGTGGCATCGCTGACGCCCTGACTGCGAAGTTCGGCCCGGATCCGTGCCGGCCCGTAGCCCTGCCCGGCCCGACTGCGAAACAACGAGGCGGCGAAGCGATCGTCGTCCTGGTAGCCCTGGTCGCCCAGCCGCTCGACGGCGGCAGTCGACTCGTCACGCGTAAAACCGCCGCGATCAAGCTTCTGCCTGAGTTCGCGGCGGGAGTGTTCGCGCCGGGCAAGTAGCCCAAGCGCCTTGTCGTACGCGGTACGGGTGGGGCGATCGGCCTTGCCGTCGCCCTTCCCCGCGCCTTTATCAGACTTCCTCAAGCTCGTCGGCCTCGGTCGAGGCTTCGGACTTCGGACCGGCCTTGACCAGCAGGCGCGCGCGCAGTTCCGCGTCGACTTCGTTGGCCATGGCCGGGTTGTCGCGCAGGAACTGGCGGACGTTTTCCTTGCCCTGGCCGATGCGATCGCCCTTGTAGCTATACCAGGCGCCCGACTTGTCGATCAGGTTCTCCCGCACGCCCAGCTCGATGATCTCGCCTTCGCGCGAGGTGCCCTCGCCGTAGAGGATCTCGAACTCGGCCTGGCGGAACGGCGGAGCCACCTTGTTCTTGACGACCTTGACGCGGGTCTCCGAACCGATGACTTCGTCACCCTTCTTGACCGCGCCGATACGGCGAATGTCCAGACGAACCGAGGCGTAGAACTTCAGCGCGTTACCACCGGTGGTGGTTTCCGGGCTGCCGAACATCACGCCGATCTTCATACGGATCTGGTTGATGAAGATGACGAGGCAGTTGGTCTTCTTGATGTTGGCCGTGAGCTTACGCAGGGCCTGGCTCATCAGACGGGCGTGCAGGCCGACGTGGGAGTCGCCCATTTCGCCCTCGATTTCCGCCTTGGGGGTCAGCGCGGCCACCGAATCGACCACGACCATGTCCACGGCGCCCGAGCGAACCAGCATGTCGGCGATTTCGAGCGCCTGCTCACCGGTATCCGGCTGGCTGACGAGGAGATCGGCGACGTTGACGCCCAGCTTCTCGGCGTAGCTCGGATCGAGCGCGTGCTCGGCGTCGACGAAGGCCGCCGTGCCGCCGTTGCGCTGGCAGGACGCGATGGCCTGCAGGGTCAGGGTCGTCTTACCGGAGGATTCCGGGCCATAGATTTCGACGACACGGCCACGCGGCAGGCCGCCGATGCCCAGGGCGATATCGAGGCCGAGCGAACCGGTGGACACGGTATCGATGTTGTCGTCGACACGGTCGCCCAGACGCATGACCGCACCCTTGCCGAACTGCTTTTCAATCTGGCCGAGGGCACTCGCCAGCGCCTTGCGCTTATTGTCGTCCATCGTGGTATCCGGTCTCGTGTGTAGGTGAGTATCTTGCCGGACCGTCGTCTCAGGGACTGCGATCCGCAATCCCCAAGTTTGCCATAGCCCGGACGGTTCAGCCCTTCAGTTCCGCGGTCATTCCAGCAAGTGCGGCCGCGACCGTCTGCCGCCGCACCGCCTCGCGGTCACCATCGAAATGGTGAAGCGTGGCGTGGGCGTAGCCCCCGCGGCGCTTCCAGCCGATCCAAACGGTGCCGACAGGTTTGTCTGGCGTGCCGCCGGACGGGCCCGCGATGCCGGTCACCGCCACCGCGACACCGGCGCCATACCGGGCCAATGCACCGGACACCATTTCCAGCACGGTCTCCTCGCTGACGGCGCCCGTCCGCTCCAGCGTGCGCGGGTTGACCCCGAGCAGCGACTCTTTCGCGCTATAGCTGTAGGTCACGACGCCGGCTTCGAACCACGCGGAACTACCGGCCAGATCGGTCAGCGTCTTGGCGATCCAGCCGCCCGTGCAGGACTCGGCGGTCGCGACCATCACCCGGCGCTCCTGCGCGGCGGCGGCGACCTCCTGGGCCAGCGCCATGAGTTCGGCATCGGTGGGCATGAGGTCAACGGCCATCCGGGGATCCTGTCGGGCAAAGAGAGAACTTCTAACCCGGAAGGTGGCGGGCTGTCGATGCGAAGCCAACCCCAATCCGGACGATTTTTCAGAAAAGTTCTATGTACGACGCATTGTCGCGTCCGGCCAACGCCGCTACGATGGCAACCCATGATTGGCATGCAACGACGATCCTGAGTTGCCGACTCGTCGTCGCAAGCCGGTCCAGAGCGCCGCCCTCCCCTACCAACGCGTACTGCCCATCAAACCGTCTGCTTCGGCAGGCGCAGGAAGAAGCACCCTCATGAAAAGGAACGTCACTCGCAACGTGGCGCGGCTTCGCGTCGCTGTCGCCACCGCCCTGTTCGTCAGCACGCGGCCGTTCGCGCTGCCCGCGCCGCCGCTGCCGACCGTCCCGGACGACGTCCGCGCCGCTCTCGCGCCCGACGACCTGGTGCTCGCCTTCAAAACCGGCGAGTTGACCGGCATCGGCACGAAAGGGCTCGTCGTTGCCGTCTATACCGGCGCGCGTTACGTGGAAGAGCCCCGTCACGGCGGAAACAACCCATGCAAGCTGATCGTGTTCACCGATCACGAGGGCACGTGGAAGGAAACGGCTCGCAGCGACAGCGCGGTTGACTGCGTCAACAACCCTTACATGAGTCGCCCGCAGGAAATGATGGGCATTTACGACCTGGAGATCGCCGCCGGCACCATCCGCTGGGCAAACGCGACCCATCGCCAACATCACACGTTCGAGTTCACTTACGACGGCACCAGAAGGCGGTGGGTCGTCCATGCGATGACCCAGGACTTCCCTGTTGAGCGCTCAGCCGACCCCGACGCGCCCCTGGGCGCCGCCCACGGCGAAATCGTCTCGCCTCGCGATTTCCCCGTTACTCCGATGGAAGACCTCGATCCCGACCGCCTCTGGCCTCTGCTCGTCAAACACACCATAACCACGTTCTGAGCGGAGGGAACCGTGAGCACATTCAACCAACACTCGACGACACTGCTGAAGCGCGCGATCGACAAAGGAATCACCTCGCCCGCCGAGCTGGCCAATCTCATGGGCCAGGCCTCGGTGGAGTCGATGAACTTTCATCGCGTGAACGAAAGCATGATGTATTCGAGCGCCGATCGCGCGCTCAGCCAGATCAAAGGCCTTAGCTCCAGACACACCCGCGAGGAGGTCGACGCGGCACTGGCTACCCGAGATCCCGAGACCATCGCAAACCTCCTTTACGACACCCACCCCACGCTTGGTAACCGGGAGCCGGGAGATGGCTGGCGTTTTCACGGGCGCGGCGTGATTCAGCTGACCGGACGCTCCAATTACGAAAAGTTCGGGCGACTCGTGGGCGTGGACCTGGTCGACCACCCGCACCTTGCGAGCGATCCCGACGTTTCCGCCGATGTCGCCATCGCCTACTGGAAGGAACGATGCAGAGACATCGATCCTACGGACGTACGCGCGGCGACCAAGGCCATCAATGGCGGCAGCAATGGCTACGCCGAGCGCGTCGCGGCGGTGAATCAGTGGTCGACCGTCATCACGCCCGAGCTCGTCGAAGGGATCCGTAACCAGACCATCGGCACGGAAGACCTCATGGCGATGAATGCGTCGCACCAGGCGCCAGCTTCTTCAACGCTGCGCGAAGGCGCTCGTGGGGATCGGGTGCGTGAACTCCAGACGCAACTGCATGACCTCGGCTACGCGGTGCGCCCGGATGGCGCTTACGGCAACGCCACGCGCCTCGCCGTCATGGCGTTTCAGCAGAACCACGACCTAATCGTCGACGGGATCGCGGGAGTGCGGACGCTCGATCAAGCCAGAACGGCCCATGGGACGCTCATGCAGAACAGGGGCCCATATGTCAGCGCACCCGACAGACCTGATGGAAATGTCACGCGGCAGACGTCGACGCACGACATGTTCGAGGCATTGTGCCGTTCGGGCGCCGAGGGCGACGTGGACGCCTTGTGCCGGGTCGGTCGGACCTATGGCGAAACGTTGGACGGGCAGACCTGGCTGCTTCAGGGTGAACGGAGCAACCAGCAGGCCCTGACCGATTCGCTCCCGGTGCAGCCCGCAGCGGAACAAGCGCCTACTCAGGTCGCGGAGCAAAGCGCTCCAGCGATGGCGCTCTGACATGCTGCCGATGACCCGGACCGACGCTGAAGAGATCACGGTCAAACTCGGCATGTTCGCTTCTGGCCTGCAGGGCCTGGGCGAGCGCCTGACGCGACAGGCGGAGTTGTCGCACGCCGAACTCGTCCGCGCGGCGGAGTCGCTCGCACTGACCGCGGAGACAAGCGCACGCGACGCGACCGCCGAACTTGCCCTGCGCGCTGGCGACGCGATCGTCGCCAGCGCCGCCGCTGCCGCCGGCGATCTCGAGCGTGCGATGACGCAGGCGTCGACCCGGCTGACACGTGCAAGTACGGCGTTGGAAGCGAACGTCCACGCCCTGAGACGCCTGCACGCCATCAGCGCGTGGAAGGCGCTGGCCGCCGCAGGCGCGGCGGCGGCCTTCGCGATCTGTGGCGCCTGCCTGCTCGGCTGGACGACTTACAAGCGTATGGACGACGCCGCGTGGTTCGACGAGGTGCAGGAAGCGCGCGCGCACGGGCGCCTGCAACCCTGCCCTGAAGGCGGCGTGTGCGTCTACGTCGGTAAACGCTGGCACCGCCTGGGCCACTGAGGGCAACGGTTGGCCGTTGCTCACATGTTTTTCAGGGCGGCGCACATTGCCATCACCGGCGTTCCTCCTTCAGCATGGCACCCCCGTTTTTGAATGCGGCAAAAACTCAGCCAGAGACACGGCTGTCGCACGAGTGACATCGCAAAGTGACAACGTTTGCATCCGCGTGGAAGCGTGCGCCTTGGTTTCAAGCGCAACCTTCACGAGACATACACATTCCAAACATTCTCGTAAGCCGTAACGCACGGCAAGAATGTGATCTGCGTCAACTTTCGGTTAGTTCAAGACATGATAAGGGCTGAATTTGTGTGATATTCGCCACAGAAAACGGTTATACAGCCCACTAGCCAGGAATGCGACGTTGCGCTATCTTAACAACGTGGACTGAGATCCGCAGAAACGTTTTGGGGAATCACTGGTTCGGTGCGGCAACTGCGAGTGGCGATATCTCTATCGCTCCGGGGGTCGTGCGGCCATTCTTTGCTGGCACGTAATGCAAGGGCGCGCAGGCGCTCGATACAGGATGTTCTATGGATGATTTGCATATCGCTCGGGGCCGGTTGGCCCGAGGTTCCAGCTCCTCCAGGGGAGTCCTTTGCCGTTGGCGCGCGTCGCGCCACGGCTCATCGACCGATACCGGCCTGGCAAGTCGCCAGGCCGCACGTTCCGTCGTCATTTTCGTAGCGATGTAAACGGTTTCTCGACCCCGCGTCCGGGCTTCCGCGACGAGGGCCGCTGATGTTTTCTGTTTGCTTTTCATGACTTACGAGCCACGCGTGAAAAAAATTCTGCACCCTGCCCTTACTCTCTTCCTCGTCTCCGGGTTTGTCCTGCTGCTGTCCGCATGCGGCACGCCGCCGGCGAAGGACTTCGGCGGTCGCTGGCGCCCGGTCAACAAGTACGACGACAAGGTGGTCGAGATCCCGCTCGCCGTGCCTTATACGTATTACGCGGCGCCGATGGACGGCACGCTGAAGGTGATGCTGACGCGCTGGTCTTCGGACACCGGCATGAAGCTCAACTACAAACTTCGGTCCGACTTCACGCTGCCGAAAAGCACCTCGTCGATCCATACGACCGAAGGACGCGACGCTGCCTCTCAGCTGAGCGCCATCTACGCGCCGCAGGGTGTCGTCGTACTTATCGACGGCCCGGTCATCGTGGTCGAGGAAGCGAGTGCCATCGTCCCGGCCGCCGGCACCCCCGCGTCGGCCTCTGAACGCAAGGCCAGTGCCGACAACGCCACGCCAGATGCTCCGCAGACGAACCACACTTCCGCCGCACCGGTTCCTGGTGCGAAGACGGCCGCTAACTGATCCGATCCAGCGTTGTGACCAAGGCAGGCATTCGTTAAATGCGTAACAAAAAAGAATCTCCGAAGATCGACGCCGCGGTAGCGAAATCCGTCGATTTCGAAATCGCGGTAGGCGACCTCGCCCGGCGCAGCGAACGTCGCGCATGGATGGTGGCGTTCGCCTCCATCATCATGTCGCTGATCCTCCTCGGCGGCTATTTCTACATGCTTCCGCTGAAGGAAAAAGTGCCGTACATCGTCATGGCGGACGCGAATTCGGGCCTTAGCTCAGTCGCCCAGCTGACGGACGACGTGTTCAGCCGCCGCGTCACGGCCAGCGAGGCCGTGAACCGCAGCAACATTGCGCACTTCATTCTCGCGCGTGAATCGTTCGACGTCGCGATCATCAATATGCGTGATTGGGCCACGGTGCTGACCATGTCGTCGCCTTCCGTCGCGCAGGTCTATGTCAACCTGCACGCCCAGTCGAATCCCGACGCCCCGTTCAAGACTTATGGTCGCGAGCGCGCGATCCGCGTCAAGATCCTCAGCATCGTATTGATCGGCGGTGGGAACGGTGCGACGCCCAAGGGCGCGACCGTTCGCTTCCAGCGGTCTGTTTTCAACAAGCAGACTGGTGTGACGGTGCCTCTCGACAGCAAGATCGCGACAATGGAATTCACCTATAAGCCGAACCTGAAGATGGACGATCAGTATCGCGTCGAGAATCCGCTCGGATTCCAGGTCACCACATATCGCGTCGACAACGATTACGCCGAAGGCCCGCCGCCGGAGGTACCCGCCACGCAGGATCCTTCCGCTGCGCCGACTGGCGCGCCGTCGACCGCTCCAGACACGTCGGGCGCACGCTCCGCCATCCCGCAGGGCGCGCAGGCTGCGCCTCTCTCGGCACCGCCCATTCCCGAATCTGCCGCGCCGGTCGCGCCGCAGGCCGTCCCGCAAAACGCCGCCAATGGAGGGCGCCGTTGATGAAAGGTTCCAGCACACTCCGACTGGCCATGCTCACCTGCCTCGCGATCACCTCGCTGGCAGGCGCCGTCAGCGCCCAGGTCGTCACCCCTCAGGTCGTGACCCCGTATGAATACCAGCCCGACCACATCTACACCGTGCGTACAGGCCTTGGCATCACCACGCAGATCGAGCTGAACCCGAACGAGAAGGTGCTGGATTTCAGCACCGGTTTCAGCAGCGGCTGGGAACTGACGCGCCGCGACAACGTGTTCTATATCAAGCCGAAGAACGTCGACGTCGATACGAACATGATGATTCGTACGGCGACGCACTCCTATATCTTCGAGCTCAAGGTAGTAGCGACGGACTGGAAGACGCTTGAACAGGCGCGCCGCGCCGGCGTGCAGTACAAGGTGACGTTCACCTATCCGTCGGACACCAGCTTCATCGCGGAGACCAAAAAGGTATCCGAGACCCCGGAACTGGATACGTCGCTGGTCAAGGGTCGCGACTACAACTTCGACTACGACTACGCCAAGACACGCAAGACCGCACCGTGGATCGTGCCAGTCAATGTGTACGATGACGGGCGCTTTACGTACATCAAGATGCCAGACCTAAAGCAGTTCCCGACGGGCAATTTCCCCACGGTGTACATGCGCGAAAAGGAACACGGTGAAGATCAGGTCGTTAACACCACGGTCGAGGGCAATACGCTCGTCGTCCATGGCACGTACAACTACCTTGTCATCCGACACGACTCGAACGTCGTGGGCCTGCGAAGGAACACAAAGAAGTGACCCCGAACAATCCTTATCATCCGGACGACGAGAACCAGGCCGGTCATGTCCCGCCGCACGAGGGCGTGGGCGACCGTCCCGATCCTCTGGCCAGCAACCCCTATTCACAACAGCGCCAGCAAGCGCCGCAGCCGGACCTGGACGCGGGCGCGCCGACACTTGCGGCGAACGACGTTCGGCGGATGAACAGGCGGGCGCTGGTATTCCTCGCCGGCATCATCGTTCTGCTGCTTACCGCGGGATACCTGCTTCTCAGCGGAGGTAGCTCCAAGCAGCAGGTCGTGGAGAAGCCGCGCGAGGAACAGGTCAACGTTCCCGAAGCGCCACGCGTCATGCCGACGCCCGCCCTTCCCAACACAGAGAACCGTGCGCAGCCTATCGCGCTGGCTCCGCCCCCGCCTCTGCCGACCCCCGAACAGTTGCGCCCCGCCTCCATGCCCGAGGCGTCGCGCGGTCCGACCCTGCTCGAGCGTCGCATCATGGCCGCAAACGACGCAGCACAGATCGCCGGCAATGCGAATGGCGGCGGTGGCGGTCAGGCCGGCGGTGGCCCGCAGGGCTTCATGGGAGGTGCTGGCATTCCAGGCTTTCCAGGCGGCCCGCTTCCGAACAACGGCGTACCGGTCAACAGTGCCTATGGCGCCAAGGAACTCGCCGACGTCTCGAGTGCCGAACCGTTGACGCATCCGGACACGCTGATGCTGCGGGGCACGTTCATTCGTTGCGTGCTCGAGACCCGCATCATCACCGACATCCCGGGCTTCACGTCCTGCGTGGTCACCGAGCCGGTGTACTCCTTTACGGGTAAGCGCCTGTTGCTCCCGAAGGGCTCGAAGGTGCTGGGCAAGTATGAGATGGAACCGAACGGCCCGCGCGTCGCGGTGATCTGGGATCGTGTCGTCACTCCGACGGGGATCGACGTCAAGATGGCCAGCCCGGGTATCGATACGCTGGGTGGCGCCGGTCACCCCGGTTACTACAACGCGCACTGGGGTAGCCGCATCGGCTCAGCCCTGCTCATTTCGCTGTTCAGCGACGCGTTCAAGTACGAGGCCGCCGAGCATGGTCCCAAGCAGACGACGATCAGCAATGGCGTCGTGACGCAGAACCCGTTCGAGAGCAACACCGCCATGACCATCCAACAGATCGCCAACAGCGCAGTACAACGCGCAGCGAATCGCCCGGCCACCGTGACGATCAACCAGGGTACGGTCCTGGCGATCTATGTCGCGAAGGACGTCGATTTCAGCGGCGTGGTCGCCCGGTATTGATGCGGATTCGATAGAGCATGAACGAATCCGCCCTCGCCGCTGTTGGTAACGAATTCCTGGACTATCAGTACGAAGTACTGGGCGTCCGGGACTTCCTTGCCTCGCCGGATGTGACTGAAATCTGCATCAACCGCCCAGGTGAGCTTTACCTGGAGCGGCGCGGTGCATGGGAGCGGGTCGACATTCCGTCGCTGACCTTCGAGCGTGCGCGTCAGTTCTGCACCGCGGTGGTCAACGAGAGCAACACCGGTCAGCGCATCACGGATACCGATCCGGTCGTGTCACTGACCTTCCCGACCGGCCAGCGTGCCCAGTTCGTCATTCCCCCGGCCGTCGAAGCCGGACGTGTGTCGATCACCATCCGCCTGCCTTCCAAGCACAGCAAATCGCTCGCCCAGTACCAGGAAGACGGTTTCTTCGACGAGATTCTGGAGGGTGGCAACGCGATCAGCCAGGTCGATCGCGAGCTGCTCGAGCTTCGTGCGGAGCGTCGTTACGCGGATTTCTTCCGCCATGCCGTCGTCAGCAAGAAGAACATCGTCGTCGCCGGCGCCACGGGTAGCGGTAAAACGACATTCATGAAGTCGCTGGTCGGGCATATTCCTGTCGATGAGCGGCTCGTCACCATTGAAGACGCCCGAGAACTCTTCATCGACCAGCCCAACGTGGTCCACCTGCTCTATTCCAAGGGGGGCCAGAGCACCAGTAACATCACCGCGAAGAGTTGCATGGAGGCCTGCCTGCGCATGAAGCCGGACCGGATCATTCTTGCCGAGCTTCGCGGCGACGAGTCGTTTTACTTCATCCGAAACTGCGCATCGGGGCATCCCGGTTCGATCACAAGCTGTCACGCAGGAAGTGTGGAGCAGACCTGGGACCAGCTGGCCCTCATGGTCAAGGCATCCAATGAAGGGTCGGGACTTGAGTTTTCGACCATCAAACGTTTGTTGATGATGACTATCGACATCGTCGTACACATCAAAGCCCATGCCGGGCGTCGACACATCACCGGCATTGACTTCAACCCGGCTCGCGCACTATCGGCGGACGGGGGGTAACGCTCGGACAACCGGTGATTAATCAGGAGTTGTAACGGTGGTACCAGGAATGGAAATGATGGCGTGTCCCAACCTTGCCGTACCGGCGGAGGTGATGCAGCACGTGGTCAATGTCGAGTCGTCGCGCAACCCGTTTGCGATCGGCGTCGTCGGCGCGCAGCTCGTTCGCCAGCCTCAGAATCTCGATGAGGCCGTGGCGACCGTCCGCATGCTCGAAGAAAAGGGCTACAACTATTCCCTGGGAGTGGCTCAGGTCAATCGTGCCAATTTCGGCAAGTATGGCCTCGATAGCTACGAAAAAGCCTTTGAACTCTGCCCCAACCTCGTTGCCGGTTCAAAAATCCTCGCTCAGTGCTACACGAGCGCCGGTGGCGACTGGGGCAAGGCATTCAGCTGCTACTACTCCGGCAACTTCACGACCGGCTACCAGGATGGTTACGTCCAGAAAGTGTTCGCCTCCATGTCCCGCCAGGCCATGGCGACCAATGCCAGCGCAATCCCGATCCAGTTGGTGAACAACGGTGCGAGCAAAGCCGCCACGCGCGGAACACCGGTGATCCGCGCTGACGACGGCGCCTATCGCGTCGCGATGCGGAGTGTGGTCGATGCGGCGCTTTCCACCGCGGTCGCTCCTGCCGTCGCGTCCGCCGCCGGCGTCAACGGTCAGGTGCAGATGCCGATGGTCAGTGCCGACCCAGCGGCTGTCGTCTACCCGCAAGGCAACGGGCGGATTCCAGCCGATTCGGCCACCGCGGCAGCCATGGCGCAGGTCGGCGCAGCCTTGCCCACCAATCTCCCTGCCCCGCAGCCGGGACGGATCCCCACCGACGCGGCGACCGCTGCCGCGATGGCGCAGATCGGCATTTCGGCCAATCAGGTGGGCAATGCTCCCGCCGCCGCCGCGGACGATCCCAATTCGGTCTTCGTGCCCGAAGTCCACGGTCCCAACGATCCTGCACCGGCGATCAGTCCGTCATCCGGTAGCGGAGCACCGGGGCAGAGGCGGGATCAGGCCGACCTTCGACAAGGAGGGGGCGATGGCGCTTTCGTCTTCTGAGTACTCCGGATCATCCATGCAAAGGATGTCCACCATGTGTCGCACGGTTATCGGCATGTCCGGTAGTCGCGATGGCCTTTGGGCCGCCCCGTGCGGGAAGAGGTTTTTCCCGCATGTCGTTTCGTCAGCCGGTGGCCTTCGCGCCGCCACCACCGCGCGGCGGTCATCCGACTTCCGCATTCACGTTTACACTGTCCACTAAGGAACTTTTGAGATGGCCCTGCCCTCCCTCAACACCATTTACGATCCGTCGAAAACGTCGCTGTCCCGCAAGATCGCCTTCTTCGCCATCGTGCTCGCCATGATGCTGCCGACCATCGTTTTCGGTGCCGACGGCGACGGTACCGGCGAAACCGGCACGAAGGTCTGCGGCTTCTTCCAGAGCATCAACGGCCTGCTGAATGCGGCATCCATCGTCGTCGTGACGATCGCCGTGATCTTCTCCGGTTACCAGATCGCCTTTGCGCATAAGCGCATCGCCGACGTGGCCCCCGCCCTGATCGGTGGCGTGCTGATCGGTGCCGCGGCGCAGGTCGCCAGCATGGTCGTCGGCGGCACCGGTTCCGGCACCGGCACCACCGCCTGCACCTCGTCCAGCGGTAAGGTCGGCATGATCCTCGATGCCGCCAACGCCGCCATGAGCCTGCTGCACCTCAGTGTATAAGAACGCGCTTTTTCGCGGCTGCACGCGCCCGCCCATGTTCATGGGCGTTCCTTACGTGCCGTTCTTTGTCGGTGCGGGCGGCGGACTGCTGATGGCGATGTACTTCAACATGTGGTTTCTCCTGCTGATTCCGATCAACGTCTTCATCATGCGTCAGATGGCGCGTCGTGACGAAATGATCTTCCGGCTGCTGGGGCTGCGCCTGCAGTTCCGCACGAAAATCCGGAACGTGCAGGAGCACGACGGCATGTGGGTGTTCACGCCGAACAACTATCGCGAGCCCGGGAAGGCGAAGCGATAAGCGACACAGACGCCCTGGCAGATTTCCTGCCAGGGCCTTTTCGAGTTTCCCTACGGTAACCAGCCATGTTCACTCCAGACGCTCCGATCGGCGAACACATTCCACTATCCACCCACGTCTCGCCGACCGTCCTCAAGACGACCGGGGGCGATTACATGCTGGTCTGGCGACTGGCCGGATTGCCGTTCGTAGGTCGCGAAGAGTGGGACCTCGAGCACCGCCACAATACATTCAACCGCATGCTGCAGACCCTGCGCGCGCCGGACTTCGTCAATGTGGCTTTCTGGGTCCATGACATTCGCCGCCGTCGCAGTCTGAAGCAGAAGGACAAGTTCAACCACGCGTTCAATCAGACCATGTCGGACGCGTACTATGAGGCGCTGTCCTCCCAGAAGCTCATGCAGAATGAGCTCTACCTCACGATGCTCTACCGCCCGGTCGTCTCGGGCAAGCGTTTCGCGGAAAAATCCAGCGACGCCGCCCGCCTGCTCTCGGAGCAGAATCAGGCGATCGCCACCATTCTCGAGCTCGCCGGTAACGTCGAGGCTGTGCTGAAAGACTACGCGCCATCGCGCCTTGGTATGTACGAGGCCCCGAACGGTATCGTGTTCTCCGAGGTGCTGGAGCTCTTCGGCTACGTGCTCAATCGCATCGACGAGCCCGTTCCGGTGCTCAGCGCCCCCGTGAAGGATTACCTGCCGGTGAGCCGCCAGCGCTTTTCGGCAAAGACGGGTGACTTCGTTCTGACCACACCCAGTGGCATCAACCATTTCGGCGCCATCCTCAACATCAAGGAATTCGTTGACGGGACGTTCCCTGGCATCCTCAATGGCCTGAAATACCTTGACTTCGAATATATCGTCACCCACTCGTTCAGCCCGATGGGACGCCAGGATGCGCTGAAGGCACTCGAACGCACCAAGGGCATGATGATCTCCTCCGGCGATAAGGCGGTAAGCCAGATCGTCGAGATGGACCAGGCGACGGACCAACTGGCCTCCGGCAATTTCGTGCTGGGTGAATACCACTTCTCGATGACCATCTACGCGCCTTCCCAGGAAGCCCTGTCGCAGCAGATTGCCGCCACGCGCGCGGAACTGTCGAACGCAGGCTTCGTTTCAGTGAAGGAAGACCTGGCCGTCACGGCAGCCTTCTACGCGCAGTTCCCGGGCAACTGGAAGTACCGCACCCGGCTGGCGAACATCAGTTCACTGAACTTCCTCGGCCTGTCACCGCTGCACAACTTCGCCACCGGCAAGAAGGAAAACAACCCGTGGGGTGACGCCGTCACCACGTTGCAGACGACCAATGGCCAGCCGTATTACTTCAACTTCCACGCCACCCATCCCGCCGAGAATTCGTTCGGCGAAAAAGCTATCGCCAATACCATGGTGATCGGTAAGTCGGGTACGGGTAAGACGGCACTGATCAACTTCCTGCTGAGCCAGGTGCAGAAGCTCGATCCGTCACCGACGATCTTTTTCTTCGACAAGGACCGCGGCGCCGAGATTTTCGTGCGTGCCTGTGGCGGCAACTATCTCGCCCTCGAGAACGGCAAGCCCACCGGCTTCAACCCATTCCATTGCGAGCGTACCGAAGAAAACGTCCAGTTCCTTGCCGATCTGATCAAGGTTCTGGCGGCGAAGAGCATCTACAGTTCGCGCGAGGAAGAAGATATCTTCCGGGCAGTCGAGAACATGCTCGACACCCCGATGCACCTGCGTAACATGACCAACTTCCAGAAGAGCCTGCCTAACCTCGGCGACGACGGCCTATTCATCCGCATGCGCAAGTGGACGGCTGGCAACTCGCTGGGCTGGGTATTCGACAACCCGAAGGACACGGTCGACCTCACCCGGTCCAACATCATCGGCTTCGACTACACCGACATCATCGACAATCCGGAAGTTCGCGCGCCGGTCATCAATTACTTGTTGCATCGTCTCGAAGCGCTGATCGACGGTCGCCGCCTCATTTACGTGATGGACGAGTTCTGGAAGATCCTCGACGGCAAGGGCGGCCTGAAAGAGTTCGCGAAGAACAAGCAGAAGACCATCCGTAAACAGAACGGCATGGGCATCTTCGCGACGCAGAGCCCGGAAGACGCCCTGGCCAGCGACATCTCCGCCGCCCTGATCGAACAGACCGCAACGATGATCCTGCTGCCGAACCCGAACGCGAGCCGCGAGGACTACGTCAACGGCCTGAAGCTGACCGAAGCCGAATACCAGGTGGTCGTCAGCCTCGACGAGCGTTCACGTCGGTTCCTGGTCAAGCAGGGTCACGCATCGGCCGTCTGCCAGCTCAATCTGCGCGGCATGGACGATTCGCTGGCCGTCATTTCCGCGTCGACCGACAACATCGAGATCATGCACGAGATTCTCGCGCAGCGTGCCGCTGATGAAGGCATTTCGTCCGACGATCTCACCCCCGATCAATGGCTCGAATCGTTTTACGAGCACCGCAAGGGCAGCGGCAAGAAGCCCAGGCCCTCCGGCCCGCAGTCCACGCGCCCCGCGCGCAGCGCTGCCATCTGACATTCCCTTTGACGATGGAGACTCTCATGCCAACGATCAATTCCGCCTCCGTGCGGTCACACGCCACCGGCCGGCGATTTTTCGGCGCCTTCGTCGCGCTTCTGCTTGCCTGCGTTATTGCCCCCGCCGTTCACGCCCAGCAAGAATGGGCAGTCCATGACAGTGACGCGAATAGCACACTGTCCGATATCAAGGGCAACACCAAAGGCACGAACACCGACACTACCGCACTGAAGACCGCCATCGGTGATACGAACGCTGGCGGCGGCAACACCGTCAACGCCAACCTCGACGCGATCAACAAGAAACTGATCATCGGCAACAGTGAAAACAACCAGCCCTACAAGGACAGCCAACCGGGAGCACGCGTGGTCGATCCCGATGAGGTGCTGCCGGCATCAACGTCCACGGCGCTGGACGACGGCGCGGGTTGCAAGGCCGTAGCTGATGCGCAGCAGGCGACCTGTAACAAGATTGTTGCTATCCAGAACGCGAAGTACAAGTACATGCTTCTGATGTACGAAACCAACAAGAAACGAGACGACATGCTCCGCGAGCTCCTGATCGAGCGCTCGAAGATCACGGCGGGCGATGCCAATCAGTACGGCAAGCTCGAGGACAACACTAACAAGCTCACGGCCCTCTACAACCTGATCTCGCTCGACCAGCAACAGATGGCCACGGTCAACTATGCATACGATGCCAACATCGAGTACCTCCGTAAGGCCCAGGCGCTAATGGCACGGGGCGCTAATACGGGCAAGAAGGCCGACTCCTGGACGAACATCTCGCTCCCGACTGGCGACACGATCGATCTCGGTCCGGCGATCAGCGGACTGATCAGTGGCGCCGCCCTCCAGGCCGCGCTGCAGAGCGTCAAGTCGACCGCGCCCAGCGGCATGCAGAGGCTGTCCATCGGCGACTCCAATGGCCTATAAGACTCGCCAGCACCACATCGGTGCAACTCAAACCTGTTCGTTGCATCACCGCGACGCGACACTTCATCCGGAAAGGAACTCGCTCACATGATCGGCATGATGGGAAATCTTGTGAGCAAGTCGGCCGTGGCGCTTGCCGACCCGCTCGGCGGTGCTACCAACTTCGTCTTCTTCACGCAGATCAACAATTTCTTGCGCGATGAGATCGACTACATGCAGTGGCGCCTGCTTTCCAGCGCAGCGTCCATCATCGGCCTCGTCGCCGTGGTCGTGCTTACCGTATGGATCATGTTCCAGGGCTTCCGCATCGTTACGGGTCAGTCCCGCCAGCCCATGATGGTGCTGGTCGGCGACGCGCTTCGCGCGACGCTCATCGTCTTCATCGCTACGACTGCCGCCTACTCGTCGAGCTCGGTCTACTGGAAACTCAGTGACGGCATGTCGTCGACAATCGCCAGCTACGTTACAGCCGACAGCAGCAGCCCATTTCAGTCCATCGACGACAACCTCGCCCAGATGGAAGTCGCCCTGGCCATCATTGACAGCGTCGATCCTGGCAACTCGGGGAAGAACGACGAGGAACAGGCGTCCAAGGATCGCAACCGCTGGTTTACGGGCATCGGCATCGCCGGCCCCAGCGTCATCGCTGGCTCGATGCTTTTGCTGAACAAGATTGCTCTCGCGCTTTTCATAGGCTTCGGGCCCATTTTTATCATGTGCCTGCTGTTCGAGCAGACCAAGCAACTGTTCAGCAAGTGGTTGCTATACGGCATAGGCACCGTGTTTTCTCTCGCCGTCCTGTCCGTCATGGTCGCCATCGCAATGAAGATGATGAAAGCCATCACCGCCGCCTTCGCCGCGAAATACCTCGCGACGTTCGCTGACATCGGCAGCACCGACGGCATCAACAGCATGGCCTTGCAGCAGGGCGGCGTCGGTCTCTTGTTGTCGACACTGATTGTCATGGCACCACCGATGGCCGCCGCATTCTTCCAGGGCACGCTGGGCCAGTTTGCGTCGTACTCTTCGTTCGGTAACGTGGGTTCGCAGCTCGGCGGGCAGGATCAGGCGGCCATTGCTCAGGGTAGGCAGGCTGCAATGAACAACAATAGTCTTGCGCCCACTGATCAAGCGGTCCACCGCAACCAGACGGGGCAAGGTCAGACCGGCGGAAACTTTAATCTCGGGGGCAATGCCAGCTCTTACAAGGCGCTTGCGGATACTGCACCCACTCAGAGAGCTCCAACGGGGCGAGGCGAGGTCGAGTGACACTTACGAAAGTCCTGCTGCTGACAATCACTCTATTTGCCAGCAATGCTGTCTGGGCGCAGTGCGCTCCCGGCATTCCGAGCGCGGGGAATCCGGGATGCATTCCTCCGACGCAACCTGGCTCCCCTTACGGCCAACAGGGAGATGCCAATTCGTTCTCGTCTAGCTCTCCACCTCCCGCAGCGCGATGGGCAGAACGCTGGGGCGCCGTGGCCCTGGATGCCAGCACAGGAAGTGCCGGCGTATCGACAGGCATGAAGACGCAGGCCGAGGCAAAGCGTGAGGCTTTGGACCAATGCCGCGAGAACCGAGGCCAGGCCTGCGCCATTTCCGTCGCGTATCGCAATCAATGTGCCGCCGTCGCTCAGCGATCCACGGGAGGAGTGATGGGAAGTGCTAGCGGTCCGACCCTTGAAGTCGCCAAGGCTGCTGCCAAGGAGGAGTGTGGAGATACAGCTTCGTGCCAAATCGTATACAGTGCCTGCAGCCTCGCTGAGAGAGTCGACTAACGCCTCGCAGTGTCCGCCGCGCCTCGTCCGTCAAGAGGTTGCAACAAGTTGGCCGCATCAGAGTCGACTAGGTACCGCACGACGGATCGCGAGCTGGCAAGAAAAACTTCATAAATACCCTCGTCTATCTTGCTTACGCTCGTTGGCATGGTCGCAGTGTGCTTCCCGCATATCTTGTACCGGAGGGCGCTTTTACAATGTGAGGAGCAAGGCGGAACTCATTGCGAGGTCGTACTCACGTATTACAGCCAGTGTGCCGCTATCACGCAGTTAGCCAAGGGTATCTTAAGCAGCGCGACAGCAGCCACAAGATCTCGTGCGGAATCGCGAGTCGTGACGAAATGTGGGGACGAGCGAACATGCAGATTTCCTTACAGTCCGTGCGCACTGCCCGTCCGCGTTCAGTAGATCTCAACGGTCAACGGAAGAAAACATCAAATGGGACATGGAATGATTTCCAACGGTTGCCGAGCCACGCTGTTAGTCGTACTGCTATCACCTCTGGCAGCATGGGCACAATGCGGAGCCGGAATTCCTGGCGCCGGCAATCCAGGGTGCATCCCTCCAACAGCACCTGGCTCTCCGTACGCGCAACCAGGCGACCCGAGTCTTGCGTCTCCCAGCGCAGGTCCCGCTGCAGCGTGGGAGGACCGATGGGGTGCGATCGCCATTGACTATCAAAATGGGGCAGCGGGCGGCGCGGATAAGGGAAGGTCAGAAGACGAAGCTATCCAACTGGCGATGCAAAGATGTGAACATTCCGGTGGCACGCGGTGTGAGGTCACGGTATCGTTTGTTAACCAGTGCGCCGCGATCGTTCAAAAAACGGGCGGTGGATTGGTCTATCCAGCTACTGCTGCAGATACGAATGAAGCAACTGCGCGAGCTTTTCGCAAGTGCGGTAACGGCGAGGCTTGCAAAGTCAAAGCTACGCTGTGTACATATGCCGTACGCGTTCAGTAAGAGGTTGTGCAAACAACCGTGTTGGCCTGTTCTCGACGTTAGGCCTGCGGCCACTCCTTGTCCAAGTCCATTTGGCGCGGTTGCTACAGGCCTCAGCGCAAGGGCTTAAGGCGCTACTGACGAGCATGCAAACCGAAACAAGTCTTCCGCAGCGCGCCCGCGCGTGGTTCAGTGTTTCAGAACGAGAGCCTTCGCCAGCATCGGCACCACCGACGACATCAGCAACATGGTTCTGCAAGCCTTGAGAGCAATTTCAGCCCCTATAACGCGCTTGCGGAAACTACGCCTACTCAAGGAGTTCCAACAGGGTGAGGCGGAGTCGACTGAAACTTACGAAAGTCCTGCTACTGACAATCACGCTATTTTTGAGCGATGCAGTCTGGGCACAGTGCGCACCCGGCATTCCAGGCGGCGGCAATCCCGGTTGTATACCTCCAACGCAACCGGCGTCCCCGTACTACCAGGGGAGCGATCAACTCCCGGCCCAAACTTCCCCATTTGCTCCAGTTGGCCATTGGGAGCGTCGATGGGGGCTGTCGCGGTCGCTCCCTCGGGGCGTGCAGGCATAGTCACAGGGGCCGTGAGTAAGTGGTCAGCAGAGCAAGAAGCCCTTCAGCGGTGCAGTGACAACGGCGGAACTGCGTGTGATATCGCTGTCGTATCACGACCAGTTCGCCGCCATCGCTCAAAAACCGTCGGGTGGAACCATGGGTACTGCATCGGCACCGACCATTGACATTGCGAGATCCACTGCGCTGACCCAATGCCGCGATTCATCTTGCCGAGTTGCCTATACTGGCTGCAGCATGTCGGAACTAGTGAACTGACCGGGAGCTTTTGCAGGCATCGGCAACAACGACAGGATCGACAGCGTACCCCTGCAACTGGGTTGCATCGGCCTTGACACCGATGCTGATTGCCATAGCACCGCCGATGGCCGCCGCATGCTTCCAGGGCATGCTGGGTCACGTTGCTTCGTACTCGTCGTTCAGTGGCGTCGGATCCCAGCTTGGTGGGCAGGATCAGGCGGCCATTGCTAACAGTAAGCAGGCTGCGGTGAATACGCCGCCACCTTAGCCTGCAAATACCATTGTGGATACTAGGCACGATGGGCAGTCTAGCTATGATTCGCTCGATTCCGCCGCATGTTCCGGAGCGAGTAGCTCCCGATTCGCCCAGGACGGCAGTAAATTTACGTCACTCACCGGAACCGGAAAGACTCCACAATGATGAAACAGGTCCTGGCATTCGTTAGCGCGACACTGATGACTTGCGCGGCGTGGGCGCAGTGTGCGCCTGGAATCCCAGGCGCTGGCAACCCTGGCTGCATACCTCCTACCCAACAGGGATCGTCTTATTATCAGGGGAGCGAGCAGCTTCCGGCCCAACCTGCTCCGACTGCCAGATGGGAAGACAGATGGGGGGCGGTCTCGGTCGACCCACGGGGACACGTAGGCATCGTTACCGGGGCAGTGAGTAAGTCTTCCGCCGAACACGACGCGCTCCGGAAGTGCAGTTCAAGTGGCGGGACGTCGTGCGACATCGCCGTGTCGTATTACAACCAGTGCGCGGCGATCGCGCAAAAGCCATCCGGCGGAATTATGGGCACATCAACTGCGCCAACCGTCAGCATGGCAAAGTCGAACGCACTTACCGAATGCGGCGATTCATCTTGCCGCGTTGTCTATAGTGACTGCAGCATGCCGGAACGAGTGAACTAACCGACTGCATTCGCGTCACAGCTTTGCCTGGTAAGTCGTCGCCTCCGACAGTTCGTGCCCATGCGTATCGACGTGGATATGAACGTCAGGATATTGGCTTTTCGGGTAGCGAACGCTTGTTACGCAGAATTCCGCAGCACTCGTGGATTGGATCAAGCATGAACAAGCACTTCTCGCATGCTCCACACGACGGATCGTGCTCAAACCGACGGCCAACGGACGAACACACCCAATGGGACATCGAATGATTCCGAACGGTTGCCAAGCCGCGCTGTTACTCGTACTGCTTTCACCTCTGGCACCATGGGCACAGTGCGGCGCCGGCATTCCTGGCGCTGGCAATCCAGGATGCATCCCTCCAACATTACCGGCTTCTCCGCAAATCGGGAACGACTTGCCACGTGATCTATTACAAGTGCAGTGCTCCTCATCCCGTACGCTAAAAGCCTAAGATCCAGGTTCGATTACCATCATCGATTTACTGCAGCAGGGAGGCGTCGGTCTCTTGCTTTCCACTCTCATGTCATGGCGCCACCGATGGCTGTCGCATTCGTTCGGTGACTTAGGTTCGCAGCTAGGGGTGGGGAGGGCCGGCGGGCGCAGGCTCCGTGCAGGCGCCAGAAACCCGCTCGATGAACACTGGTGGCGCGAATAGTGCCGCGCAATCAGATGCAATGAAATGTGGAACCACGCCAAATAACGGCCAATTGTGATGATCGATGAAACGTATTAAGTTCGTGCTCCTGATTTTGCTGGTTCATGCGTCGACTGCCGGCGCCCAGTGTGCCCCCGGTATTCCCGGGGCAGGCAATCCCCGCTGCATGCCGCCTACAGCCATTGCCTTGGCGATGGAGCCGAATTGCCCATAGTCGTTTACACAGATACCACGGTCACAGTGTGACCCAACGCACAATGCACGGACCGGGAGACGTCCCTCCGCAACCTCTTCCGGCTAAACTCACGTCCTAATGTGGTTGGTCCGGCTCCGACGCGAAAAGGATGAACGTGAAGCTTTCCCCTCATTACGGTTTGCTCTGGGTCGCCGCCTTGTCGTGGACGGGCTGGGCCGTGGGCGCGCCTGCTCCGGCGGACGATCTCAAGGCGTTCGCGACCGGTGGTGCCCGCATCCTTGAGTCGCAAAAAGGCGATCTCAATGGCGATGGCCGCCCCGATGCGTTGTTGGTGCTCGACCCACCGGCACCTGCGGACGCCAAACTCGGTGAAGGCCCGGCACGCGAGGTGGTAGTACTGGTGCGCGATGCCTCTGGGCAGTTGCAGAAAGTCGCGTCCAATGCGCGCCTCGTGCCCTGCGAGCAGTGCGGCGGCAGCTCGGGCGATCCCTTCGGCTACAGCAAGGTCGCCCCGGGCAGCTTCACCATTGTCAACGGCGGTGGTGGTCGTGAACACTGGTCGGACGAATACACGTTCACGTATTCGGCAGAAAAGAGAGATTGGTTCGTCACCCAGGTAGCGCGAAAAGTCGAAGACAGCGTAACCGGCAGGCAGAAGGCCATCCAGCTGTCGGCAAAGGATCTGGGCTCAGTGAGTTTCCAGGCGTTCGATCCGTCGAAGCTGCCGGAGGTGACGCTTCCCTGATCCATCGTGACACCTCGCCTGGACGGCGGGTAACGGCAACGCAGGGAGCAAGGCCGGCCGAGAGTCAAACAGGAGCTACACATGACGATTGACCGCGAAACACAAGTGTTGTCCGACGCTTATGCGGCGGGTATCCGCTCTCCGAAGGAACTGGCCAACTTTATGGCCCAGGTTACCCATGAGTCCAATGGGTTGAATCGCCTTCGGGAGAGCTTCCGCTATACCAAGGGGATCACCCAGATTCCCGTGGAGGCTGCGTGGCGTGAGGGTGCGCACGCACTCGATGCGGCTCGCAAGGACGCCTTGCGCGGCCAGCCTGAGAAACTTGCCGAACTGATGTACGGCGGCCGCAACGGTAACGATGAGCCCGGTGACGGGTTTCGTTATCACGGACGCGGCTATATTCCGCTGACTGGCAAGGCCAATTACCTGGCGGCTGGCAATGCCCTCAATATGGACCTCACTACCCAGCCCGAACTGGCGGCGGACCCTGCGCGCGCATCGAAGATCGCCGTCTGGTACTGGCAGAACCGCGTGCCGGAAGACGCTCGCACCGATGTCAGGGCAGCGACCCGCGCCGTCAACGGCAAGCTCAACGGCCTGCAGGATCGTGCCGACCGCTTCAGCGCTTGGGAAAAACGGCTCACGCCTGAAGTGATGGATCGCCTGGCCAGTGGCGAGGTGGGTCATCCCCTGCCCTCGCCCGGCCACGACGCGAAAAGTCGCGCCGCTCGCGAAATGGCCAAGGCATCGAAGCGACGGCTCCTGCTCGACGATAACTCTGGCCCTGACAACGACCCCCTGATCGAGATGGAGCAACAGCGCAGCGTCATGGAGGAATCGGGTGAGTTCACGCCCGAGCCCGTGAAGCCGCACCACCGTCACCGTCAAGCCCCCGGCTACGGATACGCCGTCGGCGAAATGCCGGGCATGTGCCAGGCCCCGATGATGAGCCAGCCGGAACACCCGCACCACGCCCTGTTCTCGCAGGCGCGCGATGCCGTGCACCGCCTGGACAAGCAACACCAACGCGCCCCTGATACGCAGAGCGAGAATCTCGCGGCCGCGCTGACCGTCGCCGCACACAGGGAGGGCATGCAGCGCATCGATCACGCGGCGCTCAGCGACGATGCCAGCCGCGCCTTCGTCGTGCAGGGCGATCCCGCCTCACCCCTTAAACGCGTCGCCGAAGTTTCCACTGAGCAAGCCGTGGCGACCCCCGTGGAGAAAAGTACCGAGGTACTCGACCGCATTGTGAAAGCTCCGCAGCAAGGCACGAAACACCCTCATCAGCCGTTGCCCCATCTACCGGGAACGGGGCACGGTATGTGACGGCGGCGGCCTCCGGGTCGCGGCGAAGCGTCTTTTTTCGATAATTCCCGGGGTCCGGGGCTTGCCACACGGCTTGATACTTTCAACTTCAGGGAACATCCATGATCTCTCCACGCATCTCGGGCCTGCTCGCACTGTGTGTGTTCGCCGGCACCGCCCTCGCGGCGACGCCGCAGGTCCCGACCGTCGCTGCCCAGCAGGCGCTGCTTCTGAAAATGGATCCGGGCGCGCAGGCGGAGTGCCACAAGGACAGCTATGGCAATGCCGCCTGTACGTCAGGCAGTCATGCCGTTGAGATCTCCGGTTGCGACAACGGCATGCTGTTCGGCCAGGTGATCGACGCCGCAGGCGCCACGCTCGGCACGCGACTCGACGCCGACCACTCAAAGCCGGTGGCGAAACTCAAGGCACATCAGTTTCTTTGCATTGTCGGCGTGGCGAAGAAGTCGGGTGAAGTGCAGCGCTACTATGTTGAGGCATTCCCGGCGGATCGCGTACCGGACTGCAAGGGCAATCATCTGTGCCAGAGCTTTCCGGTGGAGTGGGTGGGTGCGCCTCCGGCCACGAAGTGCGAGTGGATCGGCACCTCGGGTGACTTCACCGGAGGCTGCGTCGCCGGGTGGGTCGACGCGGACGCGATCGACGTTTATTCCATGGGCCTGAAGTGACCTCGACGGAGACAATGCCATGAGTCGCGATATCTACGAACACGCCAACGATCACTTCTTTAACTCAGGCGTTGGGTATGAGTATGGCCGGCCCGACATGCAGACCTGGAACAAGGTCGGCAACAGGACGACCGACAGTAGCCGGAACGAGCAGGACAACGATCACGACGGTCTTCGCGGCGTCGATTGCTCGGCCTTTGTCTGGCGCGGTCTCAAGGACGCCGGGTACGACGTCGGCAACGAGGCGTTCGCTACGTCAAAGCTGTACAACGGCCATCACGTGACTCCCTACAGCCAGCAGCATTTCGATGTGATCCCACCCGCCGCAGGCGGTAAGCCGCCCGGCAATCTCCAGGCCGGCGACATCATCATGCTGAAAAATCGTACCGGCTCGGACCAGCACGTCGGCATCGTCAAGGGCTATGACGCGAACGGCAACCTCGAGTTCATCGGCTCGCAGACCCACGGCGGACCGGGCAAGGTGACGATGAAAGAAGGCAGCTACTGGCACACCAATATGGAGGTCGTAGGCGCCCTGCGTGCCAAGCCCGAGTTCCGTACGCACGAACCCGCCCCGATGCATGGCGCACCGGCGAAGGATCAGGCGCCGGTGCGCCCCGCACCCTCCGCGCCAGCGGCAGAAAAGGCAGCCGCGCCATCGGCGCCACACGCACCGGAACACGCGACCGATGTCCTGCGCAAAGGTGATGAAGGCAAGCGCGTGCAGGACATGCAGGAAGCGCTCAAGCGACTCGGCTATCGTGACGAAAACGGCTACGAACTCAAGCCGGACGGCCATTTCGGTGCGCATACCAAGGCTGCCCTCGAGCGTTTCCAGCAGGCAAACCACCTGGAAAAAGACGGTGTCGCGGGCGACAAGACGCTGGGCGCGCTCAACAAGCTCAATCACACGGGCCCTCGCCTGGATTCCGCCGACCACCCTCATAACGGCATGTTCCTGCAGGCACGCGATGCTGTGCACAAGCTCGATGCTCAGTACGGGCGGACGCCCGATCAGCAGAGCCACCAGCTGGCCGGCTCGGTGACCGTGGGCGCGGTGAGGGAAGGCATGACGCGCATCGATCACATCGCGCTCAGCGATGACGCCAGCCGGGCCTACGCGGTGCAGGGACAGCTCAATTCGCCCTTCAAGCAGATCGCCGAGGTGCAGACCCAACAGGCGATGGCGACCCCGCTGGAACAGAGCACCGCAACGCTAGCCCAGCACACCGCCAGCCAGCCCGCCGTCGCCGTGCAGGGGCAGATGCAGCAGCAGGATCTGGCCCTGCAACAGCAGCAACCGCAGCGGTCGGTCTGATGTACGCCGGGCAGGCCCGCTACCGGAAGGTACTGGCGAATACCGTAAATGCCATTCCAAAGTGGACAGGCGGAGAACCCGGTCCATTAGAATCGTGGGACGGACAGGACGGGAAACGTGCCAGATGGATGAACTGAAGGCGTTCGCAACAAAGGGGGCGAAAATCCTCGACATGTTGATCGGCGATCTCACCGGAGACGGAAGGCAGGGCGCCCTTCTCGTGCTCGATCCTCCCGTTTCCGGCCTGCCAAGGCTGGGCGACGGTCCCGCGCGCGAGCTGATGGTTCTCCTGCGTGACGCGCACGGCCGGTTTGAACGGGTCGGGTCCAGCCTCGCCGTGATTCCCAGCTCGACCAGTGGTGGACTCGCCGGCGATCCTTACGGGTACACGCGCATCGACGAGGGCGGTTTCACCATCGCAAACGGCGGAGGCAGCCGTGAGCGCTGGTCGGATGAATTCACTTTTCGCTACACGCCCGCGGCCGGCACCTGGCTGGTCGCCCGCGTGGTTCGTCAGGTGGAAGACAATGAATCGGGAGAGCACCGGCAACTGGTGCTCACACCCGAGACGCTGGGCGAGGTGACCTTCGCCGACTTCGATCCGTCGCACCTCCCTGAGGTGACCCTGCCCTGACCGGGGCGATGACATGCCCGTCATGGCCGATGGGTGCTGTACTCGCAGGATGCGATCTCGAAAGTGGGTGTCAGACAGGAGCTACATATGGCGATTGATCGTGAAACTCAGGTGCTGAACGACGCAGCGGCGGCGGGCATCACGTCACCGAAAGAACTGGCCAACTTCATGGCACAGGTTACCCATGAGTCCAATGGGTTGAACCGGCTCGAGGAAAGCTTTCGCTATACCCGCGACATCTCGCAGATCCCCGTGCAGTCCGCATGGCGCGAGGGCCCTAAGGTGCTCGAAGCCGCGCGGAAGGAAGCCCTGCAAGGCAAGCCCGAGCACCTGGCCGAACTGATGTACGGCGGCCGTAACGGCAACGACGAGCCCGGCGACGGATGGAAATATCACGGACGCGGCTATATCCAGCTCACCGGCAAGGACAACTACCGCGCTGCGGGCGAGGCACTTGACCTCGACCTGGTCAAGCATCCCGAACTGGCCGCCGACCCGAAGAACGCCTCCAAGATCGCCACGTGGTACTGGGAAAACCGTGTTCCCGAGAACGCTCGTGAGGATGTCAGAGCAGCTACGAAGGCGGTCAACGGCAAGTACAACGGTCTCGAAGACCGCGAGGCCCGTTTCGAGCAGTGGCAGAAAAAACTGACGCCCGAACTCATGGATCGCCTGGAAAAAGGCGAGCGTCAGCCGGCGCAGGCCGACGCGGCACGTCACACCATGAAGGCAGGCATGCAGGGTGAAGATGTCCGCATGCTGCAGGCCAATCTTGCAAGGCTCGGCTACAAGGACGGTGCCGGTAACGCGCTGCATACCGACGGCAAATTCGGCCCTGGCACCGAGGCGGCACTGAAGTCGTTCCAGCGCGACCACCATCTCGAGGCCGATGGCGTTGCCGGCCCACGGTCGTTGGCCGCCATCGACCAGCAGAAACATGTCGACGCTACCAGGCAGATCCCACCGGCCCTCCGGCTCGATGACAAGAGGCATCCCGACCATGCCATGTTCACCCAGGCCCTGGACGGAGTACACCGCATCGACGCCCGGCATGGGCGCACGCCCGACCAGCAGAGCAGCCAGTTCGCCGGCTCACTGACTGCGGAAGCCAGGACACAAGGGCTTAGCCGAATCGATCAGGTCGTTTTGAGCGAAGACGCCGCGCGCGCCTATGCCGTGCAAGGCGACCTGAACTCGCCGCTGAAGAAAATCGCTGAAGTCGAGACGCAGAAAGCCGTCAGCACACCGTTGGAGCAAAGCAGCGCCATCGCGTTGCAGGCTCCCGCGCAGGACGAGGCACAGAAACAGCCCACGCGTCAGCCGCAGGGCCCGGCCACGCCGGGTTTGTCCTGACCATGACAGAGGATCGAAACCGGGTGAAACCACGCCTCGCCATCGCCGCCCTGCTCCTCGCCCTGACTCCTATCGCCTACGGTGCCACCATGAAGACCCCCGACATCAAGCTCAACCCGAATCCTCGCCAGCGTTACGAAATCGTCGCGACGGTGCAGGACGCTCCGGGCAACTTCGACCGGATCGAAGGCGCCGTGCAGTACAAGGTAACCGACCGCCAGTGTGTGCCACTGACCCCGGTCACGGGCGCCGCCCAGTTTCCCGAAAAGCGTGTGCCGATTGAACTGCACCGTGTGGACGACCACACGTATACGGGCGATATTTACCTCGATCTGCTTCAGGACGAGGATTACTTCGGCATGGGTGTCTGCCATTGGAATCTCATCGGCGCGGACGTCACCTTCCAAGTGAACAAGCTCTACTTCTCACCGAGCCTGTTTCATGACGATCTGGTTTCTCAGCATCCAGTGATTCGTTTCTTCGCCGACCGGTCCTACCAGATGTCGACCACCCAGCGCGTCGACACCGGCAACGCACGCCGTGAAGACTTCAAGGAAGACGCTGACCACACCTTCTCGATCGAACTGAAAGCCAGGGAGAAGACGCCGTGACCATGCGTTCAACGGACTACGCCCTGCTCGCGGAAAACTCGTACCTCAATCCCGAGATAAACAAGGAAATTATCCTGGATGGCGTCGCTTATAAGGCGATCGACTTCATGGACAACCCGGAGACCGGGTTTCAGGGCACCGCGTACCGGAGGATCGATACCAACGAGGTCGTCATCGCCTACCGCGGCACGGAATTTGGGCGCGAGCCTGTGCACGACGGTGGCGTCGATGCTGGCATGGTGCTGACCGGCGTGAATCTGCAGGCACACGACGCCGCTATCTTCACGCAGCGCGTTCTGGATGCCGAGAAGATCGATGCCGAAGTCAATCACCACCCCATGAAGGTCACCGTCACAGGACATTCGCTGGGTGGAACGCTCGCCGAAATCGAAGCCGCAAAGTTCGGGCTGAAGGGCGAAACCTTCAACGCCTACGGCGCTGCAAGCCTGTTCGGCGTGCCCGAAGGCGGCAATCAGGTGATCGACCATGTACGCGCAGGCGACGTAGTAAGCGCCGGCAGTCCTCACTTCGGTGAAGTGCGCATCTATGCCGACCAGAAGGATATCGACACGCTCTCCAACGCAGGGTATCGAGACCATGGCGGCGCCTTAAACCTGCGCAACCCGGTCAAAGCCATCGACTTCGGGTCGCATGCCATCGACAACTTCGTACCCGATAGCAAGACACTTGGCCACAGCATCATCAACGACGGCGCCCAGAACCTCTACAAGGAGCATGAGGGCATGATCGACCGCTATCGCGGCGACGTGATGGGCATACGCAAAGGTCTTTCAGCCCCTTGGGAAGTACCCAAGACGATTGCCGAAGAAGTCGCCTCAGTGGGCCATGCTGTGGTGGACAAGGTCGAGGCTGGCGTCCATGCCGTCGAGAGATCCGTCGAGCATGCTGCCCATGAGGTAAAAGAGGCCTATCAGCACGTCAAGGAAGACGTCTCTGAGGGGCTGCACGCCGTGGGACAAAAGGCGTCGCACGCGTGGGATACCGTCAGCCACCCTTCGTCCTGGTTCAAGCACGATGAGCCCCTACGGATCGACTCGCCAGAGCACCCTCACAACGCGATGTTCCAACAGGCGCGCAACGGCGTGCATAAGCTCGACGCCGAACACGGCCGCACGCCGGACATACAAAGCAACCAGCTCGCCGGCGCCGTGACGGCAAGTGCCGTCCATCAGGGACTTACCCGGATCGACCACGTGGCACTCAATGCCGATGCCAGTCGAGCGTACGCCGTGCAGGGCGACCTCAACTCACCGTTCAAGCAAGTAGCTGAGGTCAATACTCAAGAGGCGCTGTCAACGAGCATCGATAAAAGCAGCGAAGCGATCCGTCAGCATAGTGTATCGCAGGCTGTTGCCCAGCAAGGCGAGCAACCGACTATGCAACCAGATCAGGGAGGGCGAGCCGCGTCGCGTTAATACCACGCCTTACGTAGGCGGCAACATACATGCATGAAGGCCCCGCAAGGCGCCGGGCCTGCGCTAACTGATAGTTACCATCACAGAGGGAAACGACGATGAAAAAGTTACTCTGGACAGCACTACTTTTCTGCATGACATCAGGCATCGCCTGGGCCGACGGGTATTATGAATATATCCCGTACTACAACAATGACCCGTTTACCTTCTGCACGAGAGGCGTTCCGCAAGACTGCTGGGCTCCCGTCAGTAAGGAGCTGGGCATCTACACTGTGACTAACCAATACTGTTTCAATGCGTATTCGGCGACCATGTTTGCGCGGGTGTGCCCCAAGGCCTTTCCGATGGGCGGCGGGGGCAGCTCCAAAAGCGCGGTTTCCACCAGGGATAGTGCCGATCTGAGTCCGTGAAACATGCGGCGTACCGTCTCGTTCGACGGGGTGATTGGCGGCCGGCTGACCGGCCTGCGCGTTGGTATTGAAGCGACCACGAAACATTCAAGGACATAAGGCAAGATCGCGCATGAGTAAAACCAGGGGATATTGGGCAGCCGGCCTCGGCGCGGCGGCTCTTGTTGCGGGCAACTCTTTTTCCGGCTATCTCACGCTCCTGTTCCTTGGGCTGCGAGACATATCCTTGAAATGGAACACCTACTGGACCTATATCCGGGCGCTTGGCTTGCCGGAAGTCAAGCCCTACGCATGGAAGATCGAGACCGCAGGAATGATAGGCTTCCTCCTGCCGATCATCGCGTGGCTGGTAGCTCTCTACTTCCTGCTCAGGAAGAAAAAGCAAGCCATGCACGGCGACGCACGCTTCGCCCATGCGTCGGACCTGCGCAAGCAAAAGATGCTCTCCCCCGCGGACAACGGCATTCTCGTCGGCAAGTTCAAGGGAGACCTCGTCCGCCTGCCGGGGCAGCAGTTCGTCATCCTCGCCGCCCCGACCCGTTCGGGCAAGGGCGTGGGCGTGGTCATCCCCAACCTGCTCGACTACCAGGAATCCATCGTGGTCCTGGACATCAAGCAGGAAAACTTCGACCTGACCAGCGGCTGGCGTAAATCCCAGGGACAGGAAATCTACCTGTTCAACCCGTTTGCGGAAGACCGTCGCACGCACCGCTGGAATCCTTTGAGTTATGTCTCAAAGGACCCCGCCTTCCGCGTGTCCGATCTGATGAGCATCGCCACGATGCTGTACCCGGACGGCTCCGATGACCAGAAGTTCTGGGTCAGCCAGGCACGTAACGCCTTCATGGCCTTCTCGCTTTACCTCTGCGAGAAGTGGGAGTTCGACGAGAAGAACAACCTGCCCTTGATGCTGCGCAGCAAGCCCACGCTCGGCATGATCTATCGCCTGTCGTCGGGCGACGGTACCGACCTGCGGGAGCTGTACACCACCCTGTCGAAGCAGCCGTTCCTGAGTTCGAATGCCCAGTCGGCCTTCGCCAACATGCTTTCGCAGGCGGCCGAAACGTTCGCCTCGATCCTCGGTACCTTCAAGGAGCCGCTAAACGCCTGGATCAACCCGGTGCTGGACGCGGCCACCAGCGAAGACGACTTCCTGCTGACCGATGTCCGCAAGAAGAAGATGACGATCTATATCGGCATCCAGCCCAACAAGCTGTCCGAAAGCCGACTGATCGTAAACCTGTTCTTCAGCCAGCTGATCAACCTCAACACGAAGGAACTGCCACAGAACAACAAGGAGCTGAAGCATCAGTGCCTGTTGCTCATGGACGAGTTCACTTCTATCGGCAAGGTCGAAATCATCGCCTCGGCCGTTTCGTACATGGCCGGCTATAACATCCGTCTGCTACCGATCATCCAGAGCATGGCGCAGCTGGACGCGACCTACGGCAAGGACGTCTCACGCACGGTCATCACCAACCATGCCTTGCAGATCGTCTTCGCCCCGCGCGAGCAGCAGGACGCCAACGACTACTCCGACATGCTGGGCTACACCACGGTGCGTCGCGAGAACATCACCAAGAGCAAGAAGGGTGACGTCTCGACCAGCCATACCGAAGAGAAGCGCGCGCTCATGCTGCCGCAGGAACTCAAGGCGATGGGCACGGACAAGGAAGTATTCCTCTACGAAGGCATTCCGCATCCGGTCCTCTGCGAGAAGATCCGTTACTACGAAGACAAGTACTTCACCTCGCGGCTGATGGAAAAAGCCAAGGTCGAGCCACTTAACATCTGAGGCCGGCGCGAACGTCCCGCCACCACGTCATCCAGGAGTCGAGTTCCACCATGAAGACCTATGCAAACGCGTTTCTGCTCGCCGCCGCACTCATCGCCCCCGCTATCGGCGTTGCCGCGCCCGCGCCGACGATGTGCGCCAGGGGCGACAAACCGGTGTTTTCGTGCCCGCTTGCCGGAGGCGGCAAGACGGTCTCCATGTGCGCGGCGGGCGACGTTACGCACGGCAGCGGCCATTTCTACTACGCCTACGGACGCGATGCGGCAAAGCCGGAGCTCACCTATCCCGCTGCCAATGCTCCGGCCGAATTCACGCGTACTCACCTCGGCTTCGGTGGTAATACCGGCGGTTATGCGTATTCGTTCACCAACGCTGGGTTCAAATACGTCGTTTATTCGGTTTCAGGCTCGAACAACCTGCAAGACGGCGGGTTGGTGGTGCTCAAGGACGGCCAGGACAAACCGGTGAAACAGAGCGCTTGCCAGGCGGGCAAGGTCACCGACACGGATGACGATGCACTGATCGACGCGACGCTCAAGCTCAAGAGCGATCCGGCGATCGAAAAGAACGGCGTCCCGGGGCAGTAAGCGCGGACGATCTTCCCTTTTAAGTCAACCAGGAGTTACACCATGTCCGCGAAAGAGAACGCCGACTATCTGATGGACGCCGCCACGAAGGCGGGCATTACCGACCCCAGGGAACTGGCCAATTTCATGGGCCAGATGCAGGTGGAGTGCGGGGGCTATTCGAGCATGAACGAAGGCCTGGGCTACTCCGGAAGTCGCCTGCTCGAAGTCTTCCCCGGCCGCAACGGGATGAACACACTCGCCGAAGCCAACAAGGTCGCCGCGGGTGGTCAGGAGGCGATCGCCAACGAAATCTACGGCGGTGGCTGGGGCAAGAAAAATCTTGGAAACACCGAGCCGGGCGACGGCTGGAAATTCCACGGTCGCGGCTATGTGCAGCTGACCGGCCGTGCGAACTACGAGGCCGTCGGCAAGGAGCTGGGGCTTGATCTGGTCAACCACCCCGAGCTGGCCGCCGATCGCGATGTCGCCGCAAAGATCGCCATCCACTACTGGAAGGATCGCGTCCAGCCCCACGGTCATCAGACCGATGTCACAGGCGCCTGCAAGGACATCAATGGCGGCCACAACGGCCTTGCCGAGCGTAAGAACGCCGCGCAGGCATGGGAAGGCGCGCTCGACAAGGGATACAAGCCCGGCGGTCCGGATCCGATCCCGCTGGCCGGTGGCGGCGGCCACCGGATGAGCAAAGAGAAAGCCGAGCACGTCCAGACCCTGCTCAACGCCCATGGCTACACCGACACCAACGGCAAGCCACTGGTCGTGGACGGCCACGCCGGCAAGGAAACCAAGCTCGCCATCGAGCGGTTCCAGACAGACCATCATCTCAAGGCCGACGGCATCGTCGGACCGGCCACGCTGAAGGCGCTCGAACAGAACCTGCAGCATGACAAGGCGCAGCCCGCCGCAACGCCGGCAGCGCCGGCGGCACCGGCACCGGCACCGGCAACACCCTCCGCAACACACTCGCCGACGGCAGCTTCGCTGCGCGAAGGCGCCAAGGGCGCGTCGGTCGAAGCGCTGCAAGCCCACCTGCGCGATCAGGGCGTCACCGGCTCGAACGGGCGCCTGCTTGCCGCGGACGGACACTTCGGCACGCAGACCAGGGAAGCGCTGCAGTCTTTCCAGCGTGCGCATGGCCTCGAGGCCGACGGTATAGCAGGCCCGAAGACCTTCCAGGCGATCGAAAGCGCGCAACGCCAGGCGGGCGTACCGTCACTCGCCGACGCAAGTCATCCCGCCAACGGCATGTTCCGTCAGGCGCTCGACCGTGTGCAGGGTCTCGATGCACAGCATGGCCGCGAGTCCGGCCCGCACACCACCAACATCGCGGGCTCGCTCACGTCGGCAGCGACCGTCGCCGGGATGAGGAGCATCGATCAGGTCGTGCTCAACCAGGACGCGACCAAGGTCTATGCCATGCAGGGCGCCGAGAACTCGCCCTTCAAGCAGCATGCGGAGGTCGATGTGGTGAAAGCGGCCAATACACCCTTGGCGCAGAGCAGCGCCGAGGCATTCGTTGCGAGCGACCTGGCGCGCCAGCAAGCCCAGCCGTCGCAGTCGATCACGCAGAACCACGAAGCTGTGCAGAGCGCCCCCTCCCGGACATGACGGGAGGGTGACCCGAGGGACGATTTTCAATAAGCGGATGCCGGTCACAGCACGCCATCCGCTCGTACCTCAGAATGCACATAAATGGCACGACTGGGTTGACCAGTCGCGCCCAGTGGCCGCGCATAGCAGACGAAATCAGACGCCCCCACTGGGGGCGTCTTCACATTTGCGTCCTCAAGTCGCGGGAGCGACGGCCGTATATGTGCACTAAGTCACACTTAAGTAGTAAAATTCGGCAAAATTGCCTAAATCGATCCAATCGCACGCCGGACAGGGGTTACGCGAGTCATGGACTATCTGGAAGCAGAGAACGCGCTTCTTCGTGAGGGATTACGGGCCACCCGGCTCGGCCTCTGCATCACCGACGCATCGGGTCGGGTCGTACAGACGGCCGGTGATTTCGCTGATCGGCTGGGCATCAATGAAAAGGACCTGCTCGGCGCGGAGCTGCGCCTTCGCATGCCGGCCACCCTCATGCTGCCCCAGGCCGCCCCCTTGCTGGACATCGACAGTGCGGAGCTGAGCACCGAAGGCCAGCTTCGCCGCGATGGCGCGATTGAGAAATTTCTTCTTTTCCAGGCGCGTACCGTCACTCAGCGGGGCGAGCGGTTCCGCGTCATCAGCGTCATGGATGTCAGTCTTTTCGGCGTCAGCCGCGGACGTCTCAGCGATCTGCAGAGCACGCTCGAGGCGATCGGTGCGGGCGTCATCATGGTCGACGCACAGGCGGTCGATCAGCCCATCGCTTTCGTCAACCGTCGCTTCGAACAGCTGACCGGTTACACAGCTGCGGAGTGCATCGGGCGCAACTGCCGCTTCCTGCAGGGTCCGGATTCGGATCCCCAGGCGATTTCGGCGCTGCGTCGTGCGATCTCACTCAAGCAGGCCACCCAGGTCGTGGTCCGCAATTACCGCAAGAATGGCGAAGCGTTCGATAACGAGCTTTACGTCTCGCCGGTGTCGGACGATCACAACGAGGTGCGCTGGCTCGTGGGTATCGTCCGCGAGCGTCGCGATCGCACCCTGGTCGGAACGGGGGCCGCATGAGCGAGGCCGCCCTTGCCATCGCCTTTGGCCCCATGCCGCTGGGCGACGCCATGTTGCTACGTGCCGGGCTCCGTCTCGCGGGCATCACATGGCACACCGCGCCACGTGAGAAATGCGACGTGTTCTTCGCGGTGAGCCTGTGCGACCTCCCGCCCGCCGTCCGTGGCGGCCCGCGCTGTGTCATCGCGGGTCCGCGTCGCGCCTCGTCGGTTCCCGCCATCTTCCTGGATCGCTGGCCCAACATCAGCCAGATGTCGGATGTGATGTCGCTGCTTCGCACGCCGGTGCGCGACCTGCCCGCCGCCGCGAATTCGCCCCACATGACCGCCGCCCTTCCTCCCAGCCCGCTCGATCGCTGGCTGGACGAAGTGGCACGAGCGGAAACGCGCGACCGCATGGTCCACGTGTCTACGGCATCGGGCCCGACCGCGCTGCTCGACCCGGCCAATCGCTGCGCCTGGCTGGCGCCGTCGGCCGTAGGTCGCCTCGCCGAAGTACTTGGCGAGGGTCAGGTGATGCTGTCCAGCGTGCCACGCGGCATTCCGCCGTCGACGGCCGTACGCTCATCGCTCGCGCACGTGTTGTGGGCGCTGGCGCTGACCGGCAACTGGCAACCCGACGCGCTGGGCATTCCCGGCGACCGCCGCCTCAAGCTGCGGCGCTGGCCGGACTTCGGTTCGCTCGAGCGACGCGACACCTTTCTTCATGTGGCGTCCCGCCTGACCCGTCAGCCGACCTCGCTGCATGCCCTGCTCACGACCTTTTCGAAAGATCGCGACGATCTCCTCGTTTTCCTCGCCGGCTGCCGACTGTGCGGATGGCTGGAGGTCACCGCCGACATCGACGACACACCACCCCCGGTCGTCACGCCCGCACCGAGCCGCCTGTACGCGGCGGTCGGTGCGATCCGCCGCGCCCTGGGCATGAAGGAAGCGAGCCGATGAGCAAGGATTACAAGCTCGTCTTCATCGGTCCCATGGGGGCTGGCAAGACGACCGCGATTACCGCGATCAGCAGCAAGCCACCGGTCGTCACCGAGGTGCGCAATACGGACCGGGAGGCGCACGCCAAGGCGTCGACCACGGTCGCTCTGGACTACGGCGAGGTCGTGATCGAGGGCGGCGGTCTGTTGCGCCTCTACGGCGTGCCCGGACAGACCCGCTTCTCCTTCATGTGGCCCATGGTCGGCAAGGGCGCGCTGGGGGCGGTCCTGCTGGCCGACGCCGCGGCGCCCGACGCACTGGCCGCCCTCGACCCGTTCCTGGAGGCTTTCGGGCACCTGCTGCGCGATCAGCGAGCCGTGCTCGGTGTGGGTCGCGGTGACGTGCCCGGTGCCGTCCCGACGGACGACTTCATCGAACATCTCGCCTCCCGCGGTTACACCACCCCGGTTTTTTCCGTAGACGTGCGCCAGCGCGCAGACGTCCACCTGCTTCTCGACGTACTGTTCGTGCAGCTGGAAGGCCGCACGGACGGCGCTGCCCTGGAACTCGCCCCATGAACACCTCATTTGCTGCGCCGATGTCGTCGTTGTCCCGTACCCAGCGTTTCGTGCTCGAGCAGTTCCTGTCGGGGATGATCGAACGGATCAATGGGGCCGAAGGGGCGATGCTGGCCACGGCTGACGGGTTTCCATCGGCCTTCTCGGGTGCGCTGGACGAGACCATGCAGAACCGCGTCGCGGCCGTGATGAGCTCGCTTTGCGCGCTGGGTGAAGCGGCCGGCGCACAGATCGATGCGGGCGGGCTGGAAATCATCAGCCTCCAGTTCAGCGACCGGCAGATGCAGGTCGTTTCCATCCGTGGCGAACGAAGCGACTACGTACTCGCACTCGTCGCCCGCGCGGACGTGCTCCTGGGCAGCAGCCTGTGGGCTATCCGCGAATGCGCCACCCAGATCCGCGAATCGCTCCGGCCCTGACCGGAACAACCTACGAACACAAACAAGGGGAAACACCATGGCTACTCTGCAAGAATCGCTCGCCGAACTGATGACCACCGATGGCGCCGTCTGCGCCGCGCTGGTCGACTCCAACAGCGGCATGTGCCTCGGCACCGCAGGCAACACCGGCACCTTCGACCTCGACATCGCCGCCGCCGGTAACACCGAAGTGGTCCGCGCGAAGATGAAGACGATGCAGTCGCTGGGCATCAAGGAAGCGATCGAAGACATGCTGATCACGCTGGAAAAGCAGTACCACGTGATCAATCCGGTCGCGAAGTACCCGGGCCTGTTCCTGTACGTGGTGCTCGACCGCGCCAAGTCGAATCTGGCGCTGGCGCGTCGTCGTACGGCTGACGTGTCGGCGGCTGTCGCGATCTGATGTAGCGATACGTGACCTCTGGCGCCCCCGGCGTTCCGGGCGCGCCAGAGATGCTTCGTCGTCGCCTAGTTCGATGACGAACAGCGCATGTCGAACGGTATCTCACCGTTCTGCGGCTTGCGATTCAGCGAGACATACTTCTCGAAGACGTGGTCGGAGGCTGGTCCACTCGAGCGATACCAGACAAGCTTGCCGGCCTCCGGCACGAAGTAAGCATCTTCATTGCCATATGCGGGGCAAACGGGATAGCCGCCTCGCTCTGCCGCGTTGGCGCAAAAGCGAACATACAAGCGACCACTGCGCCACGCGCCGCTGAACTGACCGTCGTTACCCCCGGTATCCGTGCCGTCCGACCAGGTGCCTTTGACGTCGGTTCCCTGCTGAGTAGCCGCGAATTCGACGAAATGACCCATGTCGCATCGGCTGCGGTATCCCCACTTTCCCACCACCGACGTGTCACCGGGTCCGAAGGCGTTGAGCCGTCCGTCAATGACATGAGCGCGCTGCAGCGTCCGGCTGACCGCGCATGCGTTCTTCGCAACGCCCTCGGGTGTGTCCGCGACGCCGCAGCTTTTCGCCCGGTCGGCTACCCACCGCTTCTGCTCGGCATCCAGTGCTTGCTGGGCCGCCGGGTCGAGTTTGCTGAAAAGTACCGAATATTCGATATCCAGCGTGGCCTGATGATGGTCAAATTCCGACGCCAGGCAGACGTTATGGTCGCCTTTGCCGGCGGCAAGGAGACAAGCGGTATAGCCCTCCGTGACTCCGCCCTGGGTGGGCAGATAGGGGTTTCGTACCTGCTCCGCTACCGCACTGCCGACGAACAGCAGCAATAAGCACCCGATCAGAATCCTGCTCATTCACTTCTCCTTGTTTGCGCTCCGCAACGACCCAGCGCTGAGTCCACGCCTCGCGACGTCGGGCGACCGGAATCCTAACTCAGCGCGTGATCTGTAGAGAATCGCGCCGGGCGGTATCATGCACGGCCAGCGCGCCATCACAGGCGCCCTGCCCCATCGCAACCCCTCGGAAAATCATGGCTTTACCAGACGACGACCGCTCGGCCGCCGGGCATACGCCCTTCATGCGCCAGTACCTCGGGGCGAAGGCGGAGTATCCGGACATCCTGCTGTTCTTCCGGATGGGCGACTTCTACGAGCTGTTCTACGACGACGCCCGCAAGGCGGCGCGGCTGCTCGATATCACCCTGACGCAGCGCGGCCAGTCGGCGGGCGCCCCCATTCCGATGGCAGGCGTGCCCTATCACGCGGTCGAGAATTACCTGGCGCGCCTGGTCAGGCTGGGTGAGTCCGTGGCGCTGTGCGAACAGATCGGCGATCCGGCCACCTCCAAGGGGCCCGTGAAGCGCGAGGTCGTCCGCATCGTCACCCCGGGCACCGTGACCGATGCGGCGTTGATGGAAGAGCGCCGCGACAATCTGCTGCTGTCCATCGCCGCTGGCCAGACAGGCTATGGCCTGGCCTGGGTCGACCTGTCGACCGGGCGTTTTCTGCTGACCGAAGTGGGCAGCGCCGAAGGTCTTGCCGCCGAACTCGCACGCCTGCAGCCGGCCGAAACGCTGGTCGGTGAGGACGTCGCATGGCCGAAGCTGGTCTCCTCGCTGCCGGGCCTGCGCAAGCGCCAGCCGTGGCATTTCGACGGGGATGCCGCCACGCGTGAGCTCTGCCGCTTCTTCAGAACGCGCGACCTGCGTGGCTTCGGTGTCGACGGTATGCCGCTTGCCGTTGCCGCCGCGGGTTGTCTGCTTGGCTACGTCGAAGAAACCCAGAAGGCCGCCCTGCCCCATCTCACCGGCATGGCCGTGGAGAACGCGGGCGAGACGATCGCCATGGACGCCGCCACGCGCCGTAACCTGGAAATCGACACGCACCAGAGTGGCCGCGTCGAGAACACGCTGCTCGGCGTGCTCGACGAGACGGTGACGCCGATGGGTGCGCGTCTGCTGCGTCGCTGGCTCAATCGTCCGCTACGCGATCGCACCGTCCTGCGCGGACGCCATCAGGCGATCGGGAGCCTGATCGATACGCGCCGTCATGCGACGCTGCGCGAACGCCTTCGCGGCATTGGCGACCTCGAGCGCATCCTGGCGCGCGTGGCACTGCGCTCCGCGCGTCCGCGCGATCTGTCCACCTTACGCGACGGCCTGGCTGCCGCACCGGCGTTGCGCGAAGACATCGCCGGCCTGGACAGCCCCTTGCTGCACAGTCTGGTTGAGCGTATCGGCGACCACGCGGACACCGCCGCCCTGCTCGCCCGTGCAGTGATCGCGCAACCGCCCGTGCTTCTGCGCGACGGCGGCGTGCTCGCCGAAGGCTATGACGACGAGCTCGACGAACTGCGCCAGCTGTCCACCAATGCCGACCAGTTCCTCGTCGACATGGAGGAGCGCGAAAAAGCGGCCAGCGGCATTGCCACGCTGAAGGTCGGCTACAACCGCGTACACGGCTATTACATCGAAATCTCCAAGGCGCAGTCCGAGAAGGCGCCACAGCACTACACGCGGCGGCAGACAACAAAGAACGCCGAGCGCTACATCACCGAAGAACTGAAGCAATTCGAAGACAAGGTGCTGTCGGCAAAGGAACGGTCGCTGATGCGCGAGCGAGCCCTGTACGAACTGCTGCTCGACAAGCTCACCGAACGCCTGCCGGAACTGAAGATCGCCGCCTCGGCGATGGCTGAACTGGACGTACTGGCGGACCTCGCCGATCGTGCGGAGACGCTCGACTGGGCCGCGCCCGAACTCACCGACGTGCCCGGCATCCGCATCGACCGCGGCCGCCATCCCGTCGTGGAGAAGGTGCGCGACGAGCCTTTCGAGCCGAATGACCTCGCACTGGACAGCGATCGTCGCATGCTCGTGATCACCGGCCCGAACATGGGCGGTAAGTCGACCTACATGCGCCAGAACGCGCTGATCGTCCTGCTCGCGCACGTCGGCAGTTACGTGCCCGCGTCGGGCGCGACGATCGGACCGATCGATCGCATCTTCACGCGTATCGGCGCGGGTGACGACCTGTCGCGAGGCCAGTCGACCTTCATGGTCGAGATGAGCGAGACCGCTAACATCCTGCATAACGCCACCGAGTGCAGCCTCGTACTGATGGACGAAGTGGGTCGCGGTACCAGCACGTACGACGGCTTGTCGCTGGCGCGCGCGGCAGCGGTGCATCTTGCGGCGACGAGCTGTGCGTACACGCTCTTCGCCACGCACTACTTCGAGCTCACGGAACTGGCCGGCGATTACCGCACGATCGCCAATGTGCATCTCGACGCGGTCGAATACGGCGAGCAGCTGGTCTTCATGCACACGGTGAAAGATGGCCCGGCCAATCGAAGTTTCGGATTGCAGGTGGCCGCGCTGGCAGGTTTGCCCAAGGCCGTGATCGCGGACGCGCGTCGTTATCTGGCTGCGCTCGAGCAGGGCCACGAGGTCACGGCGGCCGTCGCGACACCGCCTGCCGCGGCGCCGCAGATGGGGTTGTTCGCGCCTCCGTTGCCGTCGCCGGTCGAGGAGGCACTGCGGGCGGTCGATCCGGATGACCTCACACCCAGGGAGGCGCTGGATCAGCTTTACAGGCTGCGGAAAATGCTGCGCTGAACCATTGAAGGAC
>Ga0157370_10000468_pt1 | contig 50304 bp, 52 predicted proteins | sample C35metaG_FD_113463 | JGI IMG/M metagenome (GOLD analysis project Ga0157370, IMG submission 113463) | Corn rhizosphere microbial communities from Kellogg Biological Station, Michigan, USA - C3-5 metaG | ecosystem: Host-associated > Plants > Roots > Rhizosphere > Soil | place: USA: Michigan...
AAAAGCGGTAAATGTTGATAATGAAAAAGAAATGTACGAAGCTATTTGTAAAACAATGGCAAAGTTTCTTGTGATTGCGACTTGGACTTATAGAAAATCTATGGGTTATCCGTTAAACTACTACGATAATACAAAAGGATATGTTGAGAGCTTTATGCAGTTGATGTTTAAATTGCCAACAGGTCCTTACGCAGCAAATCCGGTTATTGTTAATGCTTTAGATAAATTATTTATTCTTCATGCTGATCACGAACAAAACTGTTCTACTTCGACAGTAAGAATGGTAGGTTCTTCTCATGCTGGTTTATTTGCTTCAGTTTCTGCAGGAGTTTCTGCTCTTTGGGGACCACTTCACGGTGGTGCAAACCAGGCAGTACTTGAAATGCTTGAAGAAATTAATAAAGACGGTGGAGATACTGAAAAGTTCTTAGCAAAAGCGAAAGATAAAAATGATCCTTTCCGTTTAATGGGATTCGGACACAGAGTTTACAAAAACTTCGATCCAAGAGCCAAAATCATCAAAAAAGCAGCAACTGAAGTATTAGAGACTTTAGGTGTAGAAGATCCGATTTTAGATATTGCAAGAAAATTAGAAAAGGCAGCTCTTGAAGATGATTACTTCAAATCAAGAAACTTATATCCAAACGTTGATTTCTACTCTGGAATTATTTACAGAGCATTAGGAATCCCAACAGATATGTTTACTGTAATGTTCGCAATTGGAAGACTTCCGGGTTGGATCGCACAATGGAAAGAAATGCGTGAAAACAAAGAACCAATTGGAAGACCAAGACAAATTTATACTGGACATCCTTTAAGAGAGTTCAAGTCTAACAAATAAAAAAACTAAAGCTTTACTTAACTGTAAAGCTTTTTTTATCTTTGCTCAAAATATAATAAAGTTATGTTGCAATTAAATATAAAGAACGAAACGTCAAGATTGCGTGCTGTAGTTTTGGGTTCAGCCGTTCATAATGGGCCAACTCCTTCATTAGATGAAGCCTATGATCCTAAGTCATTGGAACATATTAAGGCAGGAACTTATCCTATCGAAAAAGATATGGTTGTAGAAATGGATGCTTTTAATGCTGTTTTTCAAAAGTATGATGTAACGGTCTATCGTCCGGAATTGATTGAGAACTATAATCAAATCTTTGCCCGAGATATCGGATTCGTAATTGATGATGTTTTTGTAAAATCGAATATTTTACCTGATCGCGAACGCGAGTTAGATGCAATTCAGTACATAATTGATCAAATAGATCCGCTAAAAGTAGTTCGTCCGCCAGAAGAAGTTCACATTGAAGGCGGCGATGTTATGCTTTGGAATGACCATATTTTTATTGGAACCTATAAAGGAAGTGATTATAAAGATTATATAACAGCCAGAACAAATATGCATGGTGTTAATTTTATTAAAGAACTATTCCCAAATAAAATTGTAAAAGAGTTTGATTTGGTTAAATCCAAATTAGAAGCTCGCGATAATGCCTTACATTTAGATTGTTGTTTTCAACCTGTTGGAAAAGACAAAGGAATTATTTATAAAAGAGGTTTCCGCGAAGAAGCAGATTATTTGTATCTGGTAAATCTTTTTGGAAAAGAAAACTTGTTTCATATTGAAAGAGAGGAAATGTACAATATGTTTTCTAATGTATTTTCGATAGATAAAGATGTTGTTGTTTCAGAGAAAAACTTTACGAGATTAAACAACTGGCTTCGTGCAAATGGTTTTACTGTAGAAGAAATTCCGTATGCCGAAATTGCAAAACAAGAAGGTTTGTTGAGATGTTCAACATTGCCTTTAATTAGAGATTAAAAAATTCTGTAGAGACGCACAACAGTGCGTCTTTTGTGATAAAAAATATATAAAATGAAACAAACAACAAATGCAATTGTAATGATTCGGCCTGTTGCTTTCAGAATGAATGAACAGACAGCTGTAAATAATTACTACCAAAAAGTATTAGATGGTTTATTGCCAAGTATAGTTAATGCAAAGGCACAACAAGAATTTGATATTTTTGTTGAGAAACTTAGAGCTGTTGGAGTTGATGTAACTGTAATAGAGGATACTTTAGAAACAGATACTCCGGACAGTATTTTTCCAAACAATTGGGTTTCATTTCACGAAAATGGAGATGTAGCTCTTTATCCAATGTTTGCCGAAAATCGCCGTCAGGAACGTCGCGAGGATATTCTGGATACTTTGGAGGAGAAAGGCTTTGAGATTTCTAATATAATGGATTATACCTCTGCAGAAGATGATGGTTATTTTTTAGAAGGAACAGGAAGCTTGCTTTTAGATCGTGCTAATTCAAAAGCATATTGCGCTTTGTCACCACGTGCTGATGAAGAACTTTTTATTGAATTTTGTGAAGATTTCGATTATGCTCCAGTAATTTTTGAAGCATTTCAAACTGTTAACGGAGAGCGTAAGCTAATATATCATACTAATGTTATGATGTGTCTGGGAGAAACTTTTGCAGTTATTTGCGCAGATTGTATCGATGATAAAAAAGAACGTAAAATGGTTCTCGATAATTTAAAAGATGATAAAAAAGAAATTATCTTAATTACTGAGGACCAGGTAAATAATTTTGCAGGTAATATGTTAGAAGTTAGAGGAACAAACGATAAAAAATATATCGTTATGAGTGCATCGGCTCATCAAAGTTTAACTCCAAAACAAATCGAGCAATTAGAAAAACATGCCGAAATTTTAAGTTCAAGCTTAGATACTATTGAAGCTTGTGGAGGCGGAAGCGCTAGATGCATGATGGCTGAAGTATTTTTACCAAGAAATTAAAACTTATTTTAATATAAAGAAAGGGGATAGAATTCAAGTTCTATCCCCTTTTTTGTTTTTTGTAAAAATGAATTAAAAATTCCCTTTGATGATATTTACAATAGAACTTACTATATATTGAATTCCAATAGAGATTACAATGAAACCTACAATTCTGGAAATTGCAACAATGCCTGATGCACCTAAAATTCGGGCTAAATAATGTGCACTTTTTAGAATGACATAAATGGCAACAGCAATTGCTAAAATGGCGAGACAGGAAAAAAGAATTTCTTCCATTTCATGATGTTCCTGATAAAATGCAATTAATAACGAAATAGAACCTGGGCCGGCAAGCATTGGTATAGCTAAAGGAGTTAAGGCTATATCGTTTCTTTGCTGCACTTCGCTTTCTATTTTTTTATTGATTCCGCGTTTCTTATTGAATTTACCAGAAAGTAATGAAAAGCCAGAATTCACGATTACAATACCGCCGGCAATTCTTAACGCGTCAATACTTATTCCAAAAAAAGTCAAAACGTATTGGCCAATGAAGTAAGAAACCAATAAAATAATGCCAACATTTATGGCTGTCCATAAAGAAATTCTTGAACGTTCTTTTTGAGAGTCATGCTGTGTTAGTCCAACAAAAATAGGGACAGTCCCAATTGGATTTAGTACTGAAAAAAGTGCTGCAAATAGATAAATAAAAAGATCCATACAATATTGGTTTATGTAGTAAAAATAGTTATTTTTTAATATCTGCAAGTATATTAATACTAGGATATTGTTTTTTTACAGTCAATATTCTAAATCAATAAGATAAGCTAAGCTCATCCTTTTTGACTACTTTTGTGGAATATTTTAAAAATGATGAAAAATAAAAAGACTTTACTTCTTGGTGCTACCACAAAACCAGATCGTTATGCTTATAGAGCAATAAATGCATTAACTCAAAAAGGACATACTGTTCTTGCAATTGGGCAAAATACTGGAGAAGTAGCCGGGGTAAAAATTCACACAAAAGCTGTTCCGGTTAAAAATATCGATACTGTAACTTTATATTTAAATCCTTCTCGTCAAAGAGATTATTATAATTACATTGTTGAGGCACAGCCAAAAAGAGTGATTTTTAATCCAGGAACAGAAAATCCAGAATTATATCAACTATTAGAATTAAATAATATAGAGGTAGAAGTTGCTTGTACTTTGGTTTTATTGGCTACAAATCAGTATTAATTCTAAAGTTTCATGTAATGAGTTTTTATAATTTCCCAGATCGAGTAAAAATTATAAAACGATTTCGTTTGTATCTGGTTTAGAAAGAATTAAAAAAATAACGATTTGTTACTGTAAAGTGTTGATTTTAGATGTGTCAACGCTAGTGATACCATTAAAAATATTACTTTTGCCGTCATGGAATTTTCATCAAAATTAATTGAAAAAGCAGTCAACGAAATGTCGCAATTGCCTGGTATTGGTAAGCGTACAGCATTGCGTTTGGTTCTTCATTTGTTAAAACAGCCAAAAGAACAAACGGGTTTTTTATCGCAGGCGCTGTTGAAGATGCGTGAAGATATTAAGTTTTGTGAAAATTGCCACAATATTTCAGATACTAAAGTTTGTGAAATTTGTGCAAATCCTACTAGAAATCATCAAACGATTTGTGTTGTCGAAGATATTCGCGATGTGATGGCTATTGAAAATACGGGGCAATATAAAGGGATTTATCATGTTTTGGGAGGAAAGATTTCTCCAATAGAAGGGGTTGGTCCAAGTCAGTTAAATATTTTTAGTTTAGTTGAAAAAGTGAAGTCAGGAAAAGTTGTCGAGATTATTTTTGCTTTGAGCTCAACAATGGAAGGAGATACAACCAATTTTTATATTTATAAACAAATTGCCGAATCAGAAATAATAATTTCGACCATTGCAAGAGGAATATCAGTTGGAGATGAATTAGAATACGCTGACGAAATTACACTCGGAAGAAGTATTCTGCATAGGGTTCCATTCGAAAAAACTTTCAAAAATAATTAACTAAAATCAAATAAAAACATAGATTTTCTGGATACTAAAGGAAAAGCTATATTTGCGCTAAAATTTTTATAAATGACAAAAAATAGCTTTTTTATATTATTGCTGATCAGCATCTTTTTTACATCTTGTATTCCTGTAAAAGATCTTACTTATCTGCAGGATAAAAATTCTTCAAGTGAACAGACTAACATTGCAGTGGTAGAATCTAAACCATATAGACTTCAGGTAAATGATGTGATAAGTATTAATATAAAAGCAATCGACCCCAAACTGGTTTCTATCTTTAATACAACGGAAAGCAATACAACTGCAGGAAGAACAGAATCAACTTTATATTTTGACGGATTTACAGTTGACGATCATGGAAATATAAGAATGCCAATTTTAGGAGAAATTAATGTTATTGGCTATACTCTTGAAGAAGTTAGAGTTAATATTGAAAAGAAATTACTTGAAGAACATTTTAAAAGTGAAGCTAATATTTTTGTTACGGTGAAATTAGCTGGTTTTAGATATACGATAAATGGGGAAGTTGGAAATACCGGCACAAAAACATTATTTCAAGAACGTGTTAATATAATGGAGGCGATTGCGAATTCTGGTGACATTACAACAGTTGGTAATAGAAAAGCAGTTACAGTTATTCGTCAGACACCTACCTGAGTTCAAATGCACGATCTTGATCTTACTGATGTTAATGTTATGAAGTCTCCTTATTATAATCTTCAGCCAAATGATTATATATATGTTAAGCCTTTAAAACAAAAAACTTGGGGAACCGGACAGACAGGTTTACAATCTATAGGGACTATTATAACTTTGTTGTCATTGGCAACAACAGTTTATTTGATAATCAAAAATTAAAACTCTAATCAAAAGATGTTAGATATAAAAGATTTTTCCATTTTCGAAAATCATTCAAATTTTGATTTTAAAGGTTTTTTGCTGAAGATTTTAAGTTATTGGAAATGGTTTTTGGCCAGTTTAATAATTGCCTTTACAATTGCATATCAGGTAAATATTCGAAAAGAAAAAATTTACGGAATGCAAACCATGATTTCTATTAAAGAAGAAAGCAATCCTTTTTTTACATCTAATACAAGTTTGGTGTTTAATTGGGGAGGAATTTCAGATCAGGTTAACGGAATTTCAACAATCTTGCAGTCAAGATCTCACAATGAATTAGTTGTTAATAAATTACAATATTATATTGACTATTTAGAACAAGGAAAATATAATTTAATCGACTCGTATGGAGCTGTTCCTTTTTATGTTGATATTGATAGAACAAAAGGGCAGCTTGCAAATACTTTAATCAAGATTAAGTTTTTGAGTGAAAATGAATATCAAATTGAAATTCCTTTTGAAAGTAATTCTGTTTCAATAATAACTTATTCAACTAATGCATATAGTAACACTTCTGTACAGCCTGTAACTTTTGCAAAAAAGTATAAAGTAGGTGAGCAGGTTTCTCTACCGTTTCTTAATTGGAAATTGCAAATTAATGACAACCCTGGTTTTTATAAAGGGAAAGAGTATTTTGTGAAATTTAATGATTTTGATGGGACTGTTGCCCGCTATCGAGGAATAAGCGTTGATGGAGATAAAAATGCAGGTTCACTGTTAACCTTGAGTATGCAGGGAACTAACAAAGCCCGAATGGTTGAATACTTGAACTCAACTGTAAAAATGTTGATTAAAATTCAGTTGGATGGTAAAAATCAGTTTGCGACTAATACCATAAGATTTATTGATAGCACTCTTGTTGCAATGGAGTCTCAATTAAAACAAACGGGTAATGAATTAAAAACTTTTAGAAAAGATAAAAATATATTTGAGATAGAAGATGGCGGAGCAAAATTCTCAGATAAAATCATGGACTTCGATGTCGAAAAAGATTTAGTTACAAGAAAAATTGCCTACTATAATTCTTTAAAAACATATTTAAATAACAGTGTAGATTATTCAAGACTTCCTGCGCCTTCTGTTGCTGGTATAGAAGATCCTAATATTGTAACAAATGTTTCAAAGCTTATTGCTTTATCTACACAAAGGTCAGAAATGGCTTATGCAGTAAAAAGTGATAAGATTTTCAAGGATTTTGATAATCAGATGCAAGCTGTAAAAAGTGTTTTGTTGGAAAATATTGTATCTGCGAAAGCTTCTTTGTTGTATGATTTATCATTAGTGAATTCTAAAATTGGTCAGGCCGAAAGCACGGTAAAAAGACTTCCTGAAGAACAGCAGGAGCTGTTGAAGATTAAAAGAAAATATGATTTAAGTGATAATATTTATACTGAGTTTCTTCAAAAAAGAAATGAAGCCGAGATTGTAAAAGCTTCTAATTTATCAGATATTCATTTTATTGATTCTGCAAAAGATATTGGCGGAGGATTAATTGGACCCAAAACTTCGGCAAATTATGTGTTGGCTTTGTTTTTAGGAATTTTAATTCCGCTGATGTTTGTTTTTGCAATTTTCTTTATAAATAATTCAATTCAAAATACGGACGATATTAATAAACTGACCGATATACCAATAATTGGTGTTGTGGGAGTTAATAAAGATTCGGTAAGTCTGGCAGTGTTTGATAAACCAAAGTCTGCACTTTCAGAAGCCTTTAGAGGTATTCGTTCATCGTTGCAGTTTTTATACAAAAGACAGCAATTAAACGGTTCGAAAACCTTAATGATAACATCTTCTATAAGTGGTGAAGGAAAAACTTTTTGTTCTATAAATATTGCAACAGTTTTTGCTTTAAGCGAGAAAAAAACAGTAATCGTTGGTTTAGATTTAAGAAAACCTCGTTTAGCAGATGAATTTTGTTTGACTAATAGTCAATTGGGTGTTGTGAATTATTTGATTAGGCAAAATACCTTGGCTGAAATTACAAATTCAACCCAAATAGCAAATCTGGATGTTATACTTTCAGGACCAATTCCTCCAAATCCTTCGGAATTAATTTTGAGTGATGCTATGACGGAGTTGATAGAGGAGCTAAAGCAGAAGTATGATTATATTATTTTGGATACGCCACCGGTTGGATTAGTTTCGGATGCTTTAGAATTAGTTCAATATGCAGATGTTACACTATATATCGTGAGACAGAATTATACTAAAAAAGATATGATCACGTTGCTGAATAATAGAATCAAAAGAGGAGAATTAAGTAATGCAAGCATTGTTTTTAATGGTTTTGAAAATAAAGCAAAATACGGTTCTACTTATGGATATGGTTACGGATATGGTGCCTATTCAAACGGGTATCATGAAGAAGAAGAAAAGAAGGGGATTATGAAAATGATTTCTAATTTATTTAGAAAAAAATAATTTACAGAAAATGGAAACTTCAATTCAAAATACAATATTAATTACTGGAGGAGCAGGATTTATTGGTTCGAATTTATCGGAATATTTTTTAGGATTAGGACATAAAGTAATTTGTTTAGATAACTTTTCTACAGGACATCGTCATAATTTGAAAGATTTTATTGAAAATCCTAATTTCAGATTAATTGAAGGGGATATTCGAAGCATTCAAGATTGTAATAATGCTGTTCAAGGAGTAGATTATGTTTTGCATCAAGCAGCCTTGGGATCAGTTCCAAGATCTATAAATGATCCAATAACGACAAACGAAGTAAATGTTTCAGGGTTTTTAAATATGCTGGTTGCTTCGCGAGATTCAAAAGTAAAGCGCTTTATTTATGCTGCCAGTTCATCTACTTATGGAGATTCTGAAGGATTGCCAAAAGTAGAAGAGGTGATTGGGAAACCTTTGTCGCCTTATGCAATTACAAAGTATGTAAATGAATTGTATGCTGAGATTTTTAGCAGAACCTACGGATTAGAAACTATTGGATTACGATATTCTAATGTTTTTGGAAGAAAACAAGATCCAGATGGCGCTTATGCAGCTGTTATTCCGAAATTTGTGAGACAATTAATGAATCTCGAAAGTCCTATAATTAATGGCGATGGAAATTATTCACGTGATTTTACCTATATCGATAATGTAATTCAGATGAATGATTTGGCAATGACAACTGATAGTAAAGAGGCTGTTAATACGGTTTATAACACTGCTTTTGGAGATAGAAATACATTAAATGATTTAGTAAAGTATTTAAAAGAATACTTATCCGAGTTTAATCCGGAAATTGCAAAGGTAGAAGTTGTCTATGGCGAAAACAGAGCGGGGGATATTCCGCATTCATTAGCAAGTATAGAAAAAGCGAAAAAACTGTTGGAATATAATCCGAAATATTCGTTACAAGAAGGACTAAAAGAAGCGGTAAGCTGGTATTGGAATAATTTGAAATAAAAATAAGATAATAAGATAGTAAATGGAAATTACAAAAATTTGCTGCATTGGTGCTGGTTACGTTGGAGGTCCAACAATGGCAGTAATTGCTCAAAAATGTCCACATATTCAAGTTACGGTTGTAGACTTGAACGAACAAAGAATTAAAGATTGGAACGATCCAAATACTGATAATATTCCTATTTATGAGCCAGGACTTTCAGAAATTGTAGCAGAGGCAAGAGGAAGAAATTTATTTTTTTCAACAGAAGTTGAAAAAGCTATCGACGAGGCACAAGTTATTTTTATCTCGGTAAATACTCCAACCAAAACTTATGGTAAAGGAAAAGGGATGGCTGCTGATTTAAAATACATCGAATTATGTGCCAGACAAATTGCAAAAGTTGCAAAACAAAATAAAATTGTTGTCGAAAAATCAACGTTGCCTGTTAGAACTGCCGAAGCTATTAAAAGTATATTAGATAATACCGGTAATGGAGTTCAGTTCCAAATTTTATCTAATCCTGAATTTTTGGCAGAAGGAACTGCAGTTACAGATTTATTAAATCCAGACCGAATCTTAATAGGGGGGGATTCCACTCCAGAAGGTGAAGCTGCAATTAATGCTTTGGTTGATGTTTATGCAAACTGGGTAAACAAAGATAAAATTCTAACAACAAATGTTTGGTCATCAGAGTTGTCGAAGTTAACTGCTAATGCATTTTTGGCGCAGCGTATTTCTTCAATTAATGCGATGTCTGAACTTTGCGAAAAAACTGGTGCTGACGTAAATGAAGTGGCAAGAGCAATTGGAATGGATAGCAGAATTGGACCAAAATTCTTAAAAGCTTCTGTTGGTTTTGGAGGTTCATGTTTTCAAAAAGACATTCTAAATTTAGTTTACATTGCAAAATCGTATGGATTAAATGAAGTTGCAGATTATTGGGAACAAGTTATTATTATGAATGATCATCAAAAAAGAAGATTTTCTAATAAAATTGTTCAGACATTATATAATACAGTAGCTGATAAAAAAATTACTTTCTTAGGCTGGGCATTCAAAAAAGATACCAACGACACCAGAGAGTCTGCAGCAATTTACGTGGCCGATGATTTAATTAACGAACAAGCAAAAATTTCTGTCTATGATCCGAAAGTTTCAAGAAATAAAATGCTGAGCGATTTAGATTATTTAGAAACAAGATCTGCGGAAGAAAATGCTAAAGCACTTACGATATTCGATAATGCGTATGAAGCTTGTAAAGGATCTCATGCAGTAGCAGTTTTAACAGAATGGGATGAGTTTACTACTTATGATTGGCAAAAGATTTACCAGTCGATGCATAAGCCTGCTTTTATTTTTGATGGTAGAAATATTTTGAATGCAAAAGAATTACAGTCAATTGGATTTGTTTACAACGGAATAGGTTCGTAATTCGGGCAGTTGGCAGAAGATAAAATTTAAATATGAAAATGAATAGATTGCAGAGGGCGATTAAAAAGTTTTATTTTCAAGATAAGCAAAAAATATGAATTGGTATGTAGTTTATACAAAACCGAAATGGGAAAAAAAAGTAGCTGAAAAACTCACTCAAATAGGAATTGAGTGCTATTGTCCATTAATTACCCAAATTAAAGAATGGTCTGATAGAAAGAAAAAAGTTGAAGTGCCACTTTTTAACTCCTATGTTTTTGTGCAGTTACCAGATTCAGATCGAAATTCGGTGTTTGAGATTGCAGGTGTTGTGCGATATTTGTTTTGGTTAGGGAAACCTGCAATTGTGAGAGATGAAGAAATAGCTAATATAAAGAACAGTTTAAGCGCTTCAAATATAGTAGACGTTTCGGTAACTCAAATTCAAGTAGGTGATAGAATAAAACTAGAAACAGGAGCATTTAGTAATCAAAATGCAATAGTGCAGGAGGTATCAAATACGCATTATATTTTAGTACTTGAATCATTAGGCTGTGTATTGAAAATAAAATATAAATAAATGCGTTTCTAAAAAGGAAACATATTAAATAGAAAGAGAGTTTAATCATTGTTTAATGCTTTATACTCTCTTTTTATTTGTAAATAAAATCTTTATTCGCTGATTAAGAGTTGTTTGTTTTTTTAAGGAAAATTTAATACGATTTCTTTTTTAGTAATACGGGAAACCGTATTGATTAAGTAATGTGAATATGTTATATTTGCCGAAAATGATTTTAAGGCATCTGAGGCAAAGGTTTGTGACTCAGAAGGGCGAAGCCGTGAGTTGTAATGAGTGAAATTATAAAAAAGTAATGAAATTGGAACAAAACATAAAAATAGCTGTTATTGGTTTAGGTTATGTTGGTTTGCCTTTAGCAAGATTATTCGCCACAAAATATCCAGTTGTTGGATTTGACATAAATGAAACAAGAGTTAAAAGCTTAAATTCGGGAATTGATTCAACTTTAGAAATTGATTCTGAGACTTTAAAAGCAGTGTTGGTTAATAATCAGAGTACTGAAATTGGCTTGTACTGCACAAATAAACTTGAAGAAATTGCAGACTGTAATTATTTCATAATAACAGTTCCAACTCCAGTTGATAAAAATAATCGCCCTGATTTAACGCCTTTATATAAATCCAGCGAATCAGTTGGTAAAATACTTAAAAAAGGTGATATCGTAATTTATGAATCAACGGTTTATCCTGGTGTTACGGAAGAACAATGTGTTCCGGTTCTGGAAAAAGTTTCGGGTTTAAAATTTAATGAAGATTTTTTTGCAGGATATTCACCCGAAAGAATAAATCCTGGAGATAAGGAACATACTGTAGAAAAAATTCTAAAAGTTACTTCTGGTTCCACCCCTGAAATAGGTTTAAAAGTAGATGCATTATACAAATCAGTTATAATTGCCGGCACACATTTAGCTCCATCAATAAAAGTAGCCGAGGCTGCAAAAGTAATTGAGAATTCTCAGCGAGACATCAATATTGCTTTTGTAAATGAATTAGCTAAGATTTTCAATTTAATGAATATCGATACGCAGGAGGTTTTAACTGCTGCTGCTACAAAATGGAATTTCCTCCCATTTAAGCCTGGTCTTGTTGGCGGACACTGTATAGGTGTAGACCCATATTACTTAGCACAAAGAGCACAGGAATTCGGATACCATCCCGAAATAATTCTGGCAGGAAGACGTCTGAATGACAGTATGGGAGAATATGTAGCTTCGCAAATCGTGAAGTTAATGATTAAAAAAGGGGTTTCAGTTAATGGGGCCACTTTATTAATGCTAGGAATTACATTTAAAGAGAACTGTCCGGACGTAAGAAACACTAAGATTGTTGATGTAATAAAAGCATTAAAAGAATACGGAATAGTAGTTACAATTTATGATCCTTTAGCCAATGTTGAAGAGGTTAAAAAAGAGTACAAACTAGAAACTATAAATTCTTTGCCAATAGAAAAATTTGATGCTATAGTTTTAGGAGTAGCACATAACGAATTTTTAAAATTAAATTTTTCAGAATTGCAAAAAGAAAATAGTTTGTTATATGATGTAAAAGGAGTTTTAGGTGCTGTGGCTGATAATAGGCTGTAGGATTTAAAACCCTTTTTTTATTTTAAATAAAATGGAAAACAATAATTCAATTATACATGTAATTTTAACGGGTGGTGTAGGAAGCAGGTTGTGGCCTCTTTCTCGAAAAAGTCAGCCAAAACAATATTTAGAGATATTTGAAAATAAATCTCTATTTGAAATGACTGTTGAGCGCAATAGTCATTTAGCAGATAAAGTAATGGTTGTTGGGAACGTAGATAATCATCATTTGAGTGGAAAAGTGATGGATAAAACGAAAACATCTTATCTAAATATTGTAGAAGCTACACCTAGAAATACTGCTGCAGCAATTGCATTTGCTGCTTTTGCATCTAATCCTGATGATATTTTAATCATAACTCCTTCGGATCATATAATTGATAAAATGGATGATTACAACAATGCCATTCAGGAAGCTATTTTAAAAGCTAAAGAAGGATATATAGTAACATTTGGAATTATTCCAACCAAACCTGAAACAGGATATGGTTATATTGAGTCAAAAGGTGATAAAGTAATATCATTTCGTGAAAAACCAAATGAAACTACTGCAAAAGAATTTATTGCGCGAGGAAATTTTTTATGGAATAGCGGTATGTTTTGTTTTAAAGCAGGCGTTCTTTTAGAAGAGTTAAAACAGTTTCAGCCAGATGTTTATGAGAAATCTAAAGAAGTTTGGGAAGCATCGAAAGAGGGATTCTTAGATTTGGATTTATCAATGCAAATTCCTTCGATCAGTATTGATTATGCAGTAATGGAGCGAAGTAAAAAAATTAAAGTAGTTCCTGCTTCGTTTTCTTGGTCGGATTTAGGCTCTTTTGAATCTGTTTACGAGTATTTAGTTTCAAAAGGACATCCAATTGATGCAAATGGAAATATGGTAATAGGGTGTGATAGTCATACTACTTTTTTGGGACTAAAAAATACTATATTCGTACATACTGATACAGCCAATTTAATTTTGCAAAAAGAAAATTCACAAGATGTGAAAGATGTTTACAGTGCATTAGAAAAACAAAATTCAGATTTATTAAATTAAACTAAAATGAAAAAAATTCTTATAACTGGTGGTGCTGGTTTTATAGGTTCTCACGTAGTAAGACGTTTCGTTAATAAGTACCCAGAATACCAAATTTATAATTTGGATGCATTAACATACGCTGGGAATTTAGAAAACATAAAAGATATTGAAAATAAATCAAATTATACTTTTGTAAAAGGTGATATCGTAAATGAAGATTTTATAAACGAACTTTTTGCTAGATATAATTTTGATGGTGTTCTTCATTTAGCAGCAGAATCACATGTCGATCGTTCTATTGAAGATCCTTTAGCATTCGTTAAAACAAATGTCATAGGAACAATGAACTTGTTAAATGCTGCAAAAAATCTATGGAAAGGAAATTTTGAAGGAAAGAGATTCTATCATATCAGTACAGATGAAGTTTATGGTTCATTAGGTTCAGAGGGGCTATTTACAGAAACAACACCTTACGATCCTAATTCCCCATATTCTGCATCAAAAGCGAGTTCTGATCATTTTGTTAGAGCTTATGGAGAAACTTATGGATTACCTTATGTTTTGACAAACTGTTCAAACAATTACGGATCTTATCCTTTTCCTGAAAAATTAATTCCACTTTTTATAAATAATATTATAAATAACAAACCACTGCCTGTTTATGGTGATGGTAATTATACACGCGATTGGTTATTCGTTGAAGATCACGCTATAGCTATAGATCTAGTTTTTCATAAAGGTAAAAATCATGAAACTTATAATATTGGAGGTTTTAATGAATGGAAAAACATTGATTTGGTGAAATTACTTTGCCAAATAATGGATCAAAAACTAGGAAGAGAAAATGGAACCTCTCAAAATTTAATAACCTATGTTAAGGATAGACCTGGTCATGATTTGAGATATGCAATTGATGCCTCAAAAATAAATAAGGAACTAGGTTGGAAACCTTCTGTTACTTTTGAAGAAGGTTTAGAAAAAACAATAAATTGGTATCTTAGTAACGAAGAATGGCTGCAAAATGTAACATCTGGATCTTATAAAGATTACTATGAAAAGCAATATTCATAAAAATAATTTTAATTAAACTTAATTTTTAAGATTAAATAAAAAGGCACATGAAAAAAATAATATACGTTCTTATTCTATTTTTTACTTTCTTATTCTCTTTCAATTTACATGCGCAAGATATTCTTAAATCGAAAGATTTAAGTACAATAAAAGTAGATTATTTATCAGATGATGACTTGGCTAAAATAAGTGCACAATTGAAAAGCAATAATGCTACTATTGATCAAGTTGAATCTATGGCACTTTCTAAAGGAATGAGTCAAACAGAATTTAATAAGTTGAAAATTAAACTTACCGAATTTGATAAAAAGAATTCTAAAGGTGATGTAAAAGATAGTAAGACAAAAGTAGGAACTAAAGATTCTGGAAGAAAGCAGGAAGAATTTAAAAATGAAAAAGTTAAAGATTCTGCGAATGCTTTAATTTTTGGCTCAGAATTATTTGATAATCCGACACTAAATTTTGAACCCGATTTAAAATTGGCAACTCCAATGAACTATATTTTGGGGCCTGGAGATGAATTACAAGTGAGCGTATATGGAGTTCAGGAATATAATGCAAGTATACCTGTTAGTGTTGAAGGTAAAATTACAATTGATTACGTTGGCCAAATTGCTGTTTCAGGTATGTCAATTGAAACTGCTACTCAAAAAATAAAAGCAGCTATCGCAAGAGTTTATAGTACTGTTCGTTCTGGACAGTCACAAGTTAGTATTAGTTTGAGTCAAATCCGTACAATTAAAGTAACGATTGTTGGCGGTAAGCAGCCTGGTAACTATTCTATTTCTTCTTTAGCAACAGTTTACAATGCTTTACATTTAGCAGGAGGGCCAGGTAAAAATGGAAGTTATAGAAACATTGAATTAATTCGAAATAACAAAGTTTATAAAAACATTGACATCTATAAGTTTCTCGTTAAAGGAGATCAATCTGATAACGTTAGTTTAAAAGAAAATGATGTAATTAGAATTCCAGCTTATAGTCAAAGAGTAACAGTTGAAGGTGAAGTAAAACGTCCTGGAATTTTTGAAATAAAAAAAGGAGAAAAATTTTCGGACTTATTAAATTTTGCTTCTGGATTTAACGAATTTGCTTATACTGCATCAGTAAATGTATTGCAAAAGACCGGAAAAGAATTTAAAGTACACGATATAAACGAAAGTGAATACAATACTTATCAACCACAATCAGGAGATGTTTTTAAAATCACAAAAATTTTAAATCGATTCGAAAATAGAATTAAAATTGAAGGTGCTGTTTTTAGACCTGATTACTATTCTTATAGTGAAGGAATGCGTATTTCGGATCTTGTTACAAGAGCAGAGGGACTAAAAGAAGATGCTTATACAAAAAGAGCTAGAATTATTCGTTTGAAAACAGATTTAACAACAGAGATTGTCAATGTTGATTTAAGTGCTGCCTTGAGTGGAGACTTAAATGCTGATATAGAACTAAAAAGAGAAGATATTGTAACAGTTTACTCTATTTTAGATTTTAGAGAAGAATATAAAGTTACAATTGACGGAGAAGTAAAAAATCCTGGTGAGTATGACTATTTCGAAAATTTAACATTGAATGATTTAGTTGTTCAAGTTGGTGGTCTAACTGGTTCAGCCTCTAAAAGAGTTGAAATTGCCAGAATGGTGAAGTCAGATGAAATAGATGATGCTAACCCAAAACGAATAGAGTTAGTCGAACTTGAAATTACAGCGGACAACAACGAGCAAATTAAAAATTTTGTTTTGAAACCATTTGATGTCATTAATATTCGTAGGATGGCTGTTTATGAAAAACCCCAAATGGTTACTGTTAGTGGAGCAGTTGGGTATCCAGGGAAATATGTTTTGGCAAATAAAAAAGAAACGGTTTACAATGTGGTAATGAGAGCAGGTGGATTAACATCTATTGCAAATTTAGATGGAATGAAAATCAAGAGACCAATTAAACAAGAGCAAATTGAAAAGTTGGAAAGTATCGATTTGAATTTATCTAAAAATGATACATTAAAAGATAAATTAACTAAAAAGTTGAAAGAAGAATTAAAGTTTGCTACAATTCCTGTTAATTGGGAAAAAATAGTAAAAGATAAAAATCACTTTTCAAATGTAACCTTGTTTCCTGGAGATGAAATTGAAGTTGCAGTTTATAATGAGGGTGTAAAAGTAACGGGTAATGTATTATTGACTTCCGAAATTCCATATAGGAGTGGTAAAGGGTTTAAATATTATATTAATGCTGTTGGAGGTGTAGATAATAAGGGCTGGAAGAGAAAAGCATATATAATTTATCCAAATGGAAAAGCTGCTGTTACTGGGTCATTTTTGTTTTTTAGATCTTACCCAAAAGTAACTCCAGATTCTCAGATAGTTGTTCCAGAGAAACCAGAAAGAAAGAAAATGAGCACTGGAGAATGGGTTGGTATTGGAAGTGTTATTTCTAGTTTAGCTTTATTAATTGTAACCGCATTTAAATAATATTGATGGATAATAAATCGATTGTAGAAAACGACGAAATTACTTTTAAAGAGTTGTTACAAAAAGGAAAAGAATGGTTTGACTATTTGTTTTCACAATGGAAAATAATACTTTTAGCAGGTATTATTGGTGCATCTTTAGGACTTGTTTATTCTTTTATTAAAAAACCAATTTATACAGCTACCTTATCATTTGCTCTAGAAGATGAAAAAACAGGAAGCCTTGGGGGAGCATTAGGTTTGGCAAGTTCATTTGGGCTAGATTTAGGAGGAAGCGGTGGTGGAGTTTTCACAGGGGCAAATTTAACAGAGTTGTTTAAATCTCGATCTATGGTAGAAAAAACACTACTGTCCGATGCTAGTTTGGAAGGAAGAAAAATTTCTTTAGCTGAAATGTATATTCAAAGTAAAGGATGGCGAGAGGATTGGGAAGATGATCCAAAATTGTCTAAAATTCAATTTCTACCGCATTCTAATCGTAAGAATTTCACTCGTCAACAAGATAGTATTATGGGAGTAATGTATGATAATCTGTCTAAGATGGGATTATCGGTTGGACAAAAGGATAAAAAAGTATCTATTATCAATATTAATGTTTCTTCTACAAATGAATTATTTGCAAAATACTTTTGTGAAGCACTAGCAAAAGAGGTAGGTGAATTTTATATCGAAACTAAAAGCAAGAAAGCCAGAATTAATATGGCAATCTTAGAGCGCCAAGTAGATTCTATAAGAAAAGAACTTAATGGTGCAATAACTGGTGTCGCAGTTGCTAATGACAATACGTTTAATCTAAATCCTTCTTTGAATGTTAGAAGAGCTCCTTCGGTAAGGCGACAAGTTGATGTACAGGCTAATACTGCAATATTAACAGAATTAGTAAAGCAGTCTGAGTTAGCTAAGGTTACATTACGTAAAGAAACTCCCTTAATTCAAATTGTTGATAAACCTATACTTCCACTTGTTAAAGATCGTTTAAGCAAAGCTAAAGGATTGATATTTGGTTTCATCACAGGATTTTTCATAGTAACTCTTGTTTTGGTTATCATAAGATTTTTTAAATTATTAGAATTGTAATTATATTATTTTTAGTATGGAACCTTTAATTATTGATTTTCCACGGATAGAAGACCCAAGAGGTAATTTAACTTTTTTGCAATACCCGAATCAGATTCCTTTTGAAATAAAGAGATCTTTTTGGACTTATGATGTACCAGGAGGGGAAATAAGAGGAGGTCATGCTTATAAAAATCAAAAAGAAGTTATTATTGCTCTTAGTGGTAGTTTTGATGTGGTAATAACAAATTTAGATGGTAGTATTGTTAAATACTCTCTAAATAGAAGTTATTATGGGTTGTATTTACCAGCTCAAACTTGGAGGCATATGGAAAACTTTTCAACTAATTCTTTAGCGTTGCATGTTTCCAGTGAAATTTTTTCAAATGAAGATTATTTGAGAGATTTTGAAGAATATAAAAATAATATTTATGAAAAATAAAAAAACTGTTTTTGATTGTAATATTCTTTATCTTAATCAATTGGGAGATAGAAATGGACACATTACTGCAGTTAATAATAATCTTGAAATTCCGTTTGAAACGAAAAGAATATTTTATTTGTATGACATTCCTGGTGGTGAATCCCGAGGAGCACATGCTCATAAGGAATGTCATCAATTTTTAATCGCAGCAAGTGGAAGTTTTGAAGTGCTTCTGGACGATGGAACAACAAAGAGACAAGTTTTAATCAATAGGCCAGATATTGGATTACATATACCACCAGGAATTTGGGCCTCTGAAATTAACTTCTCAAGTGGGTCTATTTGTTTAGTTTTAGCATCTCATGAATACGATGAAAAAGATTATTTACGTAATTATAATGATTTTTTAAATTTTCTTGTATGATACATGTACTGGCAGACGTTCAAACAAATAGTATAGGCCCCAATACATCAGTTTGGCAATTTTCTATTATTTTATCTGGCGCTGTAATTGGGGATAATTGTAATATAAATTGTCACACTTTTATTGAAAATGATGTAAGAATAGGTAATAATGTCACAGTTAAAAGTGGAGTTTATTTATGGGATGGGATAGAAATTGAGGATGAAGTTTTTATTGGTCCAAATGTTACATTTACTAATGACACTAGACCAAGATCCAAACAATATCCTTCAAAATTTATGCCTATAGTTATAAGAAGAAAAGCTTCTATAGGAGCTTCATCTACAATTTTAGGAGGAGTTGAAGTAGGTGAGTTTGCAATGATAGGAGCAGGAGCGTTAGTGACAAAAAATGTTCCATCAAGAGCGCTAGTAGTTGGAGTTCCTGCTAAGGTTGTTGGTTGGTTAAATGAAGATGGTTCAAAAATGAATGAAGACAATGGTTTTTTTGTAGATTCTTTTAAACAGAATTGGCGTGTCAAGGAGGGCCAGTTACTAAAAATATAAAATCAAAAAATAAATAATATAAAGTTTTAAAAAGATTTAAAAAAAAATGATAAAATTTTTAGACTTACAAAAAATAAACGCACAATATTCTTTAGAATTAAAAAATGCTGCCGCAAAAGTCATTGATAGCGGATGGTACCTGCTTGGTAATGAAGTAAAAGCTTTTGAAGAAAATTTAGAATCTTTTCAAGAAGGAGGAAATGCAGTAGCAGTTGCAAATGGATTAGATGCTTTACGACTTATATTTAAAGGATATATTGAATTAGGAGTTATGAAGGAAGGTGATGAGGTTATTGTTCCCGCAAATACTTATATAGCTTCTATATTAGCAATTACTGATAATAATTTAGTACCAATTTTGGTTGAGCCAGATTTGAATACATATAATTTAGACTTATCAATAATTGATAAATTTATATCCGTAAAGACCAAAGCAATCATGATTGTGCACTTGTATGGTAAAGCTTGTTGGAGTAAAGAGTTGGAATTGTTTTCTAAGAAACATAATTTGTTAGTTGTAGAAGATAACGCGCAAGCGATTGGCGCACGCTGGAATGGAATTAGAACTGGCAATTTAGGAGATGCTGCTGGCTTTAGTTTTTATCCAGGAAAAAATTTAGGAGCTTTAGGTGATTCAGGTGCAGTAACAACAAAAAATCCAGAATTAGCCAAAATGGTACGAACTTTAGCTAATTATGGTTCTGCTCAAAAATATGTTAATGAATATCAAGGACTAAATAGTCGATTAGATGAAATTCAAGCAGCTTTTTTGAATGTAAAATTAAAATATGTTGATTTAGAAATTAACCGTCGTAGAGAGATAGCAAATTATTATTTAAAACATATAAATAATACAAATATACTGCTTCCATTAGAAAATGGGAATGATGATCATGTATGGCATCTTTTTGTAATTCGTACTAAAATCAGGGAAAATTTGCAAGAATATTTGTCAAAAAATAACGTACAAACACTAATCCATTACCCGATTCCGCCGCACAAACAAGAGTGTTATACTAACTTATCTCACTTATCTCTTCCTATTACAGAATTAATACATGAACAAGTATTAAGTTTACCAATAAGTCAAGTGATGGAAATGGATGAAGTTCAATTAATTGTTGATTTAATTAATTCATGGAAGGAATAATTGTATTAATCAATTTTAATGAATATCAAGGGGGAGGAGAAACTCTCTTGGTAAGATATTCTGAATATCTTCAAAAAAATAACATAAAATTCTTGTCACTTTGTGATAAGAAAAGTTTTATTTATAAGGAGCTAAAGAAAAGAAATATAAATGATACTAATATTGGTGTAACGGATTCAGATTATAATTTCTTCTATTTAAATGAATTAGATAGGATAAACTTTGTGAATTGTTTAAAAGAAAAAATAGGTAAGCAAACTAGTGTTCGTCTTGTCACTTTTTGTTTACGAGATTTATATACTGCTTTCAAATTATCATATCAGTTTGAAAATTGCTCAATATCTCATCTAATATTACATATACAAGATGATTTATATTTAGGGCAGACTTTACTGGATAAAATTAAATACAAAATATTTCAGATTCGCGAATTTTCGGGTAAGATTAATATTGACTTAAATAGAAGATTACTAAAAAGAGTCAATAAAAATACGGGATTGATTTGTATGGCCGAAATTATAAATAATTTTTGGCATCAAAATTTCCAAATTGCAATTCCTAATAGTCATGTTGTGCCTTTGCCTTCATTTGTAGAATTGAAAGATATAAAATATAAAACTGAAAATGAAAAGAAAATTATTTGGATTGGAAGGTTTGTAGATTTTAAAATTCCTTCTATAGTAAGTATGATTGAGTTTGTTAGTAGCAATAAAGATTATTCACTAACTATTGTTGGTGACGGCAATAAAAAAAAGATTTTAGATTATGTCAAACAAAACTCATTAGATATTAGTAGGGTAAATTTCGTAGGTGAAGTTCCTTATCACAAGTTGGGAGAAGTAATCAAAAAACATTCAATAGGGTATGGTATGGGAACTTCTCTTATTGAACTTGCACAGTATAAACTTCCTGTTATAATAGCTTTAGCTAGTTATACTCATCAATTTTTTAGTCGTTCAATTTGTGGTGGTCTTTTTTATAATAAAGCAAAAGGATGTGATGGATCAGATTTAATGCTTATTTCACCCAATGATGTTAAAGAAACTATTAAAATTGCGATAGAAGAAATTGAATGTAATTATCTAAAAGCGGCAGAGGCCTGTTATGATTTTGCCAAGGAAAATTATTCAGAGAATACTAATTTTAAATTGTATACAGATATTATACTGAATACGGAACTTCTTTCGAAAGAAGATAAACAAGTTGAAATACCTTATTCTTCATCTATTAGAAGATTTTTGTTTAACAAATATATGAAAGTCTAGATGAATAATATTTTTACTAGATTAATACGTAAAATTAAACCATTTTATTTGATCAAATTATCAAGTTCTTTTTTTACACAAATTGGCTCGTTGTTTTTGATCTATCTTTTGAATCCGAGTGAGTTAGGACATTTGGCTCTTGTTGTTTCAGTTGCGCAATTAATGTTTGTTTTAACAAGTGGGTGGAGTAATGGGGCTGTTATTAATTTGGGGTCTAAAAAATATGCAGAAACAGGCTCTTATAAAGATATTATATATTACAGAAGTGCAATAGTTTTGATTTCATTTTTAATTATATCTATATTATTTATTTGTTTAAAAGGAGCTATTTTAAACTTTATATTAGATGCTAGTAATTATAGTTTGGTCTATCTTCTTTTTTTAGGATATGTTTTTTATGATTTTTCATCACAGCTTTTATATCCAGGAAATAAAGATCTCGTACAATCATTATCAGAATTGGTTGCTACAATTGCTTTATTGACATTTACTTTGCTTTTTGTTTCGAATGTTAGAGAATATGTTTATATCTATAGTGGCACATTTTGCATATTTGCTTTGGTAATTATTTCACTTTTTATTTTCTATTTTGGAAAACAAAAAGTGACACTTGATAAAAACGAGTTTTTGTTTGTTTTAAAATATTCATTTTGGCAAATATTAAGCATAATAGGTATTTATGTAATAAATATTGGAATAAATTATGTATTGGTATTTAACAAGGTAAGTGTTGAAAATATTGGACTTTATAATTTTTCATATAAGCTTTTCTCCGGCTTTTCTCCTTTCTTTGCTCTATTTGGTATTTTAATTCCAAAATGGATTTACAGTATTGATAAAACAAAGTTGCATGATCAATTAATGAAAAGATTCTTCTATTGTATTTGTGCTCTTTCTGCTTTATATTTATTAGTTGCAGGTATTCTCAAACCATTTATAATTCTTGTTGGCAAAGAAGATTATTTAAAATCTGTTGAGTATTTTTTTTATTTATTTCCTGCTTTCCTGTTTTTAAGCTATACTAATCTAATTAATACTGTAATTATGAATACGAAGTATTTTAAACAAGCTCAGTTTGCAATTGTACTTCAAGGGATTTCATTACTTATTTTTAGTTTTCCACTAGTTAATCTTTTTGGAATTATTGGTGCTTTATTCTCTACAACAATGTCTTTTATTGTAGGCGCAATTTATTTGAATGTACTTTACAATAAAAAAGTTAAAAAAAGTTTTCAATCATAATTATTATGATTTAAAAATATTAATTTATGAGTGACTTAAAAATTTTAGTCTGTTTTTATAAGGAAACCCTTTTAAAACCAAATAACCCTGTTTATTTTAATATTCAATGTGGTAAAGATGATACCGGTATTGACTTAGAAATGATTGGTGATAATACTGGTGATAATATTAGTTCTAGAAATCGTTACTGGTCAGAAATAACGGGTTTGTATTGGGCTTGGAAGAATATGAAAAAAGTAGACTATATAGGTTTATGTAGTTATCGTCGTTTTTTTAATTTCAAAAAGGACCCTTTATCTGCAATAAATATCATACCTATCAATAGAATTAATGAGATTAATAAAATAAAAATACCTAATATTAATAATATTTTATCTAAGTACGATGTAATTATTCCAAAGCCTTATTCGTATGCATACAGCATTAAAAAAGTATGTAGTATGAATTATAGAGATGATGATTTTGAAATATTAGAAAGAATAATTAAGGAGCTTTCTCCTGAATACTTTGATGCTTATCGATCTATTCTTTATTCTACAAACAAAATGATAGGACATAATATGTTTATTATGAAATGGGATCATTTTAATGAGTATTGTGATTGGGTTTTTAGTATTCTTTTTGAAGTAGAGAAAAATATAGATCCGTCAAACTATTCAATAAGTCAAGTTCGTGTTTTTGGTTATATGCACGAATTACTTTTAGCAGTATATATTGAGAAAAAAGGTTTTAAAAAATATTATTCTCAAATAACATGGGCAACAGATAATGCAAAAGGTTTTAAGTTTAATAATATTTTTTACAAGGGGGCAGCTTCTTTATATTATAACTGCACAAAATTTTTCACTAAATAGTTTAATTTAAATTTACCGCTTAATTATTTAATTCAAACTTCCTATATAAGTTATTCATCTTTTATATTTATTGGCTTTATGCTTTATCTTCTTATTATCATATATTTAATTGCTCTCATTTATTTTTTTGATTATAAGAATATTAAAAGTAGATATAAAATAGTACATTATAATGTATTGTTAGTTATCCTTGTTTTAGTATCAGGGCTAAGATATAGAATGGCACCAGATAGCGTTGCATATATGGATAATTTTAAAAATTTAATAGTACCTCTTTCTGAATTGAATATGGAAAGTTTTACAGAATCTCGATATCAGCCTTTTTGGATTCTGATTAATTCTTTTTGTAAATCATTTGGAAGTTATGTTTTGCTTCAAATTATTTGCGCTTATATTTTAAATATTTGTGTGTTTTACTTTTTCAAAAAAACTACGACAAAAATTTTCACTTGTATTCTATTTTATTTCCTAGTTGATTATTTTTATTTTAATATGGAAATTGTAAGAGAATCGCTTGCAATTGGGATTTTTTTACTAGCAATGATAAAATATAATGAAAAAAAAATATTCAAGGCTTATCTGTTAATCTTTATAGCATTTCTTTTCCATCATTTTGCCGCGATTTTATTTATAGTCCCTCTTTTTCTTACAGATAGAATCTCACTAAAGTATAAGTTATTATTTTTAGTTAGTATTCTTCTTTTCTTATTTTCTTTAGGAAGTCCCTTAGCATTAATTGAACCTTATTTAGATAAATTTAGTACCCTAGATGTTTCTGTATATGATTTAGCTGATTTTGATATTTCTTTATTTGGATATATTTATACTGCCTTTAAAATTATTCCTATAGTAGTAGTTATTTTTATTTACAGGAAAAGGGATATACCTAATATATATTTCAAAAAAAAGACATTGTATTTGCTTTCTTTTCTATATATATTTATTATGATTATAAGGATAACAACAATTCCATTTATTGAAAGGTTCAGTAACTATTTTATATTTTTTGTTATCCTTCTTTTAACTGGAGCTATGTTTGATATTATTGAAAAAAAAAATGGTAAAATCTCTTCGGTTTTGTAGTATATTAACAATTTCAACTTTATGTTTTTTATTTCAAGTTTTTCCATATCTAGAAATAAATCCAATGTTCGGAGTGCCTTTATATAAAAGATATTATCCTTACTATTCAGTACTTTCAGAAAAAACAGATCCGGAGAGAGAATTTATAACAGAAATGGAAGCAAAAGAATAAAAAAATGAAAAAAGACATTGTTCATATTTATCATGGTACGCAAGGATCTGGAGGACTTTATACTCATGAAATATATTCAGAACTTAAAAGTAAAGGATTTAGTCAAGAAGCTTTTTTGAGTTATTATTACCCATTTAAGTATGGGAAAAGAATATTTTTTAGATATACAGATCTAGCTTCCGGTGTTAGCAAATCCAAATTCAGAATTTATCTACGTGGAATTGAGCTGATTTTTGGACTTTTGTATAGTTACTTGTATATAATTATTAACCGACCTAAAATTGTAAATTACTCTTTAATTTCTTCATATATCAGTGATTATGTTTTTTTAAAACTAATAAAAAGTACGTCTAATTCTAGAATAATAATAACTTGTCATGATGTAATTCCATTTGGAGAAAGTAAAGATTCGATTCTAAAGCAAATTTCGATTCGAAAAAAAATTTTAAAATATGCAGATTATTTTCTTGTTCACAATGAAAATTCAATTAAAGATCTAAAAGAAGTATTTAATATTTCATATGATAAAATTTTTTATCATCCTTTTCCTTTAATGGATTTAAATAAAATAAATAATAATCAAAATCTAAATATCCAAAAAGATTATGATTTCGCTTTTCTTGGACATCTACGTGATAGTAAAGGAGTAGATCTTTTAATAGATGCATGGAAGATGTTTCATCAAAAATTTCCTGATGCAAAACTATTATTGGCTGGAAACTTACCGGATGGCAGTAAACTAAAAATAGATAATTTAGAATCACAAAATATTTACACACATATTAAATATTTATCAGATGATGATTATTTTGGATTTCTTAATAAATCACGTAGTATTATTCTACCTTATCGAAGCGGAACAAATAGTGGTGTACTCTATAATTTGTTGACAATGAATGTAAATATTATATATTCAGATATATCGATGTTTACAAATAATCCTTTGTTAAATGAAAAAGGTAAATTTAAAGCTGGTGATGCTTATTCTCTGTATGAAAAAATATGCGAATATTACTCCTATAATAGACCTCAGGAGAATTATAAGCTTGATCAATATAAAGAAAAATTTAGCGAAGGTGTTATTGATGTTTATAGAAATATATTGAATATAAAAATATAATTATGAAATTAATAAAAAATAAAGTATTACTAATTACTGGTGGTACAGGTTCTTTTGGAACCGCAGTATTGAACCGTTTTTTGCACACAAATCATTTTGATGAGATTCGAATTTTTTCTCGTGATGAGAAAAAACAAGATGATATGCGTAATTTTTATAGAAATGATAAAATTAAATATTTTATTGGAGATGTGAGAGATTATAATAGTATAGAATATGCAATGCGCGGTGTAGATTTTGTTTTTCATGCAGCAGCGCTTAAACAAGTGCCATCTTGCGAGTTTTTTCCAATGCAGGCGGTTAAGACAAACGTAGAAGGAACGCAAAATGTTATAAGGGCAGCAGAAATCAATAGTGTTGCAAAAGTAATTTGTTTATCCACAGATAAAGCCGCGTATCCTATTAATGCTATGGGGATTTCTAAAGCTATGATGGAAAAAGTAGCAATAGCAGAATCGCGTAATTTAAAGAAAACTGTTGTTTGTTTGACTCGATATGGAAATGTGATGGCTTCACGTGGGTCTGTAATCCCTTTATTTTTGAAACAAATTGAAAATGGTGAAGATTTAACTATCACAGATCCAAATATGACTCGTTTTTTAATGTCATTAGATGAAGCAGTTGAATTAGTATTATTTGCATTTGAACATGCAAATCCTGGAGATTTATTTGTAAACAAAGCTCCGGCTGCTACTATTAGTGATTTGGCTCAAGCAATATTAGAAATGAAAAATGCTAATAATACAATAAAAATTATAGGAACACGCCATGGCGAAAAATTATTCGAAACATTATGTACTCGGGAAGAGATGATGAATGCAGAAGATATGGGAGAATTTTATCGTATTCCTGCTGACAATAGAGATTTAAACTATGCCAAATACTTTTCTGAGGGAAATAAGATTAGTGAAAATATTGAAGATTATAATTCGCATAATACAAAAAGAGAAAATGTTGAGGGCGTAAAAGTGCTATTAAAAAAATTAGATTTATTTCAAGATTAAAAAATGAAACATTTAACTGGAAATTCATTTACAGATGATCGTGGATTCTTATTGTTTAATAACAGTCTTGATCTGTCTGAAGTTAAAAGATTATATACTGTCGAAAATAAAGATATAGAAATTTTGCGTGCTTGGCAGGGGCACAAAATCGAAAAAAGATGGTTTGTCGCAATTCAAGGAGCATTTAAAATTAGAATAATAAAGATTGATTGTTTTCAAAATCCTTCAGACGATCTTGTAAGTGAAAATTTTATATTACAGAGTAAATCAATGGACTGTTTAATTGTTGAGGCAGGATTTGCATCTTCAATTCAGGCAATAGAAAGTAATTCTAAATTATTGGTTTTTTCTAATTATAAATTAGGAGAAGTCAATGATGACTATAAATTCAATTCTCAAAAATGGAGTCAAAAATGAATAAACTGAAAGTAGTAACAATACTGGGAACAAGGCCCGAAATTATAAGATTAACAGAATGCATAAAAAAATGTGATAATTACTTTGAGCACATATTGATTCATACGGGTCAAAATTATGATTATGAGCTAAATGAAATATTTTTTGAAAATTTAGAGCTTCGTAAGCCAGATTATTTTTTAAATGTTGCTGGTGCACATCTAGGAGAAACTATTGGAAATGTTATTTCAAAATCTTTTGAGATTCTTTCTCAAGAAAAACCGGATGCATTACTTGTTTTAGGTGATACAAATAGTGTATTGAGTACCATTGCAGCAAAAAGATTGAAAATTCCAATTTTTCATATGGAAGCAGGAAATCGATGTTTTGATCAAAATGTTCCCGAAGAGATAAATAGGAAAATTTCAGATCATATTAGTGATATTAATTTAACTTATACTGAAAACAGTAGACGTTATTTATTAAGTGAAGGATTTCGAAAAGATCATGTGTTTGTAACAGGCTCACCATTGAAAGAGGTCTTAGATAAATATAAAAATAAAATCAATAAAAGCTCAGTATTAGAAAATTTAGGACTGATAGAAAATAAATTTATTGTTGTAAGTGCTCATAGAGAGGAAAATATTGATTTAGAAAATAATTTTGATGTTTTAGTTGATTCTCTAAACACGATTGCTGAAAAATACAAAATGCCACTTATATTTTCTACTCACCCAAGAACCAAAAATAGAATAGAAAAAAATAATATTCAATTTCACCCATTAATACAGAATATAGCCCCACTTGGTTTTTTTGATTATGTAAAATTACAAAGTAAATCATTCATTGTACTTTCAGATAGTGGTACAATTAGTGAAGAGTCTGCAATGATGGGATTTCCAGCTGTTAGCATTAGAACAAGTACAGAAAGACCTGAGGCAATAGACGCAGGGACAATTGTTTTAGGAGGTATCTCTAAAGAGCAAATGTTAAATTCGATTGAAATTGCAAAAGGACTATTTGATCCAACTATGCAATTGCCATTCGAATATAATGTTACAAATACTTCTGATCGTGTAATTAAGGTTATACAAAGTTATACTGCGATTGTAAATAAAGTGATATGGGGCAAAAAATGAAGAAGATACTCGTTATCGGAATAAAAGGTATGGCTGGCCATGTCATCTATAATTATCTAAAAAAGATAAATATTTATGAAGTTTATGGAATAGCAAGAAATATTAAGAAAAGTACAATCGAATTTGATTTAGATGTTTCAAATACAGAAGAATTATCTAAAATTATCGAAGAAAATAATTTTGATTTTGTAATAAATTGTATTGGGATTTTAAATAAGAATGCAGAAGATCATCCAGTTAATGCAATATGGTTTAATAGTTATTTTCCTCATTTTTTAGAAGAAATAACTAAAAATACAAGGACACAAATAATTCATATTAGTACTGATTGTGTTTTTGATGGTAAAAAAGGAGGCTATAGAGAGACCGATTTTAAGAATGGAGAAGGTTTCTATGCTCAGTCAAAAGCATTAGGTGAAATTATAAATAATAAAGATCTTACTATCAGAACTTCAATTATTGGACCTGAACTAAATATCGATGGTATTGGTTTGTTTCATTGGTTTATGAATCAATCGGGTGAAATTAATGGGTATACAACAGCTTATTGGAGTGGTGTAACAACTTTAGAATTAGCAAAAGCTTTATATTTTGTAATAGAAAAACCGATGTATGGTCTAGTACATTTAACTAACGGTATCCCAATAAATAAATTTGATTTAATTAGTTTATTTAGAGATATTTGGAGTAAAGATGATGTGGTAATTAAACCCTATGATGGAAAGATTATTGACAAAACGTTACAAAAATCAAGCAAATTAATCTATGAGGTGCCAAGCTATAAAGATATGCTTGAAGAACAAAATGTCTGGATGAAAGAATTTGCAAATTTATACATGTATTAAGTTGAATATTTTATTTGTTTTTTTTACGTTACCGCATTTATCACAATCATCAATGTATAGTGATATTGTTAATACTTTTCATAAAAATGGTCATAACGTTTTTCCAATTGCTCCAATCAATGGAGAGGAAAGAAGTTCATATATTTCAGTAGAAAATGAAATAAATGTTCTTAGGGTAAAAACAGTAGATGTCTTTAGTCGCAATAAATTCAAAAAAGGATTTGCAAACATACTTTTGCCTCATCAATATAAAAAAGCATATCTGAAATTTTGGGATGATGTCCCAATAGATTTGATAATAGTAGCAACACCTTCGGTAATGTTTGCAGATTTTATATCGTTCTTAAAAAAGAAAAAACAACAAGAGTATATTTAATGCTAAAAGACATTTTTCCTCAAAATGCAGTTGACTTAGGCTTTATGAGAAAAGATGGTTTTTTTTATAATTTTTTTAAAAATAATGAAATAAAATTACTTCAATCTGCTGACTGGATTGGGTGTACTTCTCCAGGCAATATGAAATATTTATTAAAGAACTATTCTTTTTTAAAAGAAGAAGATATTAGACTATTATATAATTGTACAAACATTCTTGACATTCCAGGGGATAAAACATTACTTTCTAAGTATAATTTACAAAATAAATTTATATTAGTTTTTGGTGGTAATATGGGAAAACCTCAGCAATTAGAAAATATATTATTTTTAGCAAAGAGAAGTTCTATTTATAAAGACGTTTTATTTCTAATAATTGGAAAAGGCACTGAAGTTGAAAATTTGAAACAAGACGCTGCTGATTTGAACTTAAATAATATAACTTTCCTTGATAAAGTTCCAAGAGAAGATTATTTTGCATTATTAGCGAATTGTAATATAGGTCTTATAAGTCTACATCAAGACTTTACGGTTCCTAATACACCAATGAAATTGAACGATTATTTAAACGCAGGAATTCCAGTTTTGGCTTCTATTGATCGAAATAATGATTTAGGAGATTTATTAATTCAAAATAAAATGGGGAGATATGCATATGCAGATTCTCCTGATGATTTATTTGAAGAATTCAAACTGTTACATGAAAATAAAAGTTTATGTAGTGAGTTAGGGCAAAATGGCAAAAAATTTTGTTTTGAGAACCTTTCAACTGAAAGAGCTTATGAGGAAATTTTGAAAAATATTAAGAAATAAGATTTATGTATAAATACTTTTTAAAACCTCTAATGGATTTTGTTCTAGCTTTAGCAGGATTGATGTTTTTATCTCCATTTTTTTTTATTGTCACTTTAGGTTTGTTCATTGCTAATGAAGGAAAGCCATTTTTTATTCAATTGCGCCCGGGAAAAAAAGAAAAGATTTTCAAGATTATAAAATTCAAGACTATGAATGATAAAAAAGATAGTCAAGGACAATTATTATCAGATGCAGAGAGATTAACTAAAATAGGATGGTTTGTTCGTAAAACATCTCTTGATGAATTACCACAATTAATTAATGTTTTAAAGGGAGACATGAGCTTAATAGGGCCAAGACCATTATTACCTCAATATTTAAATTTATACAATGATTTTCAAAAACAACGTCATTGTATTAAGCCTGGTATCACAGGCTGGGCACAAGTAAATGGAAGAAATGCTATTAGTTGGGAGCAAAAATTTGAATACGATGTGTGGTATGTGCAAAATCTGAGTTTTTTTCTAGATGTTAAAATATTATTTTTGTCAGTCAAAAAGGTTTTTATGTCTGAAGGGATTAATTCAAGTGGTTCAGTAACTACTGATATCTTTAAAGGAAGCTAATATGTATTTATTTGGAGGTAATGGTCATTGTAAAGTGATTATTGATATTCTAAAAAAATCAAATGAATATCTAATCGAAGGAATATTTGATGATGATCCTAAGTTTGATAAAATTTTTGATATTAATGTTTTTAAAACTAAAAGTTTAGATTTTTTTAGGGATAAACAAATGATTATCTCTATAGGAAATAATAAAGTCAGGAAAGAAATTTCCAAAAGATTTTCAGCAACATATTTACAAGCAATTCATCCTAATGCAATAATTTCTCACGATGTTCTAATTGAAGAAGGAACAGTTGTTATGGCTGGTGCTGTTGTTAATGCTTCGGTAAAAATTGGAAAACATTGTATAATAAACACTGGAGCCGTAGTAGAACATGATTGTATTATCAGTGATTTTACGCATATTTCTCCAAATGTATCTTTAGCAGGAAATGTATCTATTGGAGAAGGAACTCATGTAGGGATTGGAGCATGCGTAATTCAAGGTGTTAAAATTGGTAATTGGGCCATAATTGGGGCAGGTGCAGTAATAATAAAAGATGTTCCAGATTTTGCTGTTGTGGTTGGTAGTCCAGGGGAAATTATAAAATATAATAAAAAAAATGAGTAAATCTAAAATATGGCTTTCTTCTCCACATATGGGAGGTACAGAACAAAATTATGTTAAAGAAGCGTTTGAAACAAACTGGGTCGCACCTTTAGGACCAAATGTAAATGGATTTGAAAAAGATTTAGAAAGTTATCTAAAAGAAGATGTTCATGTTGGAGCATTAAGCTCTGGAACAGCAGCAATTCATTTAGGACTTATTCTATTGGGTGTTAAATCAGATGATGAAGTTATTTGTCAAAGTATGACTTTTTCAGCTTCTGCAAATCCAATTCTATATTTAGGAGCAAATCCAATTTTTATTGATAGTGAAATTGATACTTGGAATTTATGTCCAATAGCTCTTGAAAAAGCAATTATTGAAAGAACAGAAAAAGGTAAAAAGCCAAAGGCGATCATTGCAGTGCATCTTTATGGAATGCCATATAAAATTGAGGAAATACATGCTGTTGGAGAAAAGTATAGCATTCCTATCCTAGAGGATAGTGCAGAAGCACTAGGAAGTAGTTATAAAAATAAAAAATGTGGAACTTTTGGAGAAATTGGTGTGCTTTCATTTAATGGAAATAAAATTATAACAACATCGGGTGGTGGTGCAATAGTTACAAAAAATTCTCAAGTTAAAAATAAAGCGGTATTTCTTTCTACCCAGTCACGTGATAATGCGGCACATTACCAGCATAGTGAAATTGGTTATAATTATAGAATGAGTAATATTTGTGCAGGAATTGGTCGTGGACAAATGGAAGTATTAGATGCTCATATTGAATTAAGACAAACAATGCATCAGTTGTATTTAAATTATTTCCAACAAATTGAAGGAGTAGATATTTTAAAAGAGCCAAATAATAATTATTCTTCAAATCACTGGTTGTCAGCGATAATAATAGATTCGAATAAGACAAATGGAAAAACAAGAGAAGATTTAAGATTAGCTTTTGAAGGTGAAAACATTGAAAGCAGACCTCTTTGGAAGCCGATGCATATGCAGCCAATTTTTGAAAAATATCCATATTTTGGAACTAAAGTTTCAGAAAATTTGTTTCGAGATGGATTATGTTTGCCATCAGGTTCAAATTTAATGGATAGCGATAAAGAACGAATATTTAGTGTATTGGACAAATTTTTTAAATAAAGAATAGAGTATTTTAAAATGAAAATTGAAGAAACGTTTATAAAAGATTTGATAATTGTTGAGCCAACTGTGTTTGGAGATGAAAGAGGATATTTTTTTGAGTCTTATAACAAAACTAAATTTGAAGATTTAGGTATCAAAATTGATTTTGTCCAAGATAATCAGTCGTTTTCAAAAAAAGGAACTTTAAGAGGGCTACATTATCAAAATCCTCCATTCGCACAAACAAAATTAATCCGTGTTTTAGAGGGGCAAATTATTGATGTTGCTGTAGATTTAAGAAAAGATTCTCCTACTTATGGAAAAGGATTTAGTATTCTATTATCAGCGGATAATAAAAAACAGTTGTTAGTTCCTCAAGGCTTTGCTCATGGTTTTTCTGTTATCAGTGAGACAGCTTCGGTAATTTATAAATGTGATCAATTTTATAATAAAGCTTCTGAGGGTGGAATTAAATTTGATGACCCATCTTTAAATATCGATTGGGGTATGGATTTAAAAGAAGCGATTGTTTCAGAAAAAGATCAAGTACTTCCTTTTATTAATAATTGTAATAGCTTATTCTAATGAAAAAATTACTTGTTACAGGAGCAAATGGACAATTAGGTTCTGAACTTTTATTTTTGTCAACCTCTTATCCAGAATTTGAATGGGTTTTTGCAGATAGAACAAAAGTTACATTAGATAATTTAGAGTTACTTAAAGATCAGTTAAATGAAATCAAACCAGATATTATTCTTAATTGTGGTGCTTATACAGCAGTAGATAAAGCTGAGACAGAAAAAGAATTGGTATCTACAATAAATCATTTGGCTGTAGAATTAATTGCAAAGTATACATTCGAAAATAATGTGAAACTAATCCACATTTCTACAGATTATGTATTTGACGGATCTTCTTCTTCCGCTTTGAATGAAGAGGCAGAAACAAATCCTATAAATGTATATGGAGAAAGTAAATTAGCAGGTGAATTAGCTTGTTTGAAAGAAAACCCAAATTCAATTATTATTAGAACTTCTTGGGTCTATAGTAAATTTGGAAACAATTTTGTAAAAACCATGCAGCGATTAATGCAGGAAAGAGACGAGATTAATGTAGTAAATGATCAGATTGGTTCTCCAACGTATGCCGCAGATTTGGCTCAGGCTATGATTAATATAGTAAAATATTCGAATTGGATTCCTGGTATTTACAATTATTCAAATGAAGGAGAAATAAGCTGGTATGAATTTGCACTTTCTATAAAAGAATTAGGAGGATACAATTGTAAAGTTGGCGGAATTCCTTCCTCGTCTTACCCGACACCGGCAAAACGACCTGACTTTTCACTGCTGGATAAAAATAAAATAAAGGCAGCTTATAATTTAGAAATTCCCGATTATAAGAAAAGTTTAGAAAATATGTTTGCATAAAATTTTAAGATTATAGAAGTCTAAAAACAAAAATAAAGATTTATGAAAGGAATTATTTTAGCTGGAGGTTCTGGTACACGTTTACATCCTTTGACATTAGCAATGAGCAAGCAAATGATGCCAGTTTATGATAAACCAATGATTTATTATCCCTTATCAACATTAATGATGTCTGGGATTAATGAAATTCTTATCATATCAACTCCTCATGATTTGCCAAATTTTGAAAAATTATTAGGAGATGGATCAAATTTGGGGTGTAAATTTAGTTATGCAGAGCAGGCAGTTCCTAATGGTTTAGCACAAGCATTTGTTATAGGTGAGGAATTTATTGGTAGTGATGATGTCGCATTAATATTGGGAGATAACATCTTTTTTGGTTCTAATATGCAAGAATTGTTAAAGACTAATACAAAACCTAATGGAGGGGTAGTGTTTGCTTATCATGTTTCTGACCCAGAGCGATATGGAGTTGTTGAATTTGATGAAAATTTAAATGCGATTTCTATTGAAGAAAAGCCCGAAGAACCAAAATCAAATTTTGCAGTACCGGGATTGTATTTTTATGATAATTCAGTAGTAGAAATTGCAAAAAATATAAAGCATAGTGCTCGTGGAGAATACGAAATTACCGATGTTAATAAGGTATATTTAGAAAAGCAAGCTTTAAAAGTTGGTATATTAAGTAGAGGTACTGCTTGGTTAGATACTGGGACTTTTAACAGTTTAATGCAAGCTGGTCAGTTTGTTCAGGTTCTTGAAGAAAGGCAAGGTTTAAAAGTAGGTTGTATTGAAGAAATAGCTTGGAGGCAAGGTTTTATTAATGATGAACAGTTAAAAAAATTAGCATTACCTTTAGTTAAATCTGGTTATGGCACATATTTAATAGAATTTTTAAAACAAAAGAGAAAAGGATCCAAAGTTTAATTTTCATATGAAATAAATTTTTAAACCTTTAATTCGTATTTTTGTAAGACAGAGTAAGTTTACAAAACTAAATCAAACCAAATTGGATACAGATAATCAAACCATAATATCGTCCTTATTGTATAATTCTTTGTCACCAAGGAATTTAAGAGCAAATATCAATAGTCTTAGTTATTTGCCTAGATGGATTATTGTAGCTATTGATGTCATGGTCCTGATTTTTTCATTTACTTTTACGTATATGCTTTTCGAGGGGACAGCATTAGGTTACATAGTTACTTCACACCAATTCTATTATGTAGCAAGTTTACTTTTAGTAAACGTATTTTTCTTTTGGCTATTTAGGACCTATTCAGGAATCATTAGGCACTCTTCTTATATTGATGCCATAAAATTGCTGTTTTCTCAAATGTCAGTTTTAGTATTCTTTTTGTTTTTTAATCTCGTTTTTGAATTATATACTGGGCATAAAGCTTTTTTAAATACCGCTCTTTTTATCAATTTGGTATTGTCATTTTGTGGTTTGTTTTTATATAGAGTTATTGTAAAACAGACTTTTGAAATGTATTTTTCAGAAAAAACAAATTCAAAACTAATTAGAACTGTAATTTACGGAACAGATGCTAACGCTATTTCTGTAGCAAATGCATTAAAATTTGAAACTCCATCCCGATTTAAGATTGTTGGTTTTGTAGATAAAAACAATCAAAATGCATCTAAACGTATGTTAGATTTGCCTATTTTGATTTTGCGTAAAAAGCTTCCCGCTTTAATGCGTTCTGTAGCCGCTGAAGGGGTTATTATTGCAGACAAGAGTTTAACAAAAGATGAACAATTAATTATAGTTGATCAATGTCTTGAATTTAACTATAGAGTCTATACAGTTCCTTTGATTTCAGATTGGGAAAATCAAAAAGAAATTTCTCAAAAAGTAAAAAACATTCAGATTGAGGATTTATTAGAAAGAAAACCAATTGTTTTAGATAGTAAATCTATTTCTAAGCAATTGAAAGACAAAACAGTGCTTATTACTGGTGCTGCAGGATCTATTGGAAGTGAAATAGTAAGACAAGTTATCAGTTTCAATCCTAAAACAGTTATTATTTTAGATCATGCGGAGACACCTCTTCATAATTTGTGTCTAGAAACTCTTGCAATGAATTCTACGGCTAAAATCGTAGCTGTTATTGCAGATGTAAAAAGTAAAAAAGCATTAGATAAAGTATTTAAAAACTACAACCCGCATGTAGTTTATCATGCGGCCGCATATAAGCATGTTCCGTTAATGGAAGAAAACCCTTCACAAGCTATTCTAACAAATATAAAGGGAACAAAAAACTTGGCAGATTTATCTTGTAAATACCATGTGAAAAAATTTGTAATGGTATCGACAGATAAGGCTGTGAACCCAAGTAATGTAATGGGGGCTAGTAAGCGAATAGCAGAAAAATATGTACAGTCATTATCTCTGAAAAACCACAAGGAAAATATTCCAGGAGTAACAAAATTCATAACTACTCGTTTTGGAAATGTTCTGGGATCAAATGGATCTGTAGTACCTTTGTTTACCAAACAAATTGCAGAAGGGGGGCCGGTGACAATTACGCATCAGGATATTATTCGTTATTTTATGACTATCCCAGAAGCTTGTCAACTTGTGTTAGAAGCTGGCGCAATGGGAAATGGAGGAGAAATCTATATTTTTGACATGGGTAAACCAGTTAGAATAATTGATTTGGCGAAAAAGATGATAAAACTTGCTGGGTTTATTCCAGATAAGGAGATTAAAATAAAAATTGTGGGATTAAGACCTGGAGAAAAATTATACGAAGAATTATTAAATGATACTTCTAAAACGTTGCCGACTTACCATAATAAAATTATGATTGCTCAAGAAATTCAAGATGAATATGAAGATTTACATATTGATATTGATGAATTAATTGGCATAGCAGATTTTTATGAAAATGATGATATCGTTGCAAAAATGAAAAAAATAGTGCCCGAGTTTAAAAGTATGAACTCTGCTTTTGAAGTTTTAGATAAATAAAATTCAAAATGACATAAAACTTATAATTGGATAAAAAGGTGTTTTTTTATAAAACACCTTTTTGCATTTTAAGGATTTTGCAAAACAGTAAAAATCCTGTTAATTTATAATCGTAATAACATTCATACAATACACATTTATTTAAATATTAATGAATAATACAAATTCGTCAACTGATTGGTTGTTTGAGATAAAACCTAAAAACAAGTTTTTATCCCTTAATCTTAAAGAAATTTGGCAATATAGAGATTTATTGTTACTGTTTGTAAAAAGAGATATAATTACAGTTTATAAACAAACTATTTTAGGTCCGCTATGGTATTTAATTCAGCCTTTGTTTACCTCTGTAACTTTTACTATTATATTTAATAATGTTGCAGGAATTCAAACAGGCTCTGTTCCCCCATTTTTATTTAATTTAGCCGGAATTACAGTTTGGAATTATTTTACAGCTTGTCTTAATGGAACTTCTGATACATTTAGAGCAAATGCAAGCATATTTGGCAAAGTTTATTTTCCAAGAATTATAACACCGCTTTCAGTTGTAATATCTAATTTAATAAAATTTGTAATTCAATTTTTGATTTTTATTGCATTCTATATTTTTTACTTTATCAAAGGCTATGATTTAGCTTTGAATTGGTATGTCTTGCTCTTTCCTGTGTTAATTATAATAATGTGGATTTTAGGATTAGGATTAGGGATGTTAATTTCATCTGTAGTGACTAAGTACCGTGATTTTAGTAATTTAATTAGTTTCGGAATACAATTACTAATGTATTTGTCAGCTGTTATATATCCTATGGAATTAGTTAAAACTAAACTCCCTGCTTATGCATGGATCGTGGAATATAATCCTTTAGCCTATATTATAGAAACATCTCGTTATATGCTTTTAAATATTGGTGAAGTTTCTATTTTAGGATTAAGTTATACATTAGGAGTTACAATTGCTATTTTCTTCTTAGGTCTTTTAGTTTTTAATAAAACTGAAAAAAACTTTATAGATACAGTATAAATTCAATCTGCTGTTTTATTAATTAATTTTTTTATTTCTAATTCTATTCTAAGTTGAAAGACATTATTTTAAAAGCCGAAAATATTTCTAAACAATATCGTTTAGGACAAGTAGGAACTGGGACTTTAAGTCATGACCTTAATCGTTGGTGGCACCAAATTCGTGGAAAAGAGAATCCGTATTTAAAAATTGGAGATACAAATGACCGTTCTACTAAAGGAACTTCAGACTATGTTTGGGCTCTACAGGATATCAATTTTGAAGTCCAGCGTGGAGAAGTTTTAGGTATAATTGGTAAGAATGGTGCTGGAAAATCGACACTTTTAAAAATACTTTCAAAAGTAACAGCTCCTACAACCGGTACTATAAAATCTCGTGGAAGAATAGCATCTTTATTAGAAGTAGGAACTGGGTTTAATGGAGAGATGACAGGAAGAGAAAATATTTACCTTAATGGTGCTATTTTAGGAATGACCAAAAAGGAAATTACTTCTAAACTGGATGAGATTATTGAATTTTCAGGATGTGAACGTTATATTGATACTCCTGTAAAAAGATATAGCTCTGGAATGACCGTTCGTTTGGCATTTGCAGTAGCCGCTTTTTTAGAACCTGAAATTTTAGTTATTGATGAGGTGCTTGCAGTAGGTGATGCTGAATTTCAGAAAAAAGCAATTGGTAAAATGCAGGATATTTCAAAAGGGGAAGGAAGAACTGTTTTATTTGTAAGTCACAATATGGCAGCTGTAAAAAGTTTGTGCACTAGAGGAATTATTTTAGAACACGGAAAAGTAGTTTTTGAAGGCGGAATTGAAAATGCGGTAAGTTACTACCTGGGGGGAGATGCTGAGGCAATAAATTTAAAAACATTTGGAAAAGACTATGACTTTCCAGTCTTTAAGTTAAATGAAATTTCTTTGAAAAATGAAGGAAGAAATTCAGATGATGTGTTACTAGAAAATGAATTAATTATTTTAAGTACAAAACTAGAAATAAAAACACAGGATGCGGAAAGGTATCATTTAACATATCATTTGTATAATGAAATGGGAGAGGCTATGTTTTCGTTTTCTAATTCAGGATCAACTTCATTAAAAAGTGGTCAAAATATCATTTCTTGTAATTTTCCCAAGTCATTTTTTCAATCAGGTCAGTATTTTTTATCTCTTTTTATTGTAGAAGATTCAAAACAGCCAATTTTTGTAGAAAATGATATAATTTCTTTTACGGTTGTTGATTCTGGAAGAGAGTTGGGAACTTATATGGGGAGAGAGCCTGGTTATATAAGACCACAATTTGAATGGACAATAGAATAATTTAAAAGATAGATCAATGTCAAGAAATATAAAGGTCAGCGTTTGCATGATAACCTATGGTCATGAAAAATTTATTGAAGAAGCAATAAATAGTGTGCTGATGCAAGAGGCTGATTTTGAAATCGAATTAATTATTTCTAATGATGCTTCTCCAGACAGAACTGACGAAATTGTTAAAACTGTTATACAAAACCACCCCAGAGGCAATTGGATTAAATATATAAAGCACGAGTCTAATTTAGGAATGATGCCAAATTCTATATTTGCTTTGAAAGCTTGTCAAGGCGAATTTATAGCGGGTTGCGAAGGTGATGACTATTGGACTGATCCCTTAAAATTACAAAAGCAGGTTGATTTTCTGGAAAAAAATCCACAGTTTAGTTTGTGTTTTCATAATGCTATTTTGAAAAATGGAGAAAATGAAACAAAAATGCTTGGAGAACTCGATAAACAAGAATTTGATACCAATGATATTTTAACCCAATGGTTTATTCCTAGTGCTTCAATTGTTTTTCGAAATTATCCGGATTTTATTTTTCCAGATTGGTATGTAAATTGCCAAAGCGGAGATATACCATTATTGTTACTGTTGTCCTTGAAAGGTAATTTAAAATATATAGATGAAACAATGTCTGTTTACAGACTTCATCCTGGTGGAATTTCAAATCAGCATAAAGATTATTCTAAAGTAATAGGCATGATATATATATATCAGTCTTTTAATTTTCATACTAATTTACAATTTGATAAAAAAATAAAAGAAGCTATTATTCTTGAAATTCAGTCTCATTTACCGGAAATACAAGAATTAAAACATTTGAGAAGATTAAGAAACACTTTTTTTAAAAGGACATTGAAAAGAATAAAAAGTAAAGTCAAAAAATATTTTTAGATAATGAAAAAGATACTATTTATTTCGCATCAAAATTCATTATCAGGTGCTCCCCTTGTTTTATTGTATTTTATGCAATGGTTAAAACAAAATCATGCAAATTATCAAATTGATCTTTTGGTATTAAATGAAGGAAGACTTTCGGATGATTTTAAAAAGATTTCAAGAAACTATTATAGTTTTAGCAGCCTAGAAAATAAATTTATTTTACATAATCAAATTCCACCATTTTTTAAAGTAAGGATAGATAAAATATTTAAAAAAAGATTTTTAGATAAGATCCGAAATAATAAATATGATATCATATATGCAAATACTGTTGCAACCTTGCCTGTTGCTCTAGAATTAAAAGAAGGCTCAAAATCTGAATTAGTTATTCATGTACATGAATTAAGTACAGTAATTAATCAAATATTACCTGATTTTGAAAATTTGAAAAACTTCGGAGATAAATTTATTGCAGTTTCAGATTTAGTTAAAAATGAACTGACTGGAAAATGGGGTATTGAAAATCAGAAAATCAAAAAAATATATGAGTTTTCAAAAGTTGAGAAATTTGATCAGTTGCAAAAAAATATTTCTGAAGAATTTGTTGTATGTGGATGCGGATATGTAGATTGGAGAAAAGGAACAGATGTTTTTATTCAAGTTGCTCAATATATTAAGAAGAAAAAATATAACAGGAAAGTAAAATTTATCTGGATAGGAAAAGTTAGTTATAACGATCGATTGATTATTGAAGCTGATTTAAATAAAATGGGATTATCAGATTTTGTGGATTTTGTGGGAGAAGTACTTAATCCTCATGATTTTTTAAAGAATTGTGATGTCTTTTTATTGCCATCAAGAGAAGACCCTTTTCCTTTAGTATGTATAGAAGTCGGCATGTTAGGCAAACCCATTATTTGTTTTGAAAGAGCTACTGGAATATCTGAAATAGTAGCTACAGGAGGTGGCTTTGTGATACCTTATCTCGACGTAGATATAATGGCCGAAAAAGTAGATTATTACATACATAATCCACAAATTATGTATGAAGACGGACTTGTAAATCAGCGAAATTTTTCAAATTTTACACCAGATAAAATATCCCCGGAAATATTTGATTTTATAGATGAAGACCAAATAATCTAGTTTTACCAATAAAATATAAAGTTTGATACAATGATCTCCATTATAATATGTTCAATAAGAGAATCGTATTTTGATTCTTTGAAAGCAAATATTCAAGAAACTATAGGATTTAGTGACTATGAAATTATAAAAATCGACAATCTTATCGATAAGCTGTCAATAACACAAGCCTATAATAAAGGTATAGAAAAATCAAAATTTGATTATCAGCTTTTTATTCATGAAGATATAATATTCCATACTTTAAATTGGGGTGAAATATTACTTTCAATATTTAGAGAAAATTGTCGAATTGGATTGATTGGTATTGCAGGAGCAAAGTATAAAAGTTTAGTTCCTAGTGCTTTTTGGCATACTGAAGAAAAAATGCTTAACATTAATTTGATACAGCATTATAAAAATAAAAAAACTAGTTTACTGTATAAAGGATTTGAAAATAAAAATCTGGAAGAAGTAGTTGTTATTGATGGAGTTTTTATAGCACTAAAAAAAAGTACAGGAGTAAAATTTAATGAAAATATTAAAGGTTTTCATTGTTACGATTTAGGAATAAGTATCGATACATTAGAAAAAAAACATCTAATTTATGTTACAAACCAGATTTTAATTGAACATTTTTCAATTGGTAATACTAATTTAAATTTTTTAAAAAGTGTTATCGATTTCCATAAATTATATAAGAAGAAATTGCCAAAGTATATAGATGCAAAAAATCGTTCTTTAGAACTTTTTGCCTTGAAGAGTTTTTTAAGTGTATGCCTAGAGAATAAATATGTGCCTTTTAAATTATGGATCTTCAATTTAATAAATAATCCTCTAGACAAATTAAATTATAGTTTTATAAAACTAGTTCTTAATAAAACAAAAAATAAATGCCAAAGGTTTCAATAATTATACCCAGTTATAATCACGCCGCTTTTATTATTGATAGATTAGAAAGTATAGCAAATCAAATTTATACAAATTGGGAAGCCATAATTATCGATGATAATTCAACCGATGATAGTGTTAAAATCATAAATGAATTTTTAAACCAAAATCGAAATTTTAATGTAAAGCATTTTATAGTTAATGATGAAAATTCAGGAAGTGGTTATAAATCTTGGAAAAAAGGAATTGAATTAGCAGCGACCGAATTTATTTGGATTGCAGAAACAGATGATTATTCAGATTCTTATTTTCTAGAGGAAATGGTTAGGGTTTTAGAGAATAATCTACAAACAGTTTTAGCATTTTGCAGCTCTAATTATGTTGACAGAAACAAAAAGTATTTATATGATAGTTCTAAAAGGATATCACGTTTAAAAGCAGATAAAGACGAATACAAAATATTTGACGACGAGATTTTACTAGATTCAATGCCGTTAAGTCCATTAATAACAAATGGGAGCAGTGTAGTTTTTAGAAAGCCTTCAAGTGTTATTCCAGAAGAAATATTTCAGCAGAAACAGTTATCGGATCTTTTTTTATGGACTTATTTGGCAAAAAATAAAAATTTTGGTTTTTTGAATAAGAATTTAAATTTCTTTAGAAGACATGAAGATTCTACTACAACAAAAAATCAGTTAACAAATCAAGAAAGATTATTTGATGAAATGATTTTTTATAGTAACTATTTTAAGCTTTCAAAAGAGAAAGTAAAAGCTATAATTTCTCATTTTGTGGAGAATTTTTTATTTTCAAAAAATTTAGGGTATATTTTTTCAAAGAATCCCTTAAATAAAATCGAAAGCTTAAATAAGATAGAGATTAGATGGTACTACACTAAATCAATTTGTCAAATCTTTATCAAAAAACTAATAAAATCTTTATGCCGAGCGTTTCAATCATAATTCCAACATACAATAGGGCAAAGTATTTAAATTTAACATTGCAAAGTATTGCTCAACAAACCTATCAGGATTTTGAAGTAATTGTTGTTGATGATGGTACTCCCGGTGATGAAAATGAAAGTATTTGTTCAGAATTTGAGAAAGTTCGTTATTTTAAAATTAAAAATAGTGGAGGACCTGCCAGTCCAAGAAATTTTGGTATTCAAAAAGCATCAGGAAAATACATCGCTTTTGTTGATGATGATGATTTATGGCAGCCTCAAAAATTAGATGTACAAGTTAAAATCTTAGATACTAATCCAGATTTTGGATTAGTTCACAGTTGTTGTGAAGTTATTGATGAGAACGGTGTTTTGCAAAATGAGATTGTTGGGAGGCCAAGAACTCCAGATGTTAAACATGGAGATGTTTCTTTACGAATGATAGGAAACTGGACGATAATGATGCCTACTTCTTTGCTTAGAAAAGAAGTTATTAAAAAAGTTGGTTTTTTTAATGAAAAAATGATTGCAGCGGGAGAAGATGCAGAATATTGGTCAAGATGTTCTTTTGAAACAAAATTTTATTATTTAGATGAACCTTTAGCCAGATATAGAATTCATGTAAATAATATATCTGCATCGAAAGAAAAATATCGAAAACTGCCCTATCATTTAAAAGAAGTTTTAGTAGCTAAAAGAAAAGAAAGAAAAATAACAAGGATTGCTTATAAAAGAATGATAAGTAAGATGTGTACAAATCAAATAAATTATATACGTGATCATTATAAATTAACACTAGCTATATTATTCGAATTAGATAGATTTTGGTTTTTAAGATTTAAAAATTTCCAATGTCTCATTTATAATGTTTTTTTTAAAAAATAAATTACACATGTTTAAACTTACAGATATTAAGGTTGGCTATTTTGTCTCATATGATTACGAATACTTACTAACTTCAATTAAAACTCTTTATGATTATGTAGATCATATAGTCTTAGCCATAGATATTAATAGAAAAACCTGGAGTGGAAATAAATTTGATATACCAGAATCTTTTTTTGATTCAATAAAAAAGTATGATAAAAAAGGTATTATTGAATTTTATTTTGAAGATTTTTATGTTCCTAATTTGACTCCTATGCAATGCGAAGTAAGAGAACGTAACTTAGTATTAAAAAAATTGGGTAAAAGAGGCTGGAAAATTCAATTAGATGTAGATGAGTACATTTATGACTTTAAAAGCGTTAGCAATTTTCTAAAAAGAAATTGGATATTTAACGTTTTTCCACAATTAACCCCAATGCAATTTCGAGGCAAGTATATAACATTATTCAAAGAAACCCCAAAAGGTTTTTTATATATAGACAATAAAGAACGTTTTTCATTTATAACCAATGGTGTTGAAAACGAATGGGCTAGATTAGACACAAAAAAACCTAGTTTCTATTCTAATATTTCAGTAATACATCAATCGTGGGCAAGAAAAAATGAGGAAATAAAGCAGAAAATTAATAATTGGGGACATAGAGATGATTTTGATACATTATCTTACTATGATTTTTGGATGAAATTAAATGACGGTAACTTTAAAGATTATAAAAATTTTCATCCTATGAATTCAAAAATGTGGGATGAGTTATATTTTTTAGAATCGGAAGATATACATGATTTCATTAAAAAATATTCAACATCTAATCCTCAACAAATTATAAAGCTTGATGTGTTTTTTTTGTATAATAAAATAAAAAACAAACTTTTTAAGAAATGATCACGGTTTTAATACCTTATTATAAAATAATTTTTTTTAAAGAAACGTTACTTTCACTTGCTGAGCAATCAGATAAAAGATTTCATGTATTTATATGTGATGATAACAGCAAAGAAAGCCCAAAAGAATTATTAAAGGAATTCAATGGAAAATTTTCTTTTACGTATCATAAGTTTACTGAGAATTTGGGAGGTATTTCTTTAGTAAAACATTGGGAACGCTGCCTGGCTTTAGTAGAAAATCAGGAGTGGATTATGATTTTGGGCGATGATGATGTTTTGGAACCAAATGTGATACAAGGTTTTTATGATAACTCGGATGAAATTAATGCATTAAATATTGATGTTGTCAGATTTTCGACATTAATAATTGATGATAACAGCAAAAAAATATCTGAAACCTTTGTGCATCCAAAAATTGAAAAGGCAACAGATTTTTTAATAAGAAAAACTAAAAATTTGACCAGAAGTTCGTTGAGCGAATATGTTTTTAGAAAAGAAAATTTTCTTAATTATTCATTCAAAGATTTTCCAAATGCATTATATTCTGATGATATTTTGATTTTAGAACATTCCTCTTTTGGTAATATATTTACAATAAACTCATCCGTAATGCAAATTAGGAAAAGTAAAGTAAATTTATCAGGAGGTTTAAAATTAACAAATAGACATGAAGCAATATTAAAATTTTATAAAACTTTACTTTTAGAATTTAGACAAAAATTTAATAGTCGTCAAATTGATTATCTAGAATGTAAATTAGAAAGAGAATTATTCAATCATAGAAAATCGAGTATATTAATTTTTCTAATTAAATATTACTTCAAACATTTTCAACTTTTGAAACTATTTAGATTAATAATTTCAATCTTTGCCAAAATCCCTAAATTGATTTATTTAAAATTGACTTCAAATAAAAGTGTTTAATTGTAATTAACAAGATAACAAGAATTTTTTCTACACCTTTTTTAAATAATAGTATGCGGATAGGATTTAATCCCAATAGAGATAAATTAAAAAAAGCAGATGATTTTTTTCATCATGTTGTTATTCCTGTTTACATACCAGATGCCGAAGAATATTTTAAAGATAGTTTTAAAATTTTAAAACTTTGCCTGGAATCATTATTTAAAACATGCCATCCTAAGACTTTTGTATCAATCGTAAACAATGGAAGCAGTAAAGAAGTCCAAAATTATTTGAATGAGTTATTGATTCAAGGCAGTATACATGAGTTAATACATACTCATAATATTGGTAAACTAAATGCTGTTTTAAAAGGGTTCTCCGGACATGATTTTACATTTGTAACCGTTTCAGATTGTGATGTTCTTTTTTTAAACAACTGGCAGAAAGAGACGTATAATGTGTTTGAAAAATTTCCAAAAACAGGAGCTGTTTGTCCTACACCTTCTTCAAGATCACTTAAAAATCACACATCAAATATTTGGTTCGATTTATTAGTATCGAAATCACTTCGTTTTACAAAAGTGAAAAACCCTGCTGCTTTAAAGGCATTTGCAGAAAGTGTAGGAAATCCAAATATGTATCGCAATTGTCATCTCGAAAAATATCTCACCGTTACCAAAGATGATTTTAGAGCGGTTGTGGGAGCTGGTCATTTTATTACAACGTATAGAAAAGAAGTTTTTGAGAAAAGCAATATAAAATATTCAGATTTTATGCTTGGAGGTGATAGTGAAAGCAAGTTATTAGATATTCCAGTAGTAAAAAAGGGAATGTGGAGACTTTCTACAGAAGATAATTTTGCTTACCATCTAGGGAACGTTGAAGAAAAATGGATGAATGAAGTTTTTAACGAAATAAAACCAAATGATTTCCTACCTCAATCACCAATAATTTTAAAAAACATACAGTTTTCTAAAATAGAATTTTTTTTAAAATATAAATTGTTCTCAAAAATTATTTAGAGAAAAAAAATATGGATTTACTGCCTCATTCTAAAAGGATTGTCTAAAAAAGAAGCAATAAATTATACTCAAAAAACATGAACAATAGTGTAAAAGTTATTTTGATTTCTCAAGTACCATTGCCTTTTTCAAAAATTGGAAGTTGGACAACTTTATATAAAAACTATTTAGAAGATCATAACCAAATAGATTATATTGTATGCTGTAAGCCTGAAAAATTATTCGACGAGGTACAATACAGTTTTGTGAATTTAACGATTTGGAATAAAATCCAAAGTAAAATTTTAAAGAAGAAGAAAACCGAATATATTCAGGCTTTAGATAAACTAATTGTTCCTGGAGAAAAATATATAATTCAAATTGTCGATAATTACGGAATGGTTAAACCGCTTAGAGATTATCTTGTTTTAAAAGGAATTTCAGAAAACTGCTACATACAGTTTTTTTATCATGGTTTTTTGCCATATCCACAATTAAATTCGGGATCAAATTTTTATGGATTGATAAATGAACTAACCCTTTTAACTAAGGATAGTTATCAGAAACATGTAAAAAATATTGATATTTTGCCTGATCATTTCTCTGTTCTTCATAATGGTATTGATACTGGAAAATTTAAGAAAGTTTCGGCATCTAGAAAAAAAGAATTAAAGCAGGAATTTGGGCTTAATGATAAAAGAGTCTTTATTTGGTGCTCTCAAGATAAGCCGAAAAAAGGATTGGATTTGATTTTAGATGTTTGGAAAAAAGTTTATATAAAGCAAAAAGATATTGTATTGCTTGTAATTGGATGTGATCCAAGAGAAGAAACAAGTGGAGTTGTTTTTTTAGGGAAAATACCAAATGATAAACTCCCAAAGTATTATCAGGCGTCAGATTGTTATCTTTTTCCAACCTTGTATCAGGAAGGTTTTGGACTGAGTTTAGTTGAAGCTTTACATTGTGGTAATTATTGTATTGCATCTGCCCTTGGAGGAGTTCCGGAAGTATTGCAATATGGAGAATTAGGGAAATTAATAGAAAACCCTAATTCTATTTTGGAATGGGAGAATGCTATCAATGATTTTTTAAATGGAAACTTTGAGATTCCTGAATTTTCATCAGAATTATATTCATCAAAAAAATGGAATGCGGAAATGAATGAGATTATAATCAACGCAAAAAAAAGATTCAATCAATGAAAACGATTGCTATAATACCCGCTCGTGGAGGATCTAAACGCATTCCTGAAAAAAACATTCAGCTTTTAGGAGAATTACCTTTATTAGCACATTCAATAAAATACGCAAAAGAAAATAGTGAAATTATCGATGAAGTTTATGTTTCGACAGATAATGCTGAAATCAAAAATATAGCATTACAATATGGAGCTAAAATCATTAACAGGCCTGAATCTATTTCTGGAGATTTAGAACCAACAATTTCGGCTTTAAAACATGTTTTAGAAACAATAAAGGATAAGGTTGATAATGTAGTTTTACTGCAAGCTACAAATCCATTACGCCCGGCAGGTTTATTAAAAGAAGCTTTTGAGAAATTTCAAAAAGAAAATTGGGATAGCTTATTTACTGTTTCCAGAAATCATCAAAAATTTGGAAAAATTACAGACAATAAATTTTTGCCATTTAATTATACAATTGGTCAAAGAAGCCAGGATTTAGAACCACTTTATTTTGAAAATGGACTATTATATATAACAAAAGCTTCTTTAATTCTCAATGATATAATTATTTCCGAAAATGCTTTTCCATTCGAAGTAAATCATATTTTTGCACACGTTGATATCGATACTCCAGAAGACCTGGATTATGCAAAATATCTACATCAAAAAAATAACCCCCAAAGTTAAAACATAATGAATCCATACATAGAAATTGCAGGTCGCAAAATTGGACAAGATTTTCCTCCCTTAGTTATTGCCGAAATAGGAATCAATCACGAAGGCTCTTTAAAAGTTGCCAAAGAAATGGTCGATGCAGCACATCGTGCAGGAGTTGAGGTTGTCAAGCATCAAACACATATTGTTGAAGACGAAATGTCAGGCGCAGCCAAAAAAGTGATCCCGGGAAATGCAGATGTTTCTATTTATGAAATTATGGAACGATGTTCTTTGAACGAATCAGATGAGTTAGAATTAAAAAATTATGTATAAAGTAAAGGTATGATTTTTATTTCAACGCCTTTTTCTCGTGCAGCTGCAAATCGTCTGCAGAAATTTGATATTCCAGCATACAAAATTGGTTCAGGAGAATGTAATAACTATCCGTTATTAGAACATATTGCTTCTTTTGGAAAACCTGTAATTTTAAGTACAGATATGAATACAATTGAAAGCGTTCAAAAAGCTGTGGCAGTTTTTGATAAATATAATATTCCGGTAGCTTTATTGCACACCACAAATTTATACCCAACCCCAATTCATTTAGTTCGTTTTGGTGCAATGGTCGAGCTGCACAACGCTTTTCCGGATAAAGTTTTTGGATTAAGCGATCATACTTTAAATAATAATGCC
>Ga0157370_10000470_pt1 | contig 50271 bp, 47 predicted proteins | sample C35metaG_FD_113463 | JGI IMG/M metagenome (GOLD analysis project Ga0157370, IMG submission 113463) | Corn rhizosphere microbial communities from Kellogg Biological Station, Michigan, USA - C3-5 metaG | ecosystem: Host-associated > Plants > Roots > Rhizosphere > Soil | place: USA: Michigan...
GCCCGTGAACGTGGTCGCGGCCTGGGTGTCAGTCGCAGTCCTCATAGCGCTATTCACGCCGCTGGCTGACCCGGCACGTCTGTCGGTGGCCAGCCAGGTAGACCGTCTCCTCGCGGGGAGGGTTGAGCCCGAGAAATTCGATTACAGCTTCTTGCGGTACAGATCCGTGAGATACGGCCCACAGGCGCTCGCGCGCCTGCAGCGGGAGACCAGGGCACCGAATGCCGCGACCGTTCGCGACCTGAGCACGCAGGCTGCACGTCAGCCTGGTCGAGGCCTTTCGGGCGCAGCTCGCCCGGATGCCGCGACGCTCGCCCTCAACATCGTGTCGCGCACCCCCGGGCAGCCGGTTCCGGCGTCATTTCTCTCGGAGGATTGGAAGCGGGTCACGCAAAACTGGATGCTTCCAGGCTGCCTGAACCTTGGCTCGGTGAAGTGCGACGCTTATCTCGTCGACCTGACCGGCGGTCACAAATCTAACGTTGTGCTTTTCCCGAACAGCGGAAGTATTGGATTCGTGTTTGTCCAAGCCAGCAATGGAGATTGGCAACTGGTGGGCAAGTTTTCGATCGCACCGGACTGCGCTGCAGTTCGTGATGCCTTGGCGAAGGGGACGTTTCAGCTCGTTGAGCCGCGGCTGCGGGACATACAGGTCAATGGTCAACGCGTCGAAGTAGACGCGATGCCGGCACGCGGTGCAGTCTGCTCGAGATAGTCGGTACTGGCGTAAGAGCGGCCAAAATTATTTTCCGGCGCGGTCCGGTGAAGAACGTTATGTGCTGGCAGGGTTATCGGTATCGCGATTGCCGCCTTGGACGTTCCCTTCGGCACTGTGAGCCATTCTCCCCGAGCGTTCGACATCCGCGAACGGTCGTTGGCAAATTGCGGTTGGACGCCACCGCTACGCCCTTGGTAAGTTGTCTCGCAGCACGAAACTCGCTTTGGAGACAGCACAATGGGTGGACCCCTTCAGGGTATCCGTGTCATCGAGATCGGAACCCTCATCGCGGCGCCGTTTGCCGCGCGCCTCATGGCCGAGTTCGGCGCCGAGGTCATCAAGATCGAGCCGCCTGACACCGGCGATCCCCTGCGCAAATGGCGCAAGCTGCATGAGGGCACATCGCTCTGGTGGTATTTGCAGTCGCGCAACAAAAAGTCCATCTGCGTCAATCTGAAATCGGCTGACGGTATCGACATTGTCAAGCAGTTGGCTGCCGATGCCGACGTCGTGATCGAAAATCTGCGCCCCGGCGCGCTCGAAAAGCGCGGCCTTGGCTGGGACACGCTGCATGCGATCAACCCGAAACTGACGATGGTCCGTATTTCCGGCTACGGGCAGTCGGGGCCGTATCGAGATCGGCCGGGCTTCGGCGCGATCGGCGAAGCGATGGGCGGTATCCGCTACACCACGGGTGACATTGACGGCGCACCCACGCGCGTCGGCGTGAGCCTGGGCGATTCGCTGGCTTCGCTGCATGGTGTGATCGGCGCGTTGATGTCGCTGCTGCGGGTGAAGACAGGACAGGGCGAGGGGCAAATGGTGGACGTGTCGCTCGTGGAAAGCGTGTTCAATCTAATGGAAAGCCTCGTGCCTGAGTACGACCTGCTGGGTCATGTACGCGAGCGCAGCGGTGGCGCGCTGCCAGGCATTGCGCCGTCGAATACCTACCGCACGAAAGATGGCGGCTTCGTGGTGATCGCCGGCAATAGCGATCCGATTTTCCGGCGGCTGATGCAAGTGATCGGCCGCGCCGATCTGGCCGATGATCCCGCGCTGGCTCGCAACGACGGTCGCGTGATGCAAAGCGCGCTGCTCGACGAGGCGATCGCCGCTTGGACCATGCGTCATCCGACCGAAGAGGTGCTCGCGACGCTCGAACGCGCAGCGGTGCCTGCAGGCCGCATTTATTCGGTGGCTGACATCGTCGCGGATCCGCACTACCAGGCGCGCGACATGCTGCTGCAAGCGGACTTGCCCGGCGGCGTGTCGGTGAAGATGCCGGGCATCGTGCCGAAATTGTCGGAGACGCCGGGCGAAGTGCGTTGGCAAGGACCGACGCTGGGCGAGCATACAGAGAGCGTGCTGCACGAACTGGGCTTCGATCGAAGCGATGTCGAGCGACTTCGTCGCGAAGGAGCAGTGCAGTGAACGCTCACGCCTACGACACGCTGATCGTGCAGGAGGTCGCACCGCGCGACGGCTTGCAGATCGAACCGACCTGGGTCGGGACGCGCGCCAAAATCGCGTTGATCGATCAACTCTCGACAGCCGGCTGCGCACGCATCGAGGCCGGATCTTTCGTCTCGCCGAAAGCGATTCCCGCATTGCGCGACGGTGAAGCGGTGTTTCAGCAGATCGCGCGCCGGCTGGGCGTGATCTACGTGGCGCTCGTACCCAACCTGAAGGGCGCGGAGCGCGCGCTGGGCGCGCATGCCGACGAACTCAATCTCGTGATGTCGGCAAGCGAGACTCACAACCGCGCGAACATGCGGATGAGTTGCGAGGCATCGCTCAAAGGGTTTGGCGATATCGTCGGATTCGTCGCAGGCTCGTGCGTCACGTTGAACGCAACGGTAGCGACCGCGTTTGGCTGTCCGTTTGAAGGCACGATCGATGAGGATCGAGTGATCGGTATCGTCGACGCGTACCGCGAAATGGGCATGCAAGGCGTCACCCTCGCCGATACGACCGGGATGGCGAATCCCCGGCAAGTCACGCGGCTCGTTAAGCGTGTGCTCGAGAGGCTACCCGCCGACGCGCTAACGCTGCACTTTCACAATACCCGAGGACTGGGACTCGCCAACGTTCTCGCTGCCTATGATGCCGGCGCGCGCCGTTTCGACGCCGCACTGGGCGGTCTAGGGGGCTGTCCGTTCGCGCCTGGCGCATCGGGAAACATCTGTACTGAGGACCTCGTGAACCTGTGCGAGGAAATAGGCATTCCGACCGGGATCGATCTCGAGAAGCTGATCGTGTTATCGCGCGGTTTGCCCGCGTTGCTCGGCCATGACGTTCCCGGGCAGCTCGCGAAGGCCGGGCGTACTCGGGACCTGCATCCCGCGCCGCAGTACGTTTGCAAAATCTGACCCCACCCATCCCTAACCAACAAAACATGACCGGACGGCACAGCCCCGTTCGGCTTGGAGACAATGATGAGTAAGCAAAGTGCCGTCGCCGCGGTAGGTGACCTGGAAAGCACGCAGGAAGCACACACCGGTCTGTCCATTCACAAGGCGGCCGAAATTGCGGCTCGATTTGATCGGTTGCCGCCCTCGCGTACCGTCTGGATCATGGTGATCCTAATCTCGCTTGGCGGTGTGTTTGAGTTCTACGATCTTTTCTTCACCGGCTACGTTGCGCCCGGGATGATCGCGTCGGGGCTGTTCAAGCCCGAATCGTTGGGGTTTTTTGCCGCTCTCCAGCCGCTTGCCGTCGCGGGCTTCGGTACTTTTGTCTTCGCGACTTTCGCGGGCCTGTGGATCGGAACATTGGTATTCGGCTTCGTTGCGGATCGGTTTGGCCGGCGTATCGTCTTCACCTGGTCGCTGATTTGGTACATGGGCTGCACTGCGATCATGGCCTTTCAAACCTCCGGCTTTGCACTCGATATCTGGCGTCTCATTGCGGGCATCGGCATCGGTGTCGAACTGGTGACAATCGATACGTACATCTCGGAGTTGATTCCGAGCGGAGAGCGCGGCCGAGCGTATGCCGTCAATCAGTTCATTACATTCTCGGTCGTGCCGTTTGTCGCGTTTCTCGCCTATGTGCTGAAGGGAACGCAGCCGCTGGGTCTCGACTATTGGCGAGTTGTCATGCTGGTCGGTTCGGTCGGCGCCGTGATCGTCTGGATCGTTCGGCACAAGATTCCTGAAAGCCCGCGCTGGCTCGCGCGTCACGGCCGGATCGAGGAAGCCGAACGCATCGTCGCCGATATCGAACGCCGGGTTGCCGCAGAGAAAGGTATCCCCCTGCCAGCGCCTCGATCCCCTTCGCCCGAGCAGCACGGAAACGGATCGTACAAGGAAATTTTTGGGCCGCAATACCGGACTCGGACGATCATCCTATCGATTTTCAACATGGCGCAGGTCATTGGCTTCTACGGGTTTGCGGCCTGGGTGCCGACTCTATTGATCAGCCGCGGCATTCATGTCACTGCGAGCCTCGGGTATGCGTTCATCATTGCGATCGCCAACCCGTTCGGCCCCCTGTTGGGGGTATGGTTTGCCGATAAGCTCGAGCGGAAGACCCAGATTTGCGGCAGTCTGATCACGATGGCGGTGGTCATTGCGATCTTTGCTCAGGCGTCCGCGCCTTGGCTGCTGATTGTGCTCGGCGTGTTGTTCACGCTGGCCGCGAACATCATGTCTTACGCATTCCATGGGTACCAGGCTGAACTCTATCCCACCCGCATACGCGCTCGAGCGATCGGCTTTGTCTATTCTTGGAGTCGAATTTCCGCCGCTTTCGCCGGCCTGGCCATCGGCATCCTATTGCATGGGTACGGTGTGCCCGGCGTGGCCGGGTTCATCGGAGTCTCGATGCTGGTCGGTGTTTGCATGGTCCTTCTTGGACCCTCGACGCGAGGCTTGTCGCTCGAAACAATCAGTCGTTGACTGCTGGGCGTGGCGCGCACTTTTGCACGAGCACGCCCGTTTCGAGTCGAACGATGGCGCAGGCTCGAGCGTTCGAGAACGCGCTAAGCGCTAGGTGGGAACGGGCGAGACTTCGGCTTCCGAGAGATCGAACGGTTCTGCTGGGTCGGAATGGGTAGACCGATAAACGGATTCAGGGGCGGGCAGCGCAGATATTGCGTGAATTGGACGATTACTCCAGAATGCTTGGCTAACCCTTCGCAGCCTCATGGCGGTTTTCGCCGGCGTCCGGCACGACTTGGTCATGGTACCGAAAAACCTATTGCGGCGGCTCGACCTCACGACCCTTCAACTCTTCCTCACGGTGTACGAAGAGGGTACGCTCACGCGTGCCGCCGAGCGCGAGGCCATTGCGGTTTCGGCAGCGAGCAAGCGATTGCTCGAGTTGGAGCAAGCGGTCGGTGCGTCGCTATTTCACCGGAACGCGCGCGGCATGACGCTGACCCCGGCCGGCGAGACCTTGCTGCACTACGCACGGCGCGTGATGCGCGATATCGAGAACATCGGCATTGAACTGACCGGACACGCGAGCGGCGTGCGCGGTTACGTCCGGATGATGGCGAATCTATCCGCGATCGTCGAGTTCCTGCCCGAGGATCTGCGCGCATTTCAGTCAAGCAACGAGCGCGTCAAGATCAACCTGGAAGAGCGGCCGAGTGGTGGCGTAGTGGAAGCCGTTGCCGACAATCTGGTCGATCTGGGCATCTGCTCGGGCGACACCGACCCCCGCGGTTTGCAAATTAGGCATTACCGGAGCGATACGCTCGTGGTGGTCATGCGTGACGATCATCCGCTCGCCGACCGGGAGAGCGTGGCCTTTGCGCAGACGCTCGACAGTGATCAGGTCGGCCTGCACTCGGCCAGCTCGATCAATGCACGCACGCATCTCGCGGCACAACAAGCAGGGCGGCCGTTGAAGCTGCGTATCCACGTACCTGGCTTCGATGCGGTCTGCCGAATGGTGCAGGCCGGCATGGGCGTCGGCGTGCTGCCGCTGAAGGTTTATCAAATCATGGGCCGTCCGTTGGGCTTGGCCGCCGTTGCACTCGAGGACGATTGGGCTCAACGCAACCTGATCCTCGTCGTGCGCGATATCGACGCGCTGTCGCCCGTCAGCCGGTTGCTATTCGATCACCTCGGTTCTGCGTCGGGCACCTGAGCCTGAGCGTTCGCCGTGCGCGAAGGGGCTTGGGCGAAACGATGTGGAACGTGCCTACAGCATTCGACGCAAAACATCGTTACGGCGATCCGCATCCAAAAAGCGATGCTTCAACGCGCCGAGGATATGGAAAACCACGAGCACGAGCAATGTATAGGCCAGCGTCCGATGCAACCACTGGAATACTCGAAACCAGTTATCGTTTTTGGGCAGCAGTTCCGGCAGGTGGATCAGAAAGAACGGCACGCCGTCGCTTTGGGTATAGGTGCTCGACATCGAGTAACCCATCAACGGGACCACGACAGCCAGGCCGTACAGCAGATAGTGGGTCGCCTTTGAGCATTTCTTTTCCCAAGTGGCGAGCCCGGCCGGCGCAGCGGGCAGCGTCCGGCGCGAGCGAATCGATAGTTGAACCAGAACCAGTAACAGCGTCAGAATTCCGAACTGCTTATGGGTCGGGTAGTACCAATCGAACTTCGCGGGAAGGTCATCGCTTAGCCTCACCATGGTCCACCCCATCCACAATTGCCAAAATATCAGCAGCGCTCTGATCCAGTGGAGAACCCGAAGTACGAGTGGGTACTTGTCGTCCGCGAAATGTGCAACTTGGGTGTCCATATCAGCTTCCCATTCATTGAGGGTCGAGGCGAACGCTTAAAAATTGGGAGGCTGTCAACAGCACTCTTGCAACGCTTCGCGCAGCGCCTGCGCCATCATGTCCGCTTCGTCCAACCTAAGCGTCAGCGGCGGCGACATGACAACCTTATTGGCGATGGCACGCACCAACACGCCGCGCTTACGCGCGGCATCGGCTACCCTTGCCGCAAAACCTTCCATCGGGTTGAGCGGTGTTCGGCTGGCCTTGTCGGTTACGAGGTCGAGCGCCAACATGAGGCCCTTACCCCTTACGTCGCCTACGGTCTCGAATTGGTGCTTGAGCGGAAGCAACTGCTCGAGCAAATGCTTGCCGACGCGCCCCGCGTTGCCGGGCAGATCCTCGGCCTCTACGATATCGAGCACTGCGAGCGACGCGGCGCAGGCGAGGGGATGCCCGCTATAGGTGTAGCCATGCATCACCATATGCGAGAACCCGCTGCCGCTTTCGATTGCTTGCGCAATGCGTCCGTTATACATCGTCGCGCCTAATGGAACATAGCCGGCCGAGATCCCTTTTGCCAAGCAAAGAATGTCTGCCGCCACCCCCCAACCGCGGCAACCCAGCATGTTTCCGGTGCGACCGAAGCCGGTGACGACCTCATCGGCGATCAACAAGATGCCGTTTCGATCGCACACTTCCCGAACACGGCTCCAATAGGTGGCCGGCGGCACGATCAGCCCGCCGGCGCCCTGCACCGGTTCTGCGATGAACGCCGCAATGGTCTGAGCGCCATGGAAGGCGACCGCTTCTTCCAATTGCCGGATGCAATGCGCGACCAGTTCGTCGGCATCGTCGCAATCCCAAGGGTTGCGATAGAGCCAGGGCGTGTCGAGCAACACGCAACCGGGCAATAGGGGGCCGTGGTTATAGTGATAGACGCCGTTGCCGCCAACCGACGTTCCTCCAATATGGACGCCGTGATAGCCATTGCGCAGTGAGATGAACTTCGTTCGCGACGGCTCGCCGGCTGCGACCCAATACTGGCGTGCCATTTTCAACGCGGTCTCGACAGCATCCGAACCGCCGCTACCGAACATCACGCGCTGCATGTCCTCTTGCTTGAACATCGCGCAGAGCCGATCGGCCAGATCGTATACGCCCGGATGGGCAACGCCATCGAACGTCTGGTAATAGGAGAGTTCATCCATCTGACGTGCGATCGCCGCTTTCACTTCCGGCCGGTTGTGCCCGACATTGACATTCCACAACCCGCCGACACCATCCAGCATGCGGTGGCCTTCCACATCGACGACGTAGTTGCCGTCCCCGCGTGCGATGACGACGGTCGGAGTCGAGTGGCCGGCGGCCGCAGAGCTCATCGGGTGCCAGAAACGTTTTTGACGCTTTTGATAATCCATGGTGTATCGCTCACGAAGTTTTTGAAGGAAATAGCAAAAAGGCAGCTTAAGTATTTATCGTCGCTAGGATGGGCGCTGTCAGAGCGCGGTGGTGACGACCTTTTCCTCGAGGTAGGAGTCGAGCGCGGCTCGAGACAGATCGCGACCGATGCCGCTGTGCTTGACGCCTCCCCACGGCAGACGGGCATCGAGCGGACTCCAACAGTTGATTGCCACAGCGCCCACCTCTAGACGGTCAGCCACGCGGTGGGCGGTGCCGAGGTTCTGCGTCCATAACGAGGCGGACAAGCCGTATAACGTGTCGTTGGCGATACCGATTGCTTCGTCTTCGCTATCGAAAGCAATGACCATCCCGACTGGTCCGAACACCTCCTCCTTTGCGATCCGCATTCCGGGATGCACGCCGCCGAGCACCGTCGGGCGCATGAAATAACCGTGCTCGGGTACCGCTTCGTCGCCCGCCAGTCTGATCGCCCCTTCCTCGATGGCGCCGTCGATATGCGCGCGCACTCGCGCGAGATGACGCTTATTGATCAGCGCGCCCATCTGCGACGAAGGGTCCGACGGTGGCCCAACGCGCATGCTGCGAGCGGCATCGGCAAGGCGCGTCTGCACGACTTGCACGAGAGAGCGATGCACGAGGACTCTCGAGCCCGCGGCGCAGGTCTGTCCTTGATTGACGAACATTCCCAGCGTCAAGCCGGGGATGACCTGTTCCATGTCGGCGTCGGCAAAGACGATCTGTGCCGCTTTGCCGCCTAGCTCGAGGGTGACGCGCTTGAACGTTTTTGCTGCTTCGCATGCGATCGCGCGGCCAACTTCCGTACTGCCGGTGAAGCTGATCTTGCTGACGAGAGGATGTCCGATCAGCGCGGCGCCGACCTCCGGGCCGGCCCCGTGAACGATGTTGACTACGCCGTCGGGAATGCCGGCTTCGCAGGCAAGCTCTCCGAGCCGAGTCACGGCAAGCGGAGCGTCTTCCGAGGGCTTGATAACGACTGTGCAGCCGGCCGCCAACGCCGGCGCCAGCTTCCATACCGCGATCATGAGCGGTGCGTTCCAAGGAATGATCTGGGCTGCCACGCCGACAGGGACGCGCTTCGTGTAGTTCAACGTGGGCCGGCCCATGAACCCGTCGGTAGGAATCGTGCGGCCCTCCAGCTTATCTGCCCAACCCGCGAAGTAGCGGAGCACGTCGACGCTCATGGGGACGTCCATCATTCGCATCTCGACGGGTGGCCGTCCCTGTTCGTCTGCGAGCAGCATCTGCAATGTTTCACTGTCTCGCTCGACGAGATCGGCGAGGCGATGCAGCCAGCGCGACCTCGCCGCGCCCCCCGCATTGGCCCAGGGCCCCTGACGCAGCGCTGCATGGGCGGCCTTCACTGCACGATCGACGTCCTCGCTGCTCGATGCCGGCACGTGAGCTAGGAGTTGGCCGGTCGCAGGAGCGAGCTTTTCGAAAACGCTCGCAGACGCGGCCTTGCAGCGTTGGCCGCCGATTAGGTTTTCAAGTTCCATCATTGCGTTTGTGATCCTCGAAATGGGTTGTCAGATCGCCTCGCGCGCCCTCGATGCAGGCGATCACGATCGCCGAAAAGGGCAGGTCTGATGCTCGGGTCTACTTTATGTCGATGACGTGCCTCGGCTTGTCCGCTTTCGGCAATCGCTGCTCATGCGTCTCAATAGGGAATACCCGCGGCTTTCCCGTGCCCGCGCATCGAATTGGCGAGGCTCGCTGCCTCGTGCCTCGACGCCCGCCTGCCAGCGCTGTGGACCGCAGCGCGAGCCCTGCAGCGCGCTGATCGATTCTGCGCGCGCTCTGCTCGGTTCGTGTTTTCGTCAATTCCGAAATAAGGGATTAGAGAAAGTACCTACGACGATCAACGGCTTGTACGTGTTGACGAATCTTTAATTATGGGAATAATGAGCGCAACGCCTCGGATCGAGACTGCGCCTGTCGCGCTCGATCCCGACGCCGGTAGGTCCGCGGTGATCGCTTCGATCCGGTCGCCAGTACGTTCATGGTTAAGGGAGATCTTTCATGCAGTTGCATCTAAAGGCGGGTCTTGTGGTCGCATGTTCGTTTGCGATCTCGATGGCCTGGGCACAGTCGTCAGGAAGCCTGACCGTTAGCGGTGCGGAAAAGGCGGGAAGCGCGGATGGCCGCATTCCCGCATATGCAGGTGCGCAGCCGACGCCTGCCGGTTGGTCGCCCGGCAAGGTAAGAGGCGACTATTCGCCGTATAAATCGGAGAAGCCGCTCTTTTCGATCACGACGGAAAACGTCGGCAAATATGCGGACAATCTGACGCCCGGCCAGATCGCGATGTTCAAGCACGTCAAGAACTATCGGATGGACGTGTATCCCTCGCATCGCGACTGCGGTTATCCCGAGTGGGTTCAGCAAAACACCAAGAAGAACGCCGGTACTGCGAAGCTCGACGCAAGCGGCGATCACCTTGTAAGCGCGACGCTTCCAGGCCTTCCGTTTCCCGCCGCGAAGACCGGGCAGGAAGCGATTTGGAATTATCTTTCGCGCTATCGCGGCGTAGGAATCAAGTGGGCAAAGGTCAACACCATGGTTTCCCCGCGGCCGGGTAGTTCCGAGTGGATCGCGGTGAAGGGGCACCAGTTGGTCTACACGCCGTGGGGTAAGGAAGGCGCTAATTCATTGGCGGCGGACGAAGGGTTGTATTCGATCTACGTCGCCTACGAAACGCCCGCGGCGCTCGCGGGACAGGCACTCGTGCAGACCGACAACTTCTCGAGCAACGACAGCCCCGTTTACTACTACTTTCCCGGACAGCGGCGAGTACGCCGCATGCCGTCGTATAGCTACGACGCGCCCCAGATCGGCTTTGAAAACCAATACACCGTGGATGAACCGTGGCTCTTCAATGGCGATATCGATCGTTTTGACTGGAAGATCGTAGGTAAGAAGGAGATCTACGTACCGTACAACGACTTTGCGATGTACGACTTCAATAAGAGCGTCGGCGACGTCTTCAAGCCGGATCAAATCGACCCGTCAGCCCGCCGTTACGAGTTGCATCGTGTCTATGTAGTCGAGGCCTCCCTCAGGGCGAATACGCGACACATCTCTCAGAAAAAGGTGCTGTACCTCGATGAGGATACCTATCTGGCGCTTGCGGGAGAGGATTACGACGCCCAGGGCAAGCTCTGGAAGGCCAAGGAAAGCTATCCGATTCCGATTTGGGAACTGGGCGGCACCTGCGACGTGGAACCTTTCTCGCAATACAACCTAGTGACGAGCCGTTACGTGACCGATCAAAACGTGATCGGCGACGGACAGGACGTTCAATATTTCGAATCGTCTAGCGCTCCGATGTTCCGGTCCGACTACTACACGCCTGAAAATCTCAGCGCTATCAGCGAGCGTTAATGCGGGGTGCGCACCAAGCGACCGACGACGGTAGCTTGGCTGCGGCCACTAGAGGATGACACATGAAAACAAAAGCGGTTCGCGCATCGGTTTCCGTCGCGCTGGTGGGGCTGGGCACTATTTCGGTCAATTCGTACGGTTACGACTTCCAGACCGGATTCGGCGATATGTCCGGCTCGTGGGTCACGAACCTGACGGCGGGGGCAGGCATTCGCACGAAAAGTCCTAGCTGTTCGCTGACGGGGGACCCGAACGCCTATGGTTGCGGCGCTGCCGCCAACGTCAATCAATGGGGCTCCAGCGACAACGGTGATCTCAACTATCGAAAAGGGCAACCGTTCAGCTCTTATATCAGCGCTACCAGCGAGTTGTTGCTGACGATGCCGAGCGAAGGCTACAAGTTCATGATTCGCGGTACCGCGATGTATGACTTCTTGGTCAACGACACGGCGCGAACGCCGCTCTCGAGCACCGCGCTGTCGCAGGTCAAATACCCGGTTCAACTGCTCGACCTGTGGGGCGAGAAAGACTTCACGCTTAACAATGAACCGGCTCACGTGCGACTGGGCAATCAGGTCCTGAACTGGGGCGAGAGTTATTTCGCTGCCGGTGGTATCAACCAGACAAACTCTGTCGATATTCAGAAGCTCCTGATTCCCGGAACCCAGTTGAAGCAGGCGTTATTGCCTGCGCCGATGCTGAGTTTTGCGACTGGCTTGTCGCACGGCTTCAGTACCGAGGCCTACTACCAGTTCCAGTGGAACGGGAATCGCTATCCTCCTGTCGGCACGTATTGGTCGGTGGGAAACAGCTTTGGGCGCGGTGCCGTCGCGGGGACCGGCAGCACCACTAACGCGAATGCGAACGGCGTCGATGCCGGCACCATCGCCGGCGCCAATAGCGGCAATGCGGCTACGCTGTCTGCAATCAACACCGGCTTGCTCAACGGACAGTATGCGGGGCCACCCTATAACTCCATCGGCATCTTGGTCAATACGGTGCTTCCGTCTCAATACAAGCCGCAATTCGGTGTCAAGCTTAACTACAAGCCAAAAGGACTCGACGTCAACTTCGGCTTTTACTATGAAAACTACACGGACAAGTCGCCCGTTCTCTCGAGCCTTTCCAATGGTACCGGTCGGTTTTCCTACCTCGAGAACCGACAGCTCTTTGGTGCGAGCGCCGACTTCGCGCTTGGCGATTGGGCGATCGGAACGGAACTTTCATACCGCCCACACGATGCGGTTGCACTGTCCGGCTGCTTTGCCCCGAATGGGCCGCTCGATTTTAATACGAACGGCGTCTCGGGTATCAATTGCCAGCAGTGGATGGACATGAAAAAGTTTCAGTACGATATCAACGGCCAACTTAGTCTTACTCCGAGCCAGTATCCGTTCCTGAAACTCATTCACGCGGATCAAGCCGTACTCACGGCGGAGTTGACATGGATCTACTACCCGGGGCTTAGCGCGAGCGGCGTCACGCGCACGATCGACGGCCGCGACGTACATCAAGCACCGGCGGCGGGTTACTTCACATGGCTCAACAATGGCTCGAGCCTGGGCTATCCGATCACCGCGGCGGCCGGGACGTCGAGTTCGGTCGGTGCGACCATTGACTTCAACTGGACCTACGACGGCAGTGCGATCCCCGGCTGGCAGGTGACGCCCGGCGTGACCTTTACGGACGCGCTCTACGGCTATACCCCGACATTTACCGGCAACTATTTGCAAGGCGCCAAGTCGCTGAATTTCTACGTGTTGTTCAATCAGAATCCCGCGACGTGGCAAGCCGGAATCAACTATACGGCCTTCTTCGGCGGCCATGGCGGCGTTGGGCAACCGTACGCCGACCGAAATTTCGTTGGCCTGTTCGCGACCCGAAATTTCTAAATCCGTGATAGCGGAAACGGCGCGCCTGGCTGCGCGCCGATACTTTTGAAGGATAGATTCCGTGTTAACTCGTTTGGTCATTCGCCTCGAAAAGTTATTCTTCGGTCATCGCGCGATCGTGCTGGCGGCGATCGGTATCTTTACGGCCGTGATGGCCGTTTTTGCCGTGCAGTTGCGCATGGAGGCCGGCTTCGAGAAGCAGATGCCGATCGGGCATGAGTACATCAAAACGTTTAAGAAGTATCGCAATGATTTGTTCGGTGCCAACCGTATCACGGTCGTCGTGCGCGCTCGTAACGGCAATATCTGGACGCCTCAGGGACTCACCCGGCTCTATAAGGTAACGCAGGCGGTCGTTTTCCTGCCTAACGTCGACCGCCAGGGCGTGCAATCGCTGTGGACACCGAACGCCTTCGTCAACGAGATCACGGAAGACGGCTTCCGTGCGAGCCCGGTAATCGACGGCACCATCACGCCCAATCAGTTGACGCCATCGATCGTTGCGCAGATCCGCAAGTCCGCGATCGATGGCGACTATATCGGGACGCTGGTCTCGCATAGCGAAGACAGTGCGATGATCACCGCCGATCTCAATGAACGCGACAGTTCGGGAAAGGTTCTCGACTACGTCGCGTTCAACCGCTTGCTGGAAAAGCAAGTCCGCAAGCCATTCGAAGACGCGGGCTATGAAATTCAGATTATAGGTTTCGCCAAGCAGATCGGCGACATTGCCGACGGTGCGACGGCCGTGCTGGGTTTTTGCGGCATCGCTTTGCTACTGACGGCGCTGGCGGTCTATTGGTACAGTCATTCGGTTCGCTTTACCGTGTTGCCGATCGTGTGTTCGTTGACGTCGCTCGTCTGGCAGTTCGGCACGCTCAAGCTGCTCGGCTTTGGGCTCGATCCGCTTGCCGTATTGGTGCCGTTCCTGGTGTTTGCAATCGGCGTGTCTCACGGCGTGCAGCAGGTCAACTACATCGTTCGTGAACTTTCTCACGGTTACAGCTCGATCGAAGCCGCGCGCCGCAGTTTCAGCGGCTTGCTGGTGCCGGGCACACTCGCACTGGTCACGGCGTTCGTATCGTTTATCACGCTGCTCTCGATTCCGATTCCGATGGTACGTGAGCTCGCCGTTACCGCTTCGCTCGGCGTTGCGTACAAGATCGTCACGAACCTGGTGATGTTGCCTGTCGCCGCATCGTGTTTCAATTTCACTAAAGCCTATGCCGACCGGGCCCTGACGAAGCGGGAACGCCGATCGGTCTGGCTGCGCACTCTGGCGCGCGTGGCGGAAACCAAAAATGCCTATGCGGTTGTCGCGATCACGGCGGCGATTTTTGCGCTGGCCGCATGGCAAAGCCGCGATCGTGTCATCGGGACGCTGCAGCCCGGCGCGCCCGAACTGCGTGCGGACGCACGCTTTAACCGGGATGCGGTGTCGATTGCAAAACACTATGACGTTGGCCTCGATTGGCTGACCGTCGTATTCGAATCGAAAGGAGCCGCTTGCGACAATCCGGCAGTGGGCGTCGCGGAGGACGAGTTTGTTTCTACGATGCGAAGCGAACCGGGCGTGGCGTCGGTACAGTCCTATCCCGGGATGCTGCGCACGTATAACGAAGGATATAACGAGGGCAACCCGAAGATGAACGTGGTGCCGATCGATCCCGGCAACTACGGGGCATTGTCGGCCGAGATCGGACGGGTGAAAGGCTACATGAACAAGGATTGCAGCATGACTGCAGTCCACTTGTTCTTGACCGACCATAAAGCCACGACGCTCAACCGGATTCTCGGCGACGTAAAGCAGTATCGTGCGACGCATCCGTATCACGACCTATCGATTCGGCTTGCCGCCGGCAACGCAGGGGTGCTCGCCGCGATCAACGACGAGGTTGCGCAGAGTGAATTGCCCATGATGGTCTATGTGTACGCGGCGATCCTGATTCTGGTGTTCCTTGCGTATCGCGACCTGCGTGCGATGGTGGCGTGTTGCGCGCCCCTGACGGTGGCGACGTTCATCGGCTACTGGTTCATGAAAGAGCTGCAGATCGGTCTCACGGTGGCGACATTGCCGGTGATGGTGCTCGCGGTGGGGATCGGCGTGGATTACGCGTTCTACATCTACAACCGGCTGCAATTGCACATGGCGAGCGGCCAGACCATCGTCAAGGCGGTCGAACACGCGATGCTCGAAGTCGGGGTGGCCACGATCTTTACCGCCATTACGCTTGCGATCGGTGTCGCGACGTGGAGCTTCTCGGCGCTGAAGTTCCAGGCCGACATGGGCAAGCTGCTCGCTTTTATGTTCATCGTCAACCTTGTGATGGCGATGACCGCGCTGCCCGCGCTTGCCGTTGTGCTCGAGCGTTGGTTTCCGCGGCGCAAGCCGGTGCGTGCGCCCGGCCTGCTGAGCCACTGAGTTCTCATTCTCGACCTGAAGGGTTTTACCATGACAAGGAATCTTCTTGCCGGCGTCGCGATGGCCTGCTGTTGCGCAGCCGCCGTAGGGCAGCCGCTTGCCGATGCGCCGAACGCGCTGCATGTGACGTCCGCGCACGCGTGGGCGGATCCAACCCACGCGATGCTGCTCGATGTCGCGCACGCCGGGCGGCGTATCGTTGCTGTCGGAGAGCATGGCATCGTGCTGCTGTCCGACGATGGCGGGCGCAGCTACCGGCAGGCGAAGCAGGTGCCGGCGTCGTCAACGCTCACGGCCGTCTATTTCACGGATGCCATCCACGGCTGGGCGGTGGGGCAATGGGGCGTGATACTCGCCACGGTGGACGGCGGCGAAACTTGGACGTTGCAACGATCGGATACGTCGATCGATCAGCCGCTCTTTTCCGTCTATTTCAAGGATGCCCGACACGGCTGGGCCGTTGGGCTTTGGTCCCTGGTGCTCGCGACCGAGGACGGGGGGCACGCGTGGAAAGCGGTGAAGCTTCCGCCGCCTCCGGGCGCAGGCCGGGCCGATCGCAATCTTTTTCATATCTTCGCAGATCGCTCGGGCACGCTGTTCATCGCGGCGGAGCAGGGCATGGTGTTGCGATCGCGCGATGACGGCGCGACTTGGGACTACCGGCAGACGGGCAACAAGGGCAGCTTGTGGGCGGGTGCGGCGACCGGTGACGGCACGATCTTCGTCGGCGGTTTAGTCGGTCATTTGTATCGCAGCCGCGATGGCGGCGACACGTGGGATGCGCTCGACTCCGCATCGACCGGTTCGATCACCGATCTCGTTGCATCCGGCGATCGGATACTCGGAGTGGCCTTGGACGGCTTCGTAATCGCCGGCACGAGCGCAGCTGAGCGATTCACTGCTCGGCAGCGCCGCGACCGCGCGGCACTGACCGGACTGGTCGTCTCTCCCGGTGGCGATGAGATCCTTCTCTCGAAAGACGGCCTCTTACGACCGGAGTGACGTAAAGCGTCGCCCGACACCAATAATAGATCGACCCTAGATCGACAATAGATCGACCCGCTGCGCCGTTTCGGGGCAGCGTGCGAGATCGAAACGCAGCGATGTCGAGGCGGCCCATTGCAGCGGACTTGGTGCCGCCGGGCCTTGAGTGGACAACCGCAATCAGACCAAGCAGCGCTCGAACGCGGTGTTTTGCGTGAAGAGGCGTCGCTCGCAAAACGCGGATTCCGCGGCATTGACTTGCATCAGGGCAACATAGCGATGGTGGCCTTCACACCCCACTATCGCGAAGACGCTGCCGTCGAAACCGCTCGAAAAACGCATATCGCCTTCCATGATATCCGCTTCATCGTGAAGGCCATGCAGCCTAGCGTCTTCGATAACGTTCCAATCCTGCGGGAGCCGCAATACGATGTCCAGCACGTCCTCGGATATCGAGATGATCGCGGGATGAGCGTCGGCGCTACGGCTGAACCAGCCAGAGCTAACAGCAGGCTCGACTCGTATTGCAGCCACGGCGTACAGCAGCATCGGCGTAATTTCGAAAGACATAGGCCGCGGGGATCGGAGTTGGAATGGCCGTGCAACGCGATGCAAAAGCCTACTGAACGGCCCGCCCGAGATCGCGGTAGAGCCCCGGATCTTTTCTCCTCAATCGAAGCGCAGCGCAGACACCGGACGCGCCGATTGCGAACACCAGGTAAGGAAACAGCGCGACGAGCCGCGAATCCGATCCGCTCAAGACAGACAGGTTGCGCACCACGAGCACGAGGCAGGCGCTGAGCGCGACCACGCTGATGAGCGGGGCGATCAGGCGGTGAACGATACCGGCATCGCGATGATCGCGGGCAAAAAAGGCGATGACCGAAGCCGCCACGAGGATTTGCACGGCGATGATGCCGATGGTCGCGAGCGCGCTCATCCACGAGAATACGATGGCGAAGGGGTCCAGGCGCAGCAGCGCCGAGCCGGCGATAACCGCCAGCGCGATCAGGGTCTGGACTTTCCCGGCGTAATCGGGACAGTGATAGACGGGACACGTGTGTCCGAGCTTCCGCCACAGCACGCCTTCCCGACCCATTGCGTAGAAGTAGCGTGTGATCGTGTTATGGAAGGAAAGAATGGCTGCAAACAGGCTCGTCACGAGTAGGACGTTCATTGTGTCGGTTGCGACCCTGCCGAGCAAACGATCGCTCATGGCGAACCAAAGGTTGGCCGGATCCTTCGTTGCCTGCGCAACGATTTGATTCTCACCCCATGCCTCGACGATGGCCCAAGCGGAGAAGGCATAGAACACCATGATGAGGATCACGGCCAAGTAGGTGGCGCGTGGAATGGTGACTTTGGGATCGCGCGCTTCTTCAGAAAAGATAGCCGTTGCCTCGAAGCCCATGTAGGAACCGAGGACGAATACGAGCGCGGTTCCCAATCCCGGACTGAATACGGCGGCCGGGCTGAAGGGGCGCGCGGTGAATCCGCCGGGGCCGCCGCCTTTCGCGACAATCGCAAGATCGAGCAGCGTCACGATGGCGATTTCCCCGATCATCAGCATCCCAAGGAGCCGGCCGCTGAATTCGATATGCCGTGCGCCGCAGAAGTGGACGATAGCGATGCATGCCAGTGCGAACGCCCACCAGGGAATATCGATTCCGTAGTGCTGCTGGATGCCGTTATTGAGAAAGAAGCCGAACATGCTGTAGATCGCGAGCTGGACGGCGTTGTATGCCGCGATCGCGATAAAGGCGCCGCCCACGCCCAGCGGAGCGCCGAGGCCGTTGGCGATGTACGCGTAGAACGCTCCCGCATTGGAGACGTGACGGCTCATGGCGGCGTAGCCGATGCTGAAGATGAGATACATCACGCCGGCCAGCACGAAGGCGCCGGGTACGCCGGCGCCGTTACCGAGCGAGAAGGCCGCTGGCGTTGCTCCTACCATTGCGGTAAGCGGTGCGGCGGCGGCCACGACGAAGAAGACGATCTGAGGCAGTCCGACCGCGTTCTTGCTGAGCCCCTCGCCGGGCTGACTGGAAAATTCGTTCATAGGTAATCCTGGAGACCGGATCGTAGCTATACAGTCGATCGCGGCATGCCTTGTCCGGTATCCGCGCATTCGAGAATCCGCCCGTGCGCAATAGTGAATCGTGCGGCATTTCCCGAGTGCGGGTACGCTCTGTGACTCCGCCGGAATCGGGCCGCCGAGTCCCGCGGGAGTAGGGCTACTCTACGGTGCCCAACGCTTCGCCTTTGTCCGCTATCGGCAATCCATGCCTTCAATGCGGGCTAGGGCTTACCCGATAGCGTGCTTGATCGAACAACGCGGCATCGCTTCAGGCGCGTGGCGTCTGCGAGGGCAGTTCGTGGAAATGCTGCTGGTAGTAAGACGAAAATCGCCCAAAGTGGCAGAAACCGAATTGGGCGGCGGCGTCGCCGATCCGGATGGTGGCGGGTGTGGTCATCAAGAAACGGCGGACGGCGTTCAATCGAATCGATCGAAGATAGGCGGTTGGCGTCGTACCCGCGATGTTTTGAAAACTGTATTGCAGCGTCCGACGGCTGATCTTCAAGCGATGGCAAAGGTCCAGCACCGTTAGCACGTCGTCGTCGTTTTCCAGCGCAATCTCTTGGCTCTTGCGGACGATGTAGCTTTGGGTCGACATGTGCGGCAGCGCATGGCTTTCTTCATCATCGGGTTGCACGAGATCGAGCACAATGCCGACAACGGTGTGAGCCAGCACCTGTTCGTGAAAGGCGTCGCGCTGCATGAGAGACTGGCTGCTCAGCGTCAAGCTGAGCAGGCTTTGCAGGTTGTCGACGGCTGCTTCATAGCGCGGGCGCGGCACGGGAAGCACGGGTTGCGTCAGGACTCGGTGCGGCAATGCGTTAAGCGCCGCGTGCTCGCGTTCCTCCGTGAGTGAGCGATCGATCGTGAACGCGATGACGTCGGTGTCGCAAGGCAGGTGGACGACGAACTCGTCGCCGCCGCGTAGCGTCAGCAGGCTAGGAAAATTCACGGCGCGGCCCTGAACGATCGGGGCGACGGTGCGAACGACGGGTAACGCGAAGCAGAGATGATTACGCGGCGCGCGGCCCTGCTGGAGAACACGCTGGTTGAGCTGCTCATGAAAGACGTGAAAGCGCTCGCCCGAGACTTGGCGCAGCGTAGTGCTGGCTGAGCCGGGGCTGATCTGATCGTAGCGCTGCGCCCAATTCGCGATAGCTTGCGAATGAAGGAAAACGTCCGAAAAACGCTGTGTTTCAGCGCGCAGATTCATGATCGGCTCCACCGCGCCAGCCGATTCGGCGGAACGTTCGGTTCTCATTCATGGGGCAGGCCTGGGGTGCGCGCTATTCATCGGATGAATCGTCATCCAAATTCGATTGAATCCCGCTTTTGGGGATTGATAACGTGGTGGTTAGTTCCTGTTCGGGTGCGGGTAACACTAATCGCACAATAAGGGATGGTCAACGTCTTTAGCGTAGGTGTTTTCATCGGGGCCCACCGCGATGGCAACGGGCGCGCGCGAGCGCACCGCCCGTTGCTCATTTCCGCGGGGGGACGGGCGTGGCCGCGTATGCCTTGCGGCCGATCGATTGCGCAGCAACCGAAAGCGCCGCACCCAACGCCGACTCGTTGAACAATAAGTAGTGCTCACGCCTAAAAACCAGCGTCATACTCGAGGTGGCCTCGCTGCTTTCGCCCGTGGGAATAGGCGCGGAGATCCCCACGTGGCCCTTGTTGAGCTCTTCGTGCGAGACCCAATAGCCCTGCTGAATGATCTGTTGGCAGTATCGCCATAGCGTGGGCCAGTCGTCGGTGAGCGCAGGGTCTTCCGCCAGCATGTGTCGGTCGAACAGGCGCTTTAGCCGTGCTCGGCTCATGGTGGCGATGATGACTTTCGAGGACGCGCCCCTCATCAGCGGCATCACTTGCCCCCGGCCGAATCCAAGGTTGAGCCGCTCGGGCCCGCTCTCGTGATGGATGTTGATGATCTGCTCGTCATACATCGTCGAGATCAGTCCCTCGCCGCCCGTGCTCCTCACAAGCTTCTTCAGTTCCGGAATGCCGGCCTGTAGGAGCGGGTCCGACTCCCGCATCTTGCGATCCAGATTGATGATTCGCGCGCCGAGCGAATAGACGCCGTTCGCGTTGTTGAGCAGCCCCGCTTCGGTGAGCTCCTTCACGTATCGGTAGCACGTGGTGCGCGTGAATCCCATTCGTTCGGCGATGGATTCCGCGGTCATCGACATTGCAGTCGAGGAGAACAGGTCAAGGATGGACAACATCCGGGTGAGACTCGACATAGCGTTTCTATCGCTTGTATCTACGGGTTGGTGAATGGCCCGCGCACCGCTGCCGCAGTCATCAGTGTCTGGGCGTGCTCGGTTTTCGCTTCGGTCGGGTTCGCTTTCCACGGCGTACACCGTGTGCCGCCTCGAATGATGCCTCGTTGCTTCCATTGCGCAAAGTCCCAATGTTTTGGCGACCCGCGGTTCGGCCCTTGCCGGGCGAACCGGATCCAGGGGGGGTACGGGCCGCGGTTCAAATGTTTTGGGTCTGACGGGTATGGTAAATCCCGGTATCGAAGATTTGCGATTTATACGATTCCCGGAAAACGCGCGCATAGCAGATTGACAGTCTCTAAATACGGGATTAGCATGATTGTCATCGAGCGCAACGCAAGGTGCGTCGCGCCGCATCGAACCTGGGCAAACCGATGGAAATTACTGATCCCATATCCGGGGAAACGACGCTTGCCGCCGCGGTTACGACCGGCGCGGAACGCATGCTTCTTGCCGCACGTGCCGCGGGCGCGGAGGTCTGTTTTGCCAATCCAGGCACGACGGAGATGCCGCTCGTTGCCGCGTTAGACGCGGTCTCGGGGATTCGGGCGGTGCTTGGCTTGTTCGAAGGAGTGTGCACGGGAGCCGCCGATGGGTACGGCCGCATGACGGGCAAGCCGGCGCTTACGCTGTTGCATCTCGGCCCTGGCTTCGCGAACGGCATCGCCAACCTGCACAACGCGAGGCGTGCGCGTACGCCGATCGTCAATATCGTCGGCGATCACGCGAGTTGGCATCTTCCATACGACGCGCCGTTGACGTCCGACATTCATTCGCTGGCGCGCCCTGTGAGCGGGATGGTGAAAACCATCGAATCGACCGCGGGCATCGAGTGCGATACGGCCGATGCATTTCAAGCGGCGCTGAAGGCGCCGGGCAGCATCTCGACACTCGTTTTTCCCGTCGACTATCAACAGCATCAGGCTGCACCCGGGGCCGGAAAACCGCGACCGATTCAACGCGAACGCGGTTGCGAGCAAGCGCGCGTCGAAGCGGTCGCGCAGATGTTGACGCTCGGCAAGAAAGCCGTGTTTTTACTGGGCGGTGGAGCCCTATCCGAACGCGGGCAGTGTGCCGCCAGTCGGATTGGCGCAAGCACCGGCGCGCGCTTCTTCAGCGAGACTTTCCCCGCGAGGACGGAGCGCGGGGGGGGCCTCCCGGATATCGATCGTTTGCCATATTTCCCTGAAAAGGCCATCGAACAACTCGAGACCGCGGACTATGTGGTGCTGGTGGAGACGATTGCCCCGGTTGCCTACTTCGGCTACGAGGGTTTGCCGAGCCTGCTCGTCGACGAGCAGCGCTTGATGACTCTCGCCGATGTGTCCGACTGCGGCGAGCGTGCGCTGGAAACACTCGCGCAGCGCCTCGGATCCGTCACGTCGGAGGGTGGCGTGCCGACCTCGCATTATGCGATTGCCGATTGCATGCTCGATCCGACGCTCGTGGGCAAGGTGTTGTCGAACGCGCTGCCCGATGAGGCCATCGTCTCGGTGGAAGGCGGGACCTGCGGCTACCCCTTTGTCACCGCATCCGCATCGGCTGCACGCCACACGATTCTCACGAATACGGGTGGCGCGATCGGGCAAGGGTTACCCGTTGCGCTCGGCGCAGCCATCGCCTGCCCGCAGCGCCGTGTGTTTGCGCTGCAATCGGACGGCAGCGCGCAGTACACGATCCAGTCGCTTTGGACGATGGCGCGAGAGCGCTTGCCTATCGTCATTCTGATTGCGTCCAATCGCCGCTACGGGATCTTGCAGACCGAACTGCGCCGTGCAGGCAGCGCCGAGTTCGGCCCACAAGCGCGCGCACTCACGGAGCTCGACGACCCCGCGTTCGATTGGCCGGCGCTCGCAGCCGGATACGGGGTGCCCGCCGTGCGTGCGTCGACCACACGCGAGCTCGAGGCTGCGCTCGCCGATGCGATCGCTCACGCAAGCGGTCCTTTCTTGATCGAAATGGTGCTCGCCTGAGCACCGCCGATGCAAATCCATTCGGGATGCAAACATGTCCACTGACGTAAGCGGTTGGAGCGATCTTATCGGTGAAGCGGCACGTCGCTTTGCGTTGCGCCGGCATGCGCTCTTTATCAATGGCGCCTGGCGCGACGCCGCTGATGGCGCAACGTTCGAGACGTTCGATCCGGCAAGCGGGACAGCGATCACAACAGTGGCCGATGCCGGGCAAGCGGACGTCGATGCCGCCGTCCGCGCCGCGCGCGCAGCGTTCGAATCGACCGCTTGGAAAAAAAAGACGCCGATCGACCGAGGGCGTCTGCTCAACCGTCTGGCCGACCTCATCGACGCTCATGCCCAAGAGCTAGCCGAACTCGAATCGCTCGATAACGGCAAGCCGCTTTCGGCCGCGCTAAACGGAGATGTTGCGGGCACGGCGAAGATGTTTCGCTACTTCGCCGGGTGGCCGAGCAAGCTCGAAGGCGCAACGATCCCGGTATCGCCGAGCGGCGCACGGACGTTTCTGAACTACACGCGCATCGAACCGGTGGGGGTGTGCGGGCTGATCGTTCCGTGGAATTTCCCGTTATCGATGGCGGCATGGAAGCTCGCGCCGGCGCTGGCGGCAGGCTGCGGCTGCATTCTGAAGCCCGCTGAGCAGACACCGCTCACCGCCCTGAGATTGGCCGAACTCATCGACGAGGCCGGATTCCCGGCTGGCATCGTGAATGTCCTGACGGGGCGTGGAGCGACGGCGGGTGCCGCGCTGGTGGCTCACGCCGGGGTGGACAAGATCGCGTTCACGGGTTCGACCCAAGTCGGCAAAAGCATCGCCAAGCAGTGCGCCGATTCGCTCAAGCGCGTCACGCTCGAGCTTGGGGGGAAGTCGCCCAACATTATCTTGCCGGATGCCGATCCAACCGATGTCGCCGAAGCGGCGGCGGCCGCAATCTTCTACAACCAGGGCCAAGTCTGCACGGCCGGCTCGCGGCTTTATATCCACAAGAAGCACTTCGACCGCGTCATTGCCGACGTTGTGTCGAAAGCCCAATCGATTCGGATAGGGCCGGGGCTCGAAGCCGGCACACAGATGGGACCGCTCGTCTCTGCGCTTCAACATCAACGCGTGAGCGACTACGTCAACGTCGGCCGCAGCGATGGCGGCACGACGCTCACCGGGGGCGGGCGTCCGCCCAACAGGCCCGACGGGTACTTTTTCGAACCGACTGTTTTCGTCGATACCCGCGACGGCGCGCGCATCGTCAAAGAGGAGATATTCGGTCCGGTGCTGACGGCCATGCCTTGGGACGATATCGACGACCTCGTGCACCGAGCGAACGATTCGCCCTTTGGTCTCGCAGCAGGCGTGTGGACGCGCGACGTGAAAGAGGCACATCGGCTCGCCGCCCGGCTAAAGGCAGGGACCGTTTGGGTGAATTGCTACAACGTTACCGATCCCGCGTCGCCGTTTGGCGGCTTCAAAGAGTCCGGATGGGGGCGCGAGCTTGGCCGCAAAGGTATCGAAAACTACCTGGAAACGAAAAGCGTTTGGATCAATGTGGATTGAAAACGGAGCGTCAAATGGATTTGCGATTGAGGGGCCAGACGGCATTCATCACCGGCGGCAGCATGGGCATCGGCAAGGCGATTGCCGAGCAGTTGGCCGGCGAAGGCGTGAATGTCGTGCTCGCCGCACGGCGGATGCAGCATCTCGAAGAGGCGGCGGCGGAAATTCGTTCGCGTCTGCCGGCGGGTTCCGGCGAGCTCGCGTGCGTTTCGGTCGATACGTCGAATGCAGCCTCGGTGCAGGCAGGTGTGGACGAGGCGGTGAAGCGATTCGGTCGTATCGACATTCTCATCAACGGTGCAGCGCATCCGGGCGGGCTCGTGCGCTCGGAACTCGAGGATGCGGATGCGGATGGCCTATTGAAAGACATCGATATCAAGGTCGTCGGCTATTTCCGCTGCGCGAAGGCGGTGGCTCCGATCATGAAGCGGCAGAAATACGGCCGCATTCTCAACATCGGCGGACTGACGGGGCGCGGCAGCAAGCAACTATCGGGCATGCGCAACGTGGCGATCGTCCACATGACGAAGGTGCTGTCCGATCAGTTGGGACCTTTCAATATCACGGTCAACACGATTCACCCCGGCGTTGTCGAAACGCCGCATATCCACGAGCTATATGAGAAGGAAGCCGCCAAGCAGGGACTGACGGCGCAGCAAGTGGAGCAGAACTACATCTCGATCACGCCTATTCGGCGGGTATTGCAACCCGATGAAATAGCGTCGATTGCCGCTTTTATGACTTCGCCGAAGGCTGGCGCGATCACGGGTGAATCGATCGGCGCCGACGGCGGTATCACGCGCGGCATCTTTCTGTAACGAGGAGCAGCTAGTGAATAAAACGATTCTTGTCGCGACCGCCGGCCAGGGAATACTTCGAAGCTCGGATAACGGTAAGTCGTGGAAGCGGCTCGACCTGGACCAGGACATCGAGTTCGATGGTGTCGTTCGGAGCCTAGCCGTGCATCCGAAGGACCCCTTCTTGGTTTTTGCCGGCGCCGATGTGGGCCTTTGCAAAAGCACCGACGGAGGTGTGAATTGGAAGCGAATCGATTCGATCCTGAACGGCCAAACGGTATGGTCGATCTGTTTCGATCCGAATAACCCGAACCATATGCTTTGCGGCACGGGCGCGCCCTCACGCGCGGGCTTCTTCCGCTCGACGGATGGGGGCGAGCGCTGGGCGAAGCTGCCGCCGGAAATTCCCGAGCGTTGCGCGGGCGTGAGCAGGCCTCGGGTGCTGACCTGTGCGATCGACCCGTCGAACTCGAATCATTTGTGGTTCGGCATCGAAGAAGGGGGGCTATTCCGTAGCCGAGATGCTGGCGAAACCTGGGCGCGGCTCGATGGCGAGCGGGGCGGCGTCGCCAATTCCGACATCCATTGCATCACGTTCATTCCCGGGCCGCCGCAGACGCTGCTTGTAGTGGTCGTCAATGCGATTTATGTCTCGACGGACGACGGTAGGACGTGGAAGGGCTTGAACGCCAAGCAAGAATGGACGCTGCGTTACGCGCGCACCGTGCGCGTGCGGCCGGGAACCAACGAGGCGTTTCTAGTGATCGGGGATTCCACGCCCGGTCATACGAGCAAGGTGCTGAAATCCACCGACCTCGGGGCATCGTGGGTGGAGGTGCCGCTCACGCAGACGCCCAACTCGGCGTTTTGGGCTGTCGGTGTCAACGATGCCGATCCGCTTCTCATGTTTGCGGGCTCGAAATACGGCCATCTATTCAGGACCGAGGATGGCGGTCAGACCTGGTTCAAAGAGTGGCGGGAGTTCAGCGAAATCACCGACGTCACGTGGACGCCGGCGTTGACCGTAGACAATCCTCCTCAACACCATTGAGGCCGCGCATGGAAAAACCCCACGTCAAACGCACTCATATCGCGCTTTACGTGCGCGATCCCATTGCATCCGGTAAGTGGTACGAAGAAGTGCTCGGCATGGAGGAAACGGCGCGAGGCGAACACTGGGTGTTCATGTCCTTTGGCACGAAGCATCACGACATCGCACTGATCCGAACCGACGAGACGAATCCGCCGATCAAGCGAGGTTTGCAGCATTACGGCCTTGAAATCGGCGATGACGTGACCTACTTGCGGCGCCTGTACGGCATGCTGCTGCGAAAGAACGTCGAAGTCGTCAAGACCACCGATCACAAGATCGGCTACGGGCTGTACTTCAACGATCCGGACGGCAATCGGCTCGAATTTTTCTGCGACATCGTGTTCGACGATCTCGAGGGCAAACGCCTCCTTCACGAGTACAACGCGCCGAGCGACCCGATCGATCTTCAACCTCTATTCGACTAAACGGTATCCCGCAATGAAAACGTCTCCCAATTTCGAAGGCTTTCAGATCCGCAAGTGGTACACGCATATTGAAGATGCGCTTGCCAACGAGAGCGGCCGTCACGCCGATGGTGAACCGTTGCGAAAAATCGTGATCGCGGCGGTGATTCTCAATCCCTTCGCGGGTCGCAGCGTGGACGATCTGAGCGAGGTCGTGAACGCATCGCCTGCGCTGGGGCACGAATTTGCCCGGCGCATCCGGCAACTGCTCGGCGACGACAAGATGCAGAGCTACGGTAAAGCATGCGTTGTAGGTACGGACGGCGAATACGAGCACGGTAATGCGTTTCTGACCAGCGTCTTCGCCGATCCGGTGCGCGATGCCGTGGGGGGCGGCAAGGCATGGGTGCCGTCGACGGGCAAGCGCGGCGGCATCAACACGGTGATCGATATTCCGCTGGCGCATAAAGATGCGTTGTACGTGCGCTCGCACTATGACACCGTCTCGATCATGTTTGCGGACGCGCCGAACGCGGACGAAGTGGTCATCGCGTTCGCATTTGCTTCGCGAGGCCGGTTGCACGCGCGGCTCGGCGGCATTAAAGCATCCGAGATTCAAGGCCGGGACGGGCTGCATTGATCGGCTGCATTGATGGGCCGCATTGACGGGCCGCATTGACGGGCCGCATTGACGGGCCGCAATAAGGGGACGCACGATGAACGATTGGCAAGCGAGCAAGGGCGAATTTAACAGTGGGGCGCTGACCTTGCGATATGTGGAATGGGGGCGCAGCGATGCACTACCGGTCATTCTCTTGCATGGCTTGCGAAGCTACGCGATGACATGGGAGCCGACGGCGCGGTTCCTCGCCAGCGAGTTTCGACTGATTGCGCTCGACCAGCGGGGACGCGGCGATAGCGATTGGGATGCGGCAGGCAACTACTACACGTCAGCCTACGTCGCGGATCTGGAAGCCTTGGTGGCGCACCTGGGTATCGATAGGTTCGTCTTGGTCGGCCATTCGCTCGGGGGCAGCAATGCACTCGTCTATACGGCGCGCCACCCCGAGAGCGTCAAGGCGCTTGTCATTGAAGATATCGGACCGGGTTCGTCAAGCTCGACCGAGGGGGCAAAGCGTATCGTGCGCGAAATCGAGTCCACGCCTGCGCGCTTCGACGACTGGGAAGCCGCACGGCAATTCTGGCGGGGCAAGAGACCGAATATCTCGGAGGAAGCGCTGAAGTCTCGGCTCGACTACACATTGACACAGCGTGACGATGGGAGCGTGGTCTGGAAGTACGACGCCGATCGAATTGGCCGTGCGCGCATCGAACTCGCCCAGCGACCGGAGTTAGGCGTTGACCTATGGCCAGCGGTGGATGCCATCCGGTGCCCGACGCTCGTTATCCGCGGACAGTATTCGGACTTTTTGTCGCGATCGACCGCGCAGGAAATGAGCCGCCGCAATCCGTACATCGCATGGTGCGAAATCGCGAACGCGGGACATTACGTTCACGATGACAACGGCGTGGATTTCTTGCTGGCGGTCGATGACTTCCTTGAAAAATTGAAAGCCGGACAAACCGCTTAAGTTCAGACATCATGGAAAAGATACGTACCAGCGTGGCGATCGTCGGCGCTGGCCCGGTTGGATGTACCGTTGCAGGTCTGCTTGGCGTGTACGGTATCGACACGATACTGATCGACCGCAGTGAAGATATCCTTCCGTACCCGCGCGCCGTAGGGATGGATGACGAGGCGTTGCGGGTGTTTCAGACGGTAGGCGTGGCCGACGCGCTACTCGATGACATCATCCAGAACGTTTCTTTGCGAATGTTTACGGCGAAAGGCGAGCGCTTTGCCGACATCCGTCCCGGAACGCGCGAGTTCGGATGGTATCGCCGGAACATCTTCATGCAGCAACTCGCGGAGGCGACGCTGCGCGAGCATCTGAAACGTTTCCCTCACGTTCGGATGCGGCTCGGAACAGAAGTCACGTCGCTTCGGCAGGGGGCGCAGAGCGTCACGCTGACGGTGACCGATCGAGACGGTGTTGCGCGCGAGATCGAAGCGCGGTATTGCGTCGCGGCCGATGGCGGCCGCAGTACACTTCGGGATCTCGTCGGCGTCACGTTGATCGGCAATACGCACCCGATCAAATGGCTCGTCGTCGATGTGCGCAACGCAGCGATCGATGCCCCGTACACCGCGCTGCACTGCGATCCGCGGCGGCCGAACGTATGTATCCATTTGCCTTTCGGTTACCGCCGTTGGGAATTCATGGTGTTTCCGCACGAAGATCCGGACCGCCTCGTCGAACCCCCGTCCGTCAAGGCCTTGATCGCGCCTTATGTCGACAACGTCGATCGTCTCGAACTCGTGCGCGCGCGCATCTACACCCACCACTCGCGGGTGGCCGACCGCTTCGTCGTAGGCAGAACGTTGTTTGCCGGAGACGCCGCACACCTCAGCCCGCCTTGGATCGGACAGGGATTGAATCTCGGCCTGAGAGATGCCGGCAATATCGCATGGAAGCTCGCCGCGGTGGTGAATGGCCAGATGGATCATTCCATCCTGACGAGCTATGAGGTGGAACGGCGCAATCACGCCAAGGCGATGATCGATCTTGCGGATACATTCGGCCGGATTCTCATGCCGACGAGCAACGTCAAGGCATTCCTGCGCGACACGTTCTTCAAGTCGTTCGGTTCCCTCGGCGCCGTCCGCGACTACGTGCTGCAAATGAAGTTCAAACCGATGCCGCGCTATGACAGCGGGCTCGTCGTCGAATCCATCCGGGCTGCAGCCGACACAGCAGTCGGTCGGATGTTCATTCAGCCGGACGTCGAGGTGGCGTTCAGAGAAAAAAGAAAGCTCGACGATGTACTGGGGCCTTGGTTCGCCATCGTTGGCTGGCGGAACGACCCGTATGCCGCGCTCGATGCGCAGGGGCGAGCTTTTTGGAGCTCGATGAACGCCGCATTCGTTCGCGTCGAGCGCTCGCGCAGCGGGCCCTCGCGAGTCGAGCGGCTCAGCACATCGGAGACGACGATGTGCGTCGAGGACCTCGAAAATGCATTGGAACCCTGGTTCCAGCAACAAGGGCACACCATTGCGGTCATTCGTCCGGATCGATATGTCGCGGCCCTTGCCGATCAAGTCTCGTTCGCGGAAATAACACGTGCGTTTGCGGCCAAAGTGCAGGCCAAACGCGCTGAATCGGAGGCGGTACTGTGATTCTTGAAGAACGTAGGTACACCCTGGTACCGGGGGGTGTCCCGCAATATCTCGCACAGTATCACGCGCTGGGGCGCGAATCGCAGGAGAGGCATCTTGGTGAAATGGTGGGCTGCTTCCAGTCGGAAGTAGGCGAGCTGAATCAACTCGTTTTTCTCTGGCGCTACGAGAGTCTGGCCGACCGTGAAAGGCGCCGCGCCGCGCTGATGGTCGACGCGCAATTCACTGAATTCAGAAAGAGCGTGCGAGCGCTGCTCGTGCGGCAAAGCAACTGCATTCTCAATGCCGTCATCTTTCCGGGGGCGAAGCGGTAAGGGAGCATCTAGGCGGCGCCGGTTTCTTGCAATATCCGCTTGACCTTCCAATCATGGTAAGGATGAAGCTACGGGCTATTGGAAGAACAAACGAACCGGAGATCGCTATGGACATCGGCAGTCCATCGACCGCGCAACGGGAATTCAAGCTCGCTATAGAAGGCATGACCTGCGCCAGTTGCGTCTCGCGCATCGAGAAGGCGCTGCGGGCGCTGCCGGGCGTCGATAGTGCCGCCGCGAACCTTGCGACCGAAGAGGCCACCGTCCGGGCTTCCTCCGCGGTTGACGCCGGCATGTTGGCCGACGCCGTCCGCAAGGCGGGGTATGAGGTCCACACTCGCCAGGTCGAACTTCAAGTCGAAGGGATGACCTGCGCATCGTGCGTGGGCAGAGTGGAAAAGGCACTGCTGCGTGTGCCCGGTGTATCGGCGGCATCGGTGAATCTCGCGACTGAGAAGGCCAGCGTCAATGTGCTCTCCAGCGTGTCGTTCGCGGCCCTTGCTGCCGCCGTCGACAAGGCTGGCTATGCGGCGAGACCGGTCGAGGCTGTCTCTCCGATGCCGCCCCGGGGACGGCTTGCGCCCTGGTGGCCGGTACTCGTGGGCGCACTGCTGACGTTGCCGCTGTTGTTGCCGATGCTGCTGCAGCCGCTCGGCGTCGATTGGATGCTGGCGGGCTGGGTGCAACTGGCGCTGGCAACGCCGGTGCAGTTCTGGCTGGGGGCGCGCTTTTACCGCGCGGGTTGGAAGGCGCTTAGGGCCGGAACCGGCAACATGGATTTACTGATCGCGCTTGGCACGAGTGCGGCGTATGGACTGTCGCTTTACTTGCTCGGCACGCATGCCGAGCACGGCATGCCTCATCTGTATTTCGAGGCCTCCGCCGCAGTCATTACCCTCGTGCTGCTCGGTAAATGGCTCGAATCTCGGGCCAAGCGGCAGACCGCCGACGCAATCCGTGCGCTCAATGCTTTGCGGCCGACGGTCGCGCGTGTCCTGGTGGGTGACGTCGAAGTCTCGACGCCGGTCGAACACGTCGCAGTGGGCGATATCGTGGTCATCCGTCCGGGAGAGCGGGTGCCGGTGGATGGGGCGATCATCGAGGGCCGCAGCCACGTGGACGAGTCGCTCATCACGGGCGAGAGCCTGCCGGTCGCCAAGGCCGCCGGCGGCAACGTCACCGGCGGCTCAGTCAACGCGGAGGGACTGTTGCGCGTCCGCACGACGGCGATCGGCGCTGAAACCACGCTTGCGAGAATCATTCGGATGGTCGAATCGGCGCAGGCGGCGAAGGCGCCCATTCAGCGTATCGTCGATCGGGTGAGCGCCGTCTTCGTTCCGGTCGTGCTCGGCATTGCGCTGGTGACCTTCGTCGGCTGGTTGCTGCACAGCGGCGGCATCGAGCAATCCTTGATCAGTGCAGTGGCGGTGCTCGTCATCGCATGTCCTTGCGCGCTCGGTCTTGCCACGCCGACGGCCATCATGGCGGGCACCGGCGTCGCCGCGCGCCGGGGTATCTTGATCAAGGATGCGCAGGCGCTTGAAGTGGCGCATTCGGTGACGCTGGTGGCGTTCGACAAAACGGGGACGCTGACCGAGGGCAAGCCATCGCTGGTCGCGGCCGAGGCGGCCGACGGAGGCGGTTCCGACGAGGTGCTCCGGCTAGCCGCTGCCCTGCAAAGGACCAGCGATCACCCGCTCGCGCATGCAGTGATGCAGCAGGCCCGGGATCGACACATCGCCGTGCCGCCGGCGTCCGATGCCCAGGCGCTGCCGGGGCGCGGCGTGCGTGCGGTCGTGGGCGACCGGCACGTGCTGCTCGGCAGCACGCGCCTGATGAACGAAGAGCGCGCCGATGCCGGCGCGTTGCTGCCGGTAGCGGTGCGCCTTGAAGACGAGGGGCGGACGATTTCGTGGCTTATGGCGCGGCAGGCGGGGGGCGTGCGTGTGCTAGGTCTGCTGGCGTTCGGCGACACCGTCAAGCCGGCATCGCATGCCGCCGTTGCACGGCTGCACGAGTTGGGCATCCGGACTGTGATGCTGACCGGCGACAACGCGGGTAGCGCCAACACTGTGGCGCGCGAGCTTGGCATCGACGAAGTGCGCGCGCAATTGCTGCCGGGCGACAAGGCGGCCATCGTGCAGGAACTGCGCAAGCAAGGCCACATCGTGGCAATGGTGGGCGACGGGTTGAACGACGCGCCTTCGCTCGCGGCGGCGGACGTCGGCTTGTCGATGTCGACGGGCACCGATGTCGCGATGGAGGCGGCGGGCATTACGCTTATGCGCGGCGATCCGCGCCTCGTGGCGGATTCGTTCGACGTTTCCCGCCTGACTTACTCCAAAATCAAACAGGGGCTGTTTTGGGCGTTCGCGTACAACGTGCTGGGCATCCCACTGGCCGCCTTCGGCATGCTGAGCCCAGTCGTGGCGGGCGCGGCCATGGCCTTCAGCAGCGTGAGCGTCGTCACTAATGCGCTGATGCTGCGCCGTTGGCGGGGGACCGCGACCCGCGCCGGTTAGCGACGTACCGATGCGTCGCTTGCTTCGACGTCCGAGCGGGGATGGGGATCCATCGGCAGCGACGATCTCACGGTGCGCTCGCCGTTGGCCGTGACGGCTCGTGCGCAACAGGGAACGAGACAGAGCAGCCCCGCCCAATCGAGCTGTGATCGCATCCCCGCTCAATCGCCCGGCTGTCATCGCGACGGAAAAAAGCAAATACCCCAGCCCGCCTCGCGTGGTGGCAACGAGCCCCTTGCCCGTGATGAGCAAGGCGCCCCAATCGAGCAACGCGCCTTCGATCAAAAACGTGATCGCGGTCAATACCGCGAGCAGCAACACGATCCCTCGCGGTGCGGCGAACAGCGGGCCGTCGTGCGTCCCCACGGCTTTGAGCAGCCGGGGTTGTGCGGCCGCGATTGCCATGAGCATCAGTGCGGCGCACAGTAGCGCGCTGGCGAGCGTTGCAACGTGCATCGAGAGCAGGAAAGTCATCAAACCGATCGATATTCAATTGGCCGACGCTCTGAACGGCGACGGCATCGACGCATCCGCCCACGGCGGGATCCACGGCACCGCCGATCATGACGAGCTGCAAGTCCGCGCGACGCAGCACGGCCGCGGCGATATCGATGGAATGCGTCGCGACCGTGAGTTCGCTGTCCTCGGGCAGGAAATCGACGAGCGCGAGATTAAACGTGCATGCACGGAGCGATATGCGGATAGCATGCGCGACCGAAACGGTCGAATGTTCCACCGCTGCCCAAGCGGGTTCGAAGCCGTTTGCTGGTCGGCGGCTGACCGAGCCGTGCAGGGGCGGCAATAGCGCCGCCGTTTCAGGCATAGTAGCGTGGCGCCCGACGCGAGGGCGCAGGCACGCATTACGCGCGACCGTTGCCGGCCGCAGGCAATGCTGATCAACATACTGACTCGACTGGATTACCGGAGGAAAGCGTGGTGTTCGAATTGGCTCATATCGAGGTGCTCCCGGGGAAGAACGCGGAGTTCGAAGCGGGCGTGAAGGAGGCGCTGCCGCTGTTTTTGCGCGCGAAGGGGTGCGGCGGAGTCGAACTGCAACGGGTCGTCGAATACGATGCCCGCTATGTGCTCATAGTGCGGTGGGAGACAGTGGATGATCACATGATTCACTTCCGACAGTCGGAGGATTTCCAAGCATGGCGGCGCCTGGTCGGCTCGTTCTTCGCGAACCCCCCCGAGGTCGTCCATACCGAGCTGCGGGTCACGTCTTAAGCGGCTCGGCACTCAAGCGCCCGGCGCCACCGAGGCGCCGGCAATTGCGTGCCGCTTCAGCGCGTCCGCCACGAAGCCGGACGCCAACCTATTTTTAACGAACTCGTTAAGCACTGCCGCTGCCGCGGTGCCTCGGCGCTTCGAGACCCCCATCGCCTGGCGGATGACCATAAATCGCTCGTCGAGCAATCGAACTCCAGAGATCGTTCTGATATCGGCCTCGAGCTGTTGCTTCACGCCTGCGGCTACTTCGAGGTCTTGTTCGAGAAAAGTTTGAACGACCGCCTGCGAACTCGGAGCGCGCACGATCCGGGCGTGCTTCAGTTCACGCGTGAGAAAGAGATCGTAAGCACTGCGCTGACCCACGACCACGCGGTTGTGCGGCTGGTCGACATCGGCATTGGTTCTGACCGGCGAGTCTTCGCGCACGAGATAGAAGCCTTCGATCAATACATAGGGGGCGGTGAACGCGATTTTCTCGCCGCGAGCGGGATCGACAGCGAAGAAGCCGAAATCGGCTCGCTCGTCGCCGACGGCTTCGACCGATTTGCCGGCAGTATCGAATACGATCCATTCGACTTCGACGCCAAGCATGGCGGCGAAGGCGCGTGCAAGGTCGATCGACACGCCGAACAGTTCGCCGGTGTCGGCGTGCTGGTTGACGAGGATCGGATTGCCCAGGTTGATCGATGCGCGCAGCTTACCGGCGGGCGCGAAGGTAGCGATAACGGACGGATCTAAGTTCATGAGGGCGCTCGCCGCGGCCCTTGCTCCCGAGGCCGCCGTTTTGGGGGTTAGAAATGACTCCGATGCCAACAGGGGGCATGCCGTAGGCCTGTCTAGCTTCCAGGGCCGCCGTTCAAGCGTTCGAAGTGACGCGCTGATGCGGACCACGTATCGCAAAGCTAACGCAAAGCTAACGCAACGCTAACGCAACGCAACGTAACGTAACGTAACGCAACGCAACGCAACGCATCGCTGCTCATCATACCGGCGACGGGAACGGTGGGCGCCGCTTCGCGGCGTTGGCCGGCGGCCTTCGATGGGTTCGAGCGTTGGCCGTTGGGGCAGCTACCGAGCGAGGTAGGCAGCCGCCCACAATAGGAGCCCATATAGCGGCGAGAGGGGCCCATGGCGCGTGAAGCGAGACAGAGCGGCGGCAGTAATGGGGATATCGGCGGGCTCCCGGGGTCCGGATCGACGGCGGTGGCGCCCTCGCTGCCGGGCGGACGCGATGCCGGTCGGCGCGGCGGGCAGCCGGAGTCCCGGTTGCCACCTCTGCAATCATTGATTAAAATGCCATCAATGATTAACGGAGGGTTAAGACATGGCAAGCATGACGATCCGCAATATCGACGAACACTTGAAATCGCGCCTGCGCGTTCAGGCGGCGCACCATGGACGGTCAATGGAGGACGAAGCGCGCGACATCCTGCGCAGCGCCTTGTCGACCGAGGGCGAAGCGAGTGGGCAAAGTCTGATCGAATCCATTCGCCGTCGCATTACGCCGCTTGGCGGCATCGACTTGGAATTGCCGGTTCGGGATCCGATCGCGAACCGAGTGAATTTCGGCGCATGATCGTCCTCGATACCAACGTTCTTTCGGAAACGTTGAGACCGGTACCCGATCCGCGTGTGCTGGCGTGGTTTGCGGCGCAGCGGCGTGCTGCGCTTTTCACAACGACGATCACGCATGCAGAGATACGCTACGGGCTCGAGCTATTGGGCGACGGCGCGCGCAAAACCGCGCTGCTGATCGCGATCAATGCCCTGTTCGAAGAGGACTTCGCCGGTCGACTGTTGAGCTTCGACCGCGATGCCGCCGATGTCTATGCGCAGATCGCGGCGATGCGCAAGAACGCCGGCTGTCCGATCACGCAGTCCGATGCGATGATCGCCGCTGTGGCGCGGTCAAGGGGCGCGACGCTGGCGACGCGAAACGTAAAGGACTTCGTCGATTGCGGCGTGGCAGTCATCGATCCTTGGTCGGGTTGAGCGCGCCGAAGCCGTAGGCTAGAGGCCTTGCCAAGGGGCGACGGGCGCGAATCGCTGCGCGATCCAATCGATGAACGCCCGAGTTTTTGCCGGCAAAAGCCGGTTCGACGCAACGACCGCATAAATTGCCCCCTCGTCTTCGGGCAGCCACTCCTCGAGTACGGGCACGAGGCTCCCGAGCGCCAGCTCGCGGCCCACTAGCCAGTCGGTGCACAGCATGACGCCCAGTCCCTGTACGGCCGCGTGCACAAGCGCTTCCGCGTCGTCCGACGTAAGCGGCCCGTCCGCGCGTATCGCGACGCGCTCGCCACGCGTATTGACGAATGTCCAATTCGGGTGCGAGGCCAAGCCCGCAAAGGCGAGGCAGGGCAGGCGCCCCAACGCTTCTGGCCGCGTTAGCGGGCCATAGCGATCGAGAAACGATGGCGCTGCGCAGAGCAGCCGCCGGCGGGTAGCGATGCGCCGCGCCACGAGCCGCGAATCGGCGAGCTCGCCAAGACGTACGGCCACGTCGAATCCCTCTGCCACGAGATCGACGAATCGATTCTCGTACGACGCATCGAGGCGAACCTGCGGGTGAGCCACTATGAACTCGGGCAGGAACGGCGCAATCCACATTCGCCCGAACGTCGCGGGCAGCGCGAGCCGTAGCGTGCCTCGCGGCTCGCCGCTACCGTGTGTTGCCGCCTCCTCCTGCGCATCGGCTAACGCCGCCGCGATGGCTTGCGCGCGTGCCAAAAAGCCGGCACCGGCTTCCGTCAATGCGACGTGACGCGTGGTGCGCGTGAGCAGCCGAACACCGAGGCGCCGTTCGAGCGACTGGACTCGCCGGGAGAGGACCGTCGCATCGCGGCCTAGCGCCGCTGCCGCTTTTGTAAACGAGCCTCGTTCGGCCACCGCGGTGAAGGCCGCGATCTCCGCAACATAATTTCCATCCGGCCATTGCTGCATGGCATGCACGATTGTCATGTGATTGGGCTAGTTTATCCGATCGGTACGCATGAGTAACCTGACTGCATTCCAACCAAGGAGTGAAGCCATGCGTGCCATAGAACTCTCTTCCCCTTCTCTCGATGCATTGCGGGCCGTGACCCTGCCGCGGCCGAATCCGGGCCGTGGCGAGGTGCTGGTGCGCATGCGCGCGGCGAGCCTGAACTTCATCGATTTGGCCGTCGCCACGGGGCGGTATCCGGTGCCCCAATTTCCGTTGATCCCGATAGCGGACGGTGCGGGCGAAGTCGCTGAGATCGGCGCTGGCGTAACCGAATTCGCTGTCGGCGACCGCGTAATTCCCCACTCGAAGCCGCTGTGGGTCGGTGGCCCGGCGCGTGCGTCATGGAGCACAGCCACGCGGGGCGTCACGATGCCCGGCTCGCTTGCCGAATATGTCGTGCTACCGGAAAGTGGGCTTGTGCCGACGCCGGCCCACCTGAGCGACGAAGCTGCCGCGACCCTGCCCATCGCGGGTACCACAGCGTGGCGCGCCTTGCGCACGGCGAACATCCGCCCGGGCTCGACGGTGGCCTTGATCGGCACCGGGGGTGTCAGCGTCTTCGCTCTGCAACTCGCCAAGGCGGCCGGCGCGACCGTCCTCATCACCTCTTCGTCAGATGAAAAGCTGGAAAGGGCACAGGCACTCGGTGCGGATCACACGATCAACTATCGACGCACCCCGGCATGGGACGAGGCCGTGCTCGACATGACGGGGGGCTGGGGCGCGGACCTGGTCATCGAGACCGGCGGCACCGAAACGTTCGGCCGCTCGATCAATGCGGCCGCGATCGGGGGAACGGTGTTCGTGATCGGCTTCCTCACAGGCGCGAGCGCATCGGCCGATCTTTTTGCGATCCTCAAGAAGGAGCTGAGTCTGAAGGGTAATACGACAGGGTCGGTGGCGGATTTGCGCGACGCTGCGCGCGCTGTCGCCGCAAGCAAGGTGGCTCCTGTCGTCGACACCACCTTCCCGATCGGCGAAACGCCGCAGGCTTATGCCCACCTTGCGCGGGGCGGACAGCATTTCGGGAAAATCGCGATCGCTCACGAACCGGGCTAATGCGCCGCGGCCGGCAGTAGACGATGGGCGCCGCCCGGGGTATATAAGAGTTAGGAAGGGGGCCGTGCCGCAACCGGGCTGCGCGGCTTCGACCGCCATAGACCGATAGGAACGCCAATCATGACACCTGATCCGAACAGGCCGAAGCAAGCGCCCAGCCGTCCCGAGCTCGACAATCTCAACGACGCACTCAATCACGTCGACACGCTGCTCTCGTCGGGCAATATAGCGGTCAGTGCGGCAAAAGGCATTGTGTACAGCCTGATCGAGACGCTCGGCGCACTCGTTGGCGATCCCGATTTGCCCGAACACAGCCGGGCGGGCTACGAAGGCCTACTGGAGACGGCACGTGAGTTGAGAGCAAAAATCGGCAGGTGATGCCGCACGGCCGCACACCGCAACACGCAATGCGCGTCTGCAAGGGGCGGCCGCCGGAGCCCGCGCAGCCGGCCGGCAAGCAGCCCCCGAGCGGTTCCCGAGCGTTGGCTCCAGAAAACCGACTCGACTCCCTGCTAGAATGCCCTCGCCGCAATGTAGTGGATCGCAGATGAAATTGCTTGATGCCTTGGTGGAACAGCGCATTGCCGCAGCCGCCGCGCGTGGCGAATTCGACGATTTGCCGGGCGCAGGCGCGCCGCAGGAATTGAATGACGACTTGCTCGTGCCCGAGGAAGTCCGCGTCGCCAATCGCATATTGAAAAACGCAGGTTTCGTGCCGCCGGCGGTCGAGCAGTTGCGCTCGCTACGGCACCTGCAAGACGAATTGGCCGCTGCCGGCGATCGAACGACGCGCTGCCGGCTCCAGGCCAAACTGCTGGCGCTCGATATGGCGCTGGAATCGCTGCGCGGGGCGCCGACGGTCGTTCCTCGTGAGTACTGCCGCCGCATCGCGGAGCGGATGTTCGAGCGCGTGGAAGGCGACCCAGGCGAGTCGGACACAACGACGGCGGTGCGCCGCGCGGGGCTTTCGTGAGCGGACCGCTCGCGCAACCGGCTGCACAGCCGCGGTCGAACGGCCCCGGTGACGAAGCGGTGGCAGGCGAAGTGACACCTGCCGCCTCGGAGCGTGACCGCCACTATATGGCGCAGGCGCTCGATGCTGCCCGGTCGGCGCGTGCGGCGGGCGAGGTGCCGGTCGGCGCGGTGCTCGTGCGTGGCGACGATGTCATCGCGACCGGCTTCAATCATCCGATCGGCGCTCACGACCCTTCCGCCCATGCCGAGATGGTGGCGCTGCGCGCTGCCGCGCGATCGCTGCAAAATTACCGATTGCCGGGCTGCGAGCTGTACGTGACGCTCGAGCCTTGCCTCATGTGTGCGGGCGCGATCATGCACGCGCGCATTGCGCGCGTCGTCTTCGGCGCCCGCGATCCGAAAACAGGCGCTTGCGGCAGCGTCGTAGACGCATTCGCCCATCCGCAACTCAATCACCATACGCAGGTCGCGGGCGGCGTGCTCGAGACCGAATGCAGCGATGCGCTCAAAGCGTTCTTTGCGCATCGCCGGCAGGCCATTCGTGCCGAGCGGGCTGCCGCCGCGGCCGGCGCGCAGGCCTGCGTGCCCGAGCAGCCGATCTGACGCCGCCACGCTCGCGGTTGCCTATTTCCTCCTAAAAACATCGACCATGACCCGTTCGCGTGCCATCGAGATCGTTGCTCCCTCCGGCTATCCACCCGATCAAGCCGCCGTCGAGCGCGGCCTCGCGCGCTTGCGCGCGGCCGGTCACCGGGTGATGGGCGACGAAGTTGCTCAGCGCCGCTTTCTGCGCTTTGGCGGCACGGACGCACAGCGCGCGGGCGACTTGAATCGCCTGGCCGATCCCTCACACCCGCTGCCCGATATCGTGCTTGCGCTGCGCGGCAGCTACGGCGCGGTGCGCATCCTCGACTCGCTCGACTATGCCGGCATCGCGCGACGCCTTGCCGGTGCACCGGTCGCGCTCTGCGGACACAGCGATTTCACCGCGATTCAATTGGCGCTGTTTGCGCGTGCCGGGCTGATCACCTTCGGCGGCCCGATGCTCGCGGCCAACTTCGGGGGTGAGACGGTCAGCGATTTCACGATCGAGGGGTTCTGGACGGCGTTGGAATCGCCGGAATTTACCGTGCGCGAGCCGACCGCACAGGGGCAGCGTACCGACGTGAACGGCACGCTCTGGGGTGGCAATCTGGCAATGATCGCCGCGCTGGTCGGCACGCCTTATATGCCGCAGATCGACGGCGGGATTTTGTTCGTCGAAGACATCAATGAACACCCGTTCCGCGTCGAGCGCATGCTTTACCAGCTTCACTTGGCCGGCATCCTCGCGCGTCAGCAGGCCATCGTGTTCGGCGATTTCATCGGTGGTAAGCCGGCCCCGATCGATAACGGTTACGATTTCTCGGCGATGCTCGAGCATATGCGCGCCGTCACGGGCTTGCCGATCGTGACCGGTTTGCGCTTCGGCCACGGCAGCGATCTTGTCACGCTACCGTTCGGTGCCCACGCGCGACTTCTCGCCGGACCCGATGGATTCTCATTGACCGTCAGCGGCCATCCCACGCTCGCCTGATGCACCCGGGTTGCGCTCGCAACCCGACTTGGATTGTCAACAATCTTGCGGCGCAAACCGGTGCTCAGCGGCAGTGCGTGTTTCCCCGGCATGCACGCATCTAGCGCGTTCATGCACCAATTTGTCGATCGATCGGCGGGAAACAGTGCAGGGAGGCTGCGTTTTTTCATTGAGAAAATTGTTGACAATCTTTATGTCGAATCTACTATAACCAACATGCCGACGCCGACATCATCCGACGCAGCAACGCCCGCGGCGATCGCCGAACGGATCCGCGACGCGATACTCGAGCACCGGCTGGAGCCTGGTGCGAAGCTTACCGAGGCGCAGTTGTGCGACGTCTTCGGCGTCAAGCGCGGGACGGTGCGCCAAGCGCTCTCGCTGCTCGCCTCGGAACGGCTCGTCGACTTGGAGCCGAATCGAGGCGCCTTCGTCGCCAGTCCGTCGCTGCGCGAGGTGCATGAGGTGTTCGAGATGCGCCGCATCGTCGAGGCTGCGGTGATCGAACGTGTGTGCAGCGATCAAGAGGGGCAGGGTACCGGTCATCTGAAGGCGATTGCCAAGATGATCGAGCGCGAACGAGGTGCGTTCGAGCGTCGCGATTTTCGCTCGTGGATTCGCCTCTCGGGCGAATTTCACACCGAGCTCGCGGCGTTGACCGGTAATCGCGTGCTTTGCGATTGCCTGTCGGGTCTCGTCGTACGCTCGACGTTGATCTCGGCGCTGTACGAATCGCTCGGGCGTAGCCCGTGTTCGTTCGACGAACACGCGCAGATCGTCGAGGCGATCCAAGCCGGCGATACGGCTCGCGCGTCGGAGTTGATGGCGCGGCATTTGCAGACGGTGGAATTGAAGATGCTCGATCGGCCCGCGCGCGGCGCAGCGGATCTGCGCGAAGTTTTCGGCTAGGCGGCAACCGCTTCGCCGGCACGAGGCGGCGGTTCAATCGAATTATTTAGGATCACTAAATAAAAACGGCCGCGGATTGCGCCGACTGCGGCCGCGCACACAGGTGCTCGATGTTGCGTCGGCATCGAACATGTCGCGCAGCAGCGCTTTTCCCTTACCGGAGCCGCTCATGCCTGATCTAACCGTACCCACCTCCCCGGGCGAAGTCGGCCCATCGTCCGCCGCTATCGATGCGGGGTTGCCCGACGGCTACAGCGAGCGTCTATGCAATGCGGATCTCGCCCCGCTGCGCGATCAGCGCTGGGGCACATACAACATCTTTGCGTTCTGGATGTCGGACGTGCACAGCGTCGGCGGCTACGTGTTCGCCGGCAGCCTATTCGCCCTCGGTCTCACGAGTTGGCAAGTGCTGATTGCGCTGCTCGTCGGTATCGGCATCGTGAATGTCTTCGCCAATTTGATCGCGAAGTCGAGCCAACGCGCCGGCGTACCGTATCCGGTCATCTGCCGGGCGACGTTCGGCGTGCTGGGCGCCAATATCCCCGCTGTGATTCGAGGCCTTATCGCCGTTGCCTGGTATGGCATCCAGACCTACCTCGCTTCGAGTGCGTTCGTGATCGTGCTGCTAAAGTTCGCGCCGCAACTCATGCCCTACGCGGACCTCCACCAACATGGCTGGCTTGGATTGTCGACACTCGGATGGGCCGGCTTCATGGTGCTTTGGGTACTTCAAGCCCTCGTGTTTTGGAACGGGATGGAGACGATCAAGAAGTTCATCGATTTCGCCGGCCCGGCGGTGTACGTGGTCATGTTCATCTTGGCCGCTTACATGGTCGCTCGTGCGGGCGTGTCGAACATCAGCCTCAATCTGGGCACGGTGAAATATCACGGATGGGAAGCCTTGCCCGTGACGATCACCGCCATCTCGCTCGTGGTCTCGTATTTCTCGGGGCCGATGCTGAACTTCGGTGATTTCTCGCGCTACTGCAAGAGCTACACGAGCGTGAAACGCGGCAACTTTTGGGGCCTGCCGGTAAACTTTCTTGCGTTTTCGCTCGTCACCGTCATTACCACCTCCGCCACGCTGCCGGTGTTCGGCGAACTGATTACCGACCCGGTGACAACGGTGGGGCGCATCGATCAGCCGTTCGCCGTCGTGCTCGGTGCGCTCACCTTCATGATCGCAACGATCGGCATCAATATCGTCGCCAACTTCGTCTCGCCTGCGTTCGACTTTTCGAACGTCGCGCCCAAGCACATCAGCTGGCGCGCGGGCGGCATGTTCGCGGCTACGGCTTCGGTCTTTATCACGCCGTGGAATCTATTCAACAATCCCGCTGTGATTCACTACACGCTCGACGTACTGGGCTCCTTTATCGGCCCGTTGTATGGCGTGCTGATCGTCGACTACTTCATCGTCAAACGGCAACACGTGGTGGTCGCCGATCTCTACTCGATGTCGGAGCAAGGTAGGTATTGGTATCGAGGCGGTGTTAATTGGCGCGCGGTTGCAGCCGTCCTGCCGGCGGCCGCCATTGCCGTACTCTGCGTCATGACGCCCGCGCTCGCACTGCTTGCGAACTTCTCCTGGTTCATCGGCGTCGCGCTCGCCGGGGTGTTCTATTGGCTCGCGACGCGTTCCGCACGCGCCTGACTCGCGAAACTCAGGCATCGGAGGAGCGTAGCAATGAAGATCAAAATCATCAATCCGAACACGACTCGACGCATGACCGATACGATGGTCGAGTGCGCGCGCGTCGTGGCGGCGGCGGATACGGAGATCGTTGCGGCCACGTCGACCATGGGGCCGCCATCGATCGAAAGCTGGTACGACGAGTCGCTCGCGTTGCCGGGGCTGCTGGCCGCAGTCGCGGCCGGCGAACGGGAGGGGGTTGACGGCTATGTGATCGCCTGTTTTGGCGATCCGGGACTCTACGCTGCGCGCGAGCTGGCTCGGGGCCCCGTCATCGGTATCGCGGAGGCGGCGATGCATGCCGCAAGCGTCATCGCACCGAGCTTTTCCGTGGTGACGACGCTCGCTCGGACAACGGGAATGGCATGGCACTTGGCCGAGCGCTATGGGATGAAGCGGTTTTGCAAAAGCGTGCGCGCAAGCGAGGTCGCGGTGCTCGATCTCGATCGGCCCGGTAGCGGTGCACGTCGGCTCATCATCGACGAGTGCCGCCGCGCACTCGAAGACGATGCGGCCGATGCCATCGTGCTCGGTTGCGCCGGCATGGCCGATCTCTGTCGCGCGATCGAAGATGCGATCGGTGCGCCCGTCGTGGAAGGCGTAACGGCCGCCGTCAAATGGGCCGAGGCCCTGGTCTCGCTCAAGCTCACGACGGCCAAACGCGGCGAATATGCCCGCCCGCTCGCCAAGCGCTACGACGGTCCGTTGGCCGACTTCAGCCCGCGCGACACCCCGTAGGCCCGCGTTCCGGGAACGGCGGCCGCCGCGGCCGGCGGGCGCCGGAGGACATACGCGGGCGGTGAGCCCGGTTATCGGCCTGCTTGTATGGGCGCGCACGGACGTTTTCTATACACTGATTCGAACGTTTGCAATCTTCGCGGTGCGTCGCGCGCCTGCTGTGGCGCCGCGTCCGCGTTATCCCATGGTTACCTTTGCCAAGAGTCTTTGCCATGACATTCGACTCCCGCTCACTTGACGCCCGCTATCCGCGAGACTTGATCGGTTACGGCCGTCAACCGGTCCATGCCGATTGGCCGGGGGGCGCACGCGTGGCCGTGCAGTTCGTCCTCAATTACGAAGAAGGCAGCGAGAATTGCGTCCTGCATGGTGATCCCGGCTCCGAGCAGTTTCTCTCCGAGATCGTAGGCGCGGCTGCCTATCCGGCTCGACACATGAGCATGGAGTCGATCTATGAATATGGCTCGCGGGCGGGAGTTTGGCGCATCCTGCGCGAGTTCGAAAAGCGCGATTTGCCGCTGACGGTGTTCGGTGTCGGGATGGCGATCGAGCGCCATCCCGAGGTCGCGCGCGCGTTCGTCGAACTGGGGCACGAAATCGCCTGTCACGGCTGGCGCTGGATTCACTACCAAGAAATGCCACCCGAGCGCGAAGCCGAGCACATACGGCTCGCCATGGAGGCGATCGAGCGCGTGACGGGTGTGCGACCGCTCGGTTGGTACACCGGGCGCGACAGCCCGAACACGCGCCGGCTCGTCGCGGAGTACGGTGGTTTCCTCTACGACTCCGACTATTACGGCGACGATCTGCCGTTTTGGACGGATGTCGAAGTAACAGGCGGCGAGCGGCGAGCGCAACTGATCGTGCCGTACACACTCGATACGAACGATATGCGCTTTGCGACGCCGCAAGGATTCAATACCGGCGATCACTTTTTCACGTATCTGCGCGACGCGTTCGATGTGCTCTACGAGGAAGGTGCCGACACGCCGAAGATGCTGTCGATCGGTATGCATTGCCGGCTCCTCGGGCGGCCCGGGCGCTTGCGCGGTCTGCAGCGGTTCCTCGACCATATCGAGGGGCACGATCGCGTCTGGATAGCGCGCCGCGTCGACATTGCGCGCCATTGGCGCGATCGTCATCCCTATCAGCCGCACACGGACCGCGCTCGCGCATGAAGCCGATGCAATACACGCTGGAACAGCTCAATACCATGCCGCCCGACGCCTTCGAAGCCGCGCTCTCGGGCATTTTCGAGCATTCGCCTTGGGTGGCCGCGCACGCGGCCCAGGCACGGCCGTTCGCAAGCATCGATGCGCTTTATTCGGCGATGTGCGAGATCGTCGCTCAGGCGGGCGAGGCTTGCCAGCTTGCGCTCATCAAGGCCCACCCCGAACTGGCCGGCAAGGCCGCGGTACGCGGCGAGCTGACGGCCGAATCGACGCGCGAGCAAAGCGGTGCGGGCCTCGCACAGTGCTCGCAAGAAGAGTTCGACACACTGCAACGCCTGAATCAAGCTTACCGCGAGCAGTTCGGGTTTCCTTTCATCCTCGCGGTGCGCGGCTACGACCGGGCCGGCATCATCGCGAATTTCGAAACCCGGCTGAGCAACGCGCGCGATCAAGAACTGCGCGCGAGCCTCGAGCAGATCTACCGCATCGCGCGGTTTCGCATCGACGATCTCGTGCCGTGCAGGCGATGAATCGCCGATACGGCAAGCCGATCAGCGATCGGCGATCGGCACTACAAACGAATGGATAGACAAAGGACGACAACGATGGCTCTCCCGATTCTCGACCCGAATGCGCCCGAGTTCACACGCCGCCACGTCAATCTGGCCGATCCACGGCTAGGTGCGCAGGCCCTCGAGGCAAGCGACGACTTCTTTGCGCCGAAGGAGCGCATGCTCAATCCCGAGCCGGCCGTGTTTATTCCCGGCAAGTATGACGATCACGGCAAATGGATGGATGGTTGGGAGACGCGCCGCAAGCGCACGACCGGATACGACTGGTGCATTGTGAAGCTTGCGCGAGCAGGCGTCGTGAAGGGCCTCGACATCGACACGAGCCACTTCACCGGCAACTTTCCGCCGGCGGCATCGGTTGAAGCCGCCTATGTGCCGGCCGGCGGGCAGCCCGACGGCTCGACCCAGTGGAGTGAGATCGTCCCTGCCACGACGCTGCAGGGCAATCACCACCACTATCTCGAGACGGCTGATACGCAGGCGTTCACGCACATCCGCTTGAACCTGTATCCCGACGGCGGTGTCGCGCGCCTGCGCGTGTATGGCCAGCCGCAAGTCGATTGGGCCGGCGCGAGCCGGACGGCGCCCGTTGATCTTGCTGCAATGGAAAATGGCGCGTATATCGTGGCGGCCAACAATCAACACTTCGGCGCGGCCTCGAATCTTTTGATGCCGGGCCGGGGCGTGAATATGGGCGATGGCTGGGAGACGCGGCGCCGGCGCGAACCGGGCAATGACTGGACGATCATTGCGCTGGCGCGGCCCGGTACGCTGACGAAGATCGAGGTCGACACCGCTCATTTCAAAGGCAACTACCCCGATCGCTGCTCGATCCAAGCCGCTTACGTCAAAGGCGGTACGGACAGCTCGCTCGTCACGCAAGCGATGTTCTGGCCCACGCTGCTCGGCGAGCAGAAGCTGCAAATGGACAAGCAGCATGGCTTCGAAGCGGAGCTCGCGTCGATCGGCCCTGTCACGCACCTACGGTTCAACATCATTCCCGATGGCGGGGTTTCGCGTTTGCGCGCATGGGGCATCCTCGAATGAATGGCGCGCGCGTGAAATCTCTGCCGGTCGAACCGTTGACGCGTGCGGCGTTTGCCCCGTTCGGCGACGTGATCGAACTCGAAGGTGCGCGCCAGATCCCGATCAATCTCGGCACGACGACGCGTTTTCACGACCTGGCGCACATCGACGTCGCCGATGGGGGCGGACGGCCGCTCGTCAGCCTATTTCGCGGCCAGCCCCGCCGTCTGCCGTTCGAGGTCACGATGCTCGAACGTCATCCGCTCGGCTCGCAGGCGTTCGTGCCGCTGACCGATCAGCCGTACCTGATCGTCGTCGCCCCCGCGGGTCCGCTCGCACCCGATGCCGCCCGTGCCTTCGTCACGCGCGGTTGGCAAGGCGTCAATTACGCAAAAGGGGTCTGGCACCATCCTCTGATCGCGCTCGGTCAAGTCAGCGATTTCATCGTCATCGACCGCGGCGGGGAAGGGCCGAACTGCGACGAATATGAACTCCCCGAATCGCTGTGGCTGACTGCTGAAGGCTTGGCAAAGGCTCAGCGCTAGGCGCCTAGCTGATGGTTCCCCAAACGCCCGTATGAGTCATGCGGGCGTTTTTACTTGTTTCCCGCGCTTTTTTCGTCGGCGGCGTAGCCCATGCGCACATACGTCGTAGGAAAACGCTGACAAGCGCCCTGCCAGGTATTACGTGAGGTTCAGCGGCGGCTGATTTGTTTTGATAGGGCGCTGGCCGATACTTTGGTCATAGGAAAAAGTCTCCTGCAAAGCATCGGCAGCTAGCGACTTTCCAAGTTAGACCCACGGAGAAACCGCCATGAGCCGCTTCGCCCAAGACCTCATCGAACTGCAACGCCTCTGCCTCGGCGGCTCCGGTGCGCTCACGCAACACCTGTTGCGCGAGATCGCTTGCAACTTGATCGCGGCGGGGGTTGCCGACGAACGCGGCGGTTGTTGATTTCGCTGCGGCATTCGAGCAAACGTTTGCGTACTAATGCTTTTTCGGCGATGGAAGCCGATCCCAAGGCACTCGGGAGTCGTTGGTCGATCCGTCGATTTCCAGTTCGAATCAATACGCCCAGGCAGAGACACCCATGAACGGTAGCGAGACAATCCAATCGATCCGCGACATCAACTTGTCGTATCTTTCCCTGGCGCAGCGTCTGCTGCGCGCCGACCGGACGGAAGGGATGCTGCGCCTCGGACTGTCGACGCCTGTCGCCGATATCATTGCCGACCTGTCGGGGCCTCAGTTGCTCAAGCTGGCGGGCTGCGATCAGCTGATTTGCTTCTTCCGCTTCAACGATCGCTCGATGTTCTCCGCCCTGTCCGTGCCGGCTACACACGTGCCGCAAGGTGTGCCGCAAGCCGACGCATTGTCGGCGCAAGCGGCGTAAAAGAAGAATCCTGCGCGTTACGGTTGGGTGCGCGCGTTGAACCAAGCCGCCACTTTCTCGCGCTCCGCGCTCGTCATCTGGGTGACGTTGCCAAGCGGCATGGCTTTGAGCACGACGGCCTGTTGATAGAGCCGCTCCGCATTCTTGGAAATTTCATCGGGCGTGTCGAACAGCACGCCGGCCGGCGCACTCCCCATCAAGGTCGGATGGGCTGAGTGGCACGCGACGCAACGCTGTTGCAGGATCGGCTCGATGTCTGCAAGTTTCACGACCGGCATATTGGCAGCTTGGGCTTGCGGTGCAATCGGCCTCGGCAGCGTGACGGCCAGCGACACGCCGAGCAGGGCGGCGCCGGCTGCGGGCAGATACCAAAGCACTTGGCCGCGATGGCGCATGACGAAGAACTGACGGATCAGTGCGCCCGCGAGCATGATAATGACGAGCACGGCCCAGTTATACGGATGCGTGTACGTCATTGCGTAGTGATTCGACAGCATCGCGAACACAACCGGCAGCGTAAAGTAGGTGTTGTGCACTGAGCGCTGTTTGCCGCGCTTACCGTAGATCGGATTCGGCGCCTCGCCCTTGAGCATGGCGTCCACCATCTTGCGTTGGCCCGGAATAATCACGAAAAAGACGTTGGCCGACATGATCGTTGCGAGCATGGCGCCGACGATCAAATACGCCGCGCGTCCGGCGAAGATATGACAGGCGAGCCAAGCGGCCACGAGAACGTAAAGGCCGACGACGATGCCGAGGAGCCGATCTTTGGTGCCGAGCAGGCGACACAGCGTGTCATAGACGATCCAACCCGCGGCCAAGAAGCCCAGCGCCGACGCGATCGCCACCACCGGGCCCATGTCGAGCACGTTCTTGTCGATGAGGTAGGTCTCGGGCGAGCGGAGATAAAGCACCGTAAATAGGCCGAAGCCGGACATCCACGTGGTGTACGAGGGCCATTTAGACCAATGCAAATCCTCTGGCATCTGTGCTGGCGCGACCAGGTACTTCTGCATGTTGTAGAAGCCGCCGCCGTGCACGTGCCACAGTTCGCCGAACACGCCGTGCGCCGTCAGCGCCGGGTCGCTCGGTCTTTTCAGGCTGTTATCGAGCGCAACGAAATAAAACGATTCGCCGATCCAGGCGATCGCGACTATGACATGCAGCCAGCGAATCGCAAGATTGAGCCAGTCGGTGATAAACCCTTCCATGAAACGCCTCCGAACGCCTGATTTCCGATCTCTGTTAGGTGTAGGTATTCGCGCTCAGCTACCGCGATAGGTGCTGTAAGCCCACGGCGAGACAAGGAGCGGCACGTGATAGTGCTCGGCGGCATCGGCGACGCCAAAACGCAGCACGACCCGATCGATAAAGCGCGGCTCGGGCACGCGCACGCCGGCTGCGGCGAAATACTCGCCTACATGGAAGACGAGTTCATATTCGCCGACGCGCAGCGCGTCGCCTTCCAGCAGTGGTTTGTCGCAGCGGCCGTCGTCGTTGGTGACGACTCGCGAGAGCGAGCGCCGTGTATCGCCGTCGAGCTTGAACAACTCGACCGCGATGCCGGCACCGGGGCGGCCGTGCGCCGTGTCGAGCACGTGGGTAGTCAGCTTGCCCATTCGCAGTTTTCCTTTTGATGAATGCGAAAAGTGGAAAGGCGACCCGATCCGATACGCTAGCGGCGGATCGAGGCTCCACGTTCGTGGCTACATACCCGTCGGCGATTCGAAACGAGCGCCGTGCCATCATTCTAAGAAGTCGGCAGCCGCTGCGGCGCACGCGATAGGAAAGATAAGAGCGGCCGCATGAGCCTGAAGAAGCGGCCGGCGCGGGCCTCCGGCTCAACGAAATCGAATCGATATATCGAAACCGTGAAGGTGAGTATGGCAGCAGCGTACATTGCCAGCGCTATTTTGGCTCCCGATCGTTACGTCATTACGTTAGGTTGCCCGATCGACGGATCAACGCGGATCAAAGAATGAACCAAGAACGGCCCCAGCACGCAAACAGTGCGGCTCGCCCCAAGACGATGCTCGTTACGCACGCCGACGTGCTCGTGACGATGGACGGCGCGCGCCGGGAGTTGCGCGACGCAGGTCTTTTCGTCGAGGGAAACCGCATTGTCGCAGTCGGGCCGGCGAGCGAGTTGCCGAGC